>Ga0334722_10005194_pt1 | contig 13233 bp, 11 predicted proteins | sample C3_bottom_MG_FD_207210 | JGI IMG/M metagenome (GOLD analysis project Ga0334722, IMG submission 207210) | Sediment microbial communities from Yellowstone Lake, YNP, Wyoming, USA - C3_bottom | ecosystem: Environmental > Aquatic > Freshwater > Lake > Sediment | place: USA: Wyoming | collected...
GGCAAAGAAGGTTGAACGGCAGGTCAGAAAATCCGCGGCAGCCATGCTGCTGGAGAGCCGTGTCGGCGAACGCTTCGACGCCATCGTCACCGGCGCTGCTGCAAAAGGCACCTGGGTCCGGTTGCTCCATCCGCCCATCGAGGGCAGGCTGTCGAGCGGCCAGGACGGTCTTGATGTGGGCAATCAACTGCGGGTGCAGCTGGTCCGCACGGATGTGGAGCGCGGGTTTATTGATTTCAAGCGGGTGGAGTAAGTAGGTTGGGCAAAATGTTTATCTTGCCCAACTGGTTTAAAGATGTTGGGCTGTGAGGCGTAGCCCAACCTACAACTACAACTGCGATTCGTCATTATCAAAAAGATGAAATTGACACGCAGACTAATCCCGGATAGAATGCCGACATGAATGTTCCACATCCCATACCGTACCAGGGGAGCAAGCGGAACCTGGCAGATGCCATCTTGCGATATTCCCTGATAAGGTGGAAACACTGCACGAGCCATTTGCGGGATCGGCGGCGATCTCACTTGCCGCAGCGGCGCACAAGCGAGCAAAGCGATTTCACATCAACGATTTGAACAAGCCGCTTGTTGATCTGTGGCGTGCCATTATCAATACGCCGGACAAGTTGTCCGGGGAATACGATGGTCTTTGGCATGAACAGCTTGACGACCCGAAGGCCTTTTACCGTGACATAAGAGATAAATTCAATCTGACGGGGAGGCCGGACTATTTTCTGTATCTTCTCGCACGATGCGTGAAGGCCTCCGTGCGTTACAACGCCAACGGCGAGTTCAATCAAAGTCCGGACAACCGGAGGCGCGGCGCGGCCCCGGCCACCATGCGAGACCAACTTCTTGGCGCATCATACCTGTTGAAGGGTAAAACCTCATTTTCTTCCAAAAACTATCGGGATGTTGTGCTCCATGCGTCCAGGGAGGACCTGGTTTACATGGACCCTCCTTATCAAGGTGTTTGCGGCAACCGGGACACTCGCTATCTCGCAAGTGTTCAATTCTGCGAATTCGTTGAAGTGCTTGAACAATTGAACGAGAAACATATTAGATATATCGTAAGTTACGATGGCCGCACGGGTCAGAAAATTCACGGCGTTCGCCTTCCCGAGCACCTGAATCTGACTCATATGGAACTCAATGCAGGCCGTTCAACGCAAGCTACCCTTCTCGGAAGAGAGGACGCAACATTTGAAGCACTTTACCTGTCTCCAGCACTTGCTGATGAACTCAGTATTGCCCCTTTCCCCCGCGATCTTACTGTCCCTTTTCATCAAGCAGCTCCTCATACTTCTGCCCTGACAGCTTTCCTTTAAGCCGTTTCTCGTTCCACAGGCTATCGAAGCTCCGCCAGGCTAATCCTCCTTTACATTCCTTCCTCAATATGTTAAAAATCTTTCATGAAATTGTTGCACCTAATCGCGGTCTGCGCGGCTCTTTTTCTGTTCATTTCTTCAGCCGCAGCTGATGATCTTTCCGGCCTTCCTGTCACCCAGATCACTCTAGTTGATGAGCACGGCGCTCCCTGGCCGCACCCTGAACAGCTCCTGCCTCTCGTGGGTTTCAAGCCCGGCGACGTCTTTTCCCGAAAGGCCGTCAGGGACGGGATCGCCTTCCTGTACCTGAAGGGCCGGTTCACGGACATCCGGGCCGAGGCCTTCCCCGATGGCAAGGGCGTGCGCCTCGTGTACACGCTGCTGCCGATGACGATCATTGAGGCGGTCAGGGTCACGGGAAATCATGCTGTCTCGACCGATGACATCAAGGCGGCGCTGTCCCGGCTTGAGGGCCAGGAACTCCGGAAGGAGCGGCTGCCCGAGCTCCGGCAGCGGGTCCTTGCCCTGTACCAGGCGGCAGGGTTCGAGGCCGCCGAGGTCGTTATTATAGCCGCGGCCGCAAAAGAGTCCTACCGTTCCCTGCTGACGATCTCCATCCAGGAGCATGAGCCGACCATCATCGACGCGATCACCTTCACGGGAAATACGGTGTTTCAGGACAAGGAACTGCTGCGCGTGATGAAGAGCCGGCCGGGCGGGACAATGAAGAGCGACGTGCTGCTGGATACGGACCGGGCTGCCATCGTTGCAAAATATGCAGAGGCGGGATACCCTGCTGCCAGGCCGGGGCCCGTGGACATCAGCTTCCGGGACGGCAAGGCCGCTGTCCGCATGCAGATCATCGAGGGCCGACGGGTGCAGGTGCGGTTCTCGGGCAATCATACCTTCAGCGACAAGGAACTGAACGGGCTGCTGCTGATCTGGTCGGAGCATGACGCCTCCCCTGCGATCATCGAGAGCAGCGTCGAAAAGATAAAAACGGCTTACCGCGAGGCGGGATACCGGGACGTGGAGGTTGCGGCGAAGAGCATTGAGGAGAACGGGACGCTCGGTCTGGTGTTCACTGTCGCGGAAGGCCCGCGCGTGACGATCAAAAAGATCATCATCACGGGCGCCGCCTTCCTGTCCCCGAAGCAGCTCAAGGAAGAGCTGAGCCTGCAGGAGCCGGGCTGGTTCACTTCGCAGCCTTTCCGCGAAGACCTGCTTGCCAAGGATACTGAATACCTCCATGACCGCTATGTCGACGCCGGGTTCCTTGCCGCAGTTGTCAAGAGCAAGGTTGCTTTTGCGCCGAACAACACGGACGCTCTGGTCACGATCGATATTACGGAGGGGCAGCGGACCACGGTCAAAAACATCATCTTCGAGGGCAACAGTGCGCTGAGCGGGGCCGAACTGCAGGCCCGGCTCGGTCTCAAGCCCGGTTCTCCCTTCAGCGAGCGGCTTGTGGAAGAGGACCGGTACCGCATTCTGTCGGCCTATGCGTCCAAGGGCTACCTGTATGCACGCGTCGACGTGGAGCGGAGCGAGGAAGGGAACGGCGTCGAGCTGGTATTCCGGATCGCCGAAGACCAGATGGTCAGGATCGGCAGGATCATTCTGAGGGGCAACGAGCGCACCGCCGACCATATCATCCTGCGCGAGGTGAACGTGCATCCCGGCGATCCCTACGATTACGGCGCAGTGCTTTTGGGCCAGCAGCACATCTACCGCCTGGGTTTCTTCAGCCTGGTCAGGTTCGAGCCGCTGCACGCCGGTGAAAAAGAGTACAGCAGGGACATGCTCCTGACCGTGGAGGAGCGGCCTGCCGGTACCGTGGAACTCGGCGTGGGCTACGGCAACCTGGACCGGCTTCGCGCCTCCGCCGAGGTCTCCTACCGCAACCTTTGGGGGCAGGCGCAGTTCCTGGGTCTTCGCGTTGCAGCCAGCGATATTGCCAGGCAGGCGGTGGTAAACTTCCGAGAACCCTGGTTCCTGAACCAACGGCTCGAGGCCGGCGTCCGCCTGGCCTGGTCCGACGAGACGCGATTGAACGCGGATACGCGCGAGATCTACTACCAGACGCGGAAGACCGAGATCGCCACAGGATTGTCCCGCGCCTACGACAACGGCCTTAAGCTTTCGCTCATTTACCAGCTTGAGAATGTCGACAATTACAACGTTATGCCCGGCGCCATTCTGACCGCCGATGACAGCGGCCGGGTGCTCGTGAGCAGTATTACGCCGGGCATTGTACTGGATCTGCGGGACGATCCCTTCAATCCCCGCAGGGGGTCGCTCCATGGCCTTGCAATCAAGGAGGCGCTGAAGATGCTTGGCTCCGAGGCTGATTTTACAAAACTGACGGCCCAGACCAGCTGGTTCTTTCCGGTCACGAGCCGATCGGTCCTGGCCCTGTCAGCCCGCGGCGGCGTGGCTGTGCCCCAGCGGGACACGAAGACGATCCCGCTCCACGAGCGGTTCTACCTCGGCGGCGTGACCACGCTGCGGGGGTATCTGCAGGATTCCGTCGGTCCGGGAGCGAAAGCTCCCGACGGTACCGTGACGCCCCTGGGCGGAGAGAGCATGGTCCTGGTCAATGCCGAGCTCCGGTTGAATCAGACCGAAGGCTTCGGCACGGTGTTCTTTGTCGATGCCGGCAGGGTAGGGAGGCTGGATCCTGCCGACACGGCAATGCCCGCGGGCATGGTGCTGACCGACACCCCTCCTTTCCGCGCCTCCTACGGCATGGGCATCCGGTACAATACGCCCGTGGGGCCGCTGCGGATCGACTACGGACAGAAGATCCACCGCCGTTCAGGCGAGAGCCCGGGCGAGCTGGATTTTAATATTGGCCACATGTTCTAACAGGCGGTGCTGGACGGGTGCGCTGAACAGTGGTATTATTCATCTGCTAAATCGTAACGAAAGGTTGTAAGGCTGAATGCTGAAGGCGGCAAAACGGGAGGTCTTACCTTCTGTCTTCAGCCTTCAGTCTATCTACCTGCATACAAGGATTCTCCAGGCATACCATGAGGATACAACGAAGGCTCATAGGGCTCGTCGGCTTCGGCATATTGTTGATCCTGACGATCGCCGTGTTCTCCCTGGTGAACATGACCTCGGTCTTTTCGCTCACCACGCAGGCGGTAAGCCAGATCTCGGTCGAGTTCCAGAAGATATGGGAGATCGAGAAGCAGGTGGATAAGATGTCCCGGTCCGCCCGTCGCTATGCAACGACCAGCGATATCCGGTTTCGGAACAACTTCGAACTTTCGCGCACCGATGCTCAGCAGATGGTCGATGATATAGCGAAACTGGATCTCAGCGACCGGGAAAAGAATCTTCTTTTACGGCTCAGCGCCGATTTTGAGGAGGTCGGGAAAAAATCGTTCCGGCTCTTTTCGACCGGAGATCTGCGCGGCAGGAACCGGACGCGGGTGCAGTCCCTGCTGAGCGAACTTGACCTGACGGTGGCGTTGACCAGCCGGGACATCGACGCTTATAAAGAAGAAAACGCACTTCAGTTGGGCGCCATCATGGGCAAACTGCACGCCACCAAGACACGGATCAATTTCCTGTTCTTCATCATCCTGACGGCGGCAATCACCTTCCTCGCGGGGTTCGGCTTCTATATTCACCGCAAGGTGTCGGTCCCGCTGTATGAGCTCTGGAACGGGACCCGAGCGATCAGCCAGGGGAACCTTGACTTCCAGATGACGATCTATCCGGACAGCGATATCGGCATGCTCGGCGAGCGCTTCAACGACATGGCGCAGAAGCTGAAACGGTCCTATGCCGAGCTCGAACAGCGGTTGTTCGACCGGACGCGGGAGATCGGCGCCCTCAATTCCGTGGTCCTGACCCTGGGACAGGCCGGCAGCCTGTCTACGGTGCTCCAGAACTCGCTGGTCATGATCATGCACAGTCTGGCGAAGATGGAACCCCGGGGCGGTATTTTTCTGATCGACCCTGACAACAGGCAGCTGCGCCTCGTGGTCCAGCAGGGGTTGTCCGCAGAATTCGTCGAGCAGGAACAGACGCTCCAGATGGGTGAGTGCCTTTGCGGCATGGTCGCCCAGAGCGGAGAACTGCTGTTCACCGAACAGGGGTGCAAGGACCCGCGCCATACCCGGAAGGCCGGGGGCACGGACCATTCCCACGTTATCGTCCCGATCAAATCGCGCGGCGTGGTGCTCGGCGTCATGTTCCTTTACCCCACCAGGGAGTTTACCCTGCAGCCCTCGGACATCCAGATGCTCGACTCCATCGGCGCGCAGCTCGGCATGGCGATCGAGAACTTCCGGTTCTACGGCGAAGTGAAGGAGTCGAGCGAAAAATTCTGGGACCTCTTCGAGAACGCCCGCGACATCCTGTTTACTATCAATATGGAAGGACACTTTACCGCTGTCAACCGGTCGGCAGAACGCTTCCTGGGCTATTCCAAGGTCGAACTCCACGGCAAATGCGTCATGGACTTTCTGACCAATGACGGGGCGGTCGTTGCGCGCCAGATGCTGGCGGGCGAGATATCGGGCATTCGCAGGATGGTGGAGCTTGAGGTGGTTAAGCGGGACGGCAGCCACGCCTTTATCGAGGTGAGTGCGCGCAAGATGTCCAGGGACCGGGTCCGCGTCGGGTATCAGCTGTCGGCGCGGGATGTGACGGAGCAGAAGCACCTCAGGGAGATGCTCGTCAAGACCGAGCGGGTGGGGGCCATCGGCCAGGTGGGCGTGGCAGTGCGGCATGAGATCAACAACCCGCTCACCACGGTCATCGGCAATATCGAACTGCTGATGGAACGCTACGAGGACAAGGACAAAGAACTGGTCGCGCGCCTTGAGACGATCCTAAACAACGCGCTCAGGATCTCCGAGATCGTGAAGCGGCTTGAGGGGATCAAGCAGGAAAAGACCGTGGATTATCTCAAGGGCGTCAAGATGACGGACTTGAAATGAGACAATTGCGGAATGCGGATTGCGGAATGCGGAATAAAAACAAACATCGGAGAGGTGCGGGAATTGCGGGCTTTTTTATTGCCCTCTTGTTCCTCACGCCAATTGCGCAGGCGGAGCGGATCGACCACATCGTGGCTGCGGTCAATAACGAGGTTGTCACGTCCAGCGACCTTGAACAGGCGGTAAGCATCAACGAGGCGCTGTCGGGACCTGCGCAGGACCGGAACAGTATCAGGCAGGAAACGCGTGATGGCCTGGTCAACCGGCTGTTGCTGCTCCAGGAGGCGCGGCGGCTCAAGTTCGTCGAAGTGTCCGAGCAGGAGGTGCGTACCCAGATTGAGGCATTCAAGAAACGGCTGGGGTCGCCCGAGGCGTTCGCAGCGTTCCTGTCCAACACCCGCTTATCCAGCCAGGACCTGGAGCGCATGCTGGGCGATCGGTTTTTGGTTGAGCGCTTCATTGAAAAGAAGATCGGCCTGTATGTGCGCGTCGGCCGCGAGGAAGCTCAGCGCTACTTCGACTCCCATGCAGCTCAATTTCGGGGTAAACGGTTCCCGGAAGTGCAAAAACAGATCACGTCTTTCCTGGTGGACCAGGAGCTCGGCAAGCAGGTAGAGCACTATCTGTCTGATCTGCGAAGCATGGCCTCCATCCGTATCAATCCGCTGTAACTCCTTCCTGTAAGGCGCGAATCAAAATTCAAAAATAAATATTCAATGTTTGAATCTTGAATTTTGAATCCGGGTTGTGAGTGCCTTAGATTATTGTTGAATACCCCCAGGGATTGTGGTAAATTTGCAACAGTTTTTCAGGGGGCTGCATGAGAAAAGCGCTTGTTCTGTTGATCATTGCTGCATTCCTGTTGTGCGGAGCTTCATTTGCGTTCTGCGACGCTGCTGCGGCGAATAATTATAAAAAAGCAAACGCGCTGTTCTCTTCAGCGCATTATAAAGAAGCGCTTCCGTTGTACGAGTCCATCCTCTCCTCCTCTTCAGTAAAGATCCCTGCCGGTGATATTTATACCAGGATCGGTGACAGTTATTACCGGCTCGGATCGTACCAGAATGCTATTCACGCCTATGAGGGCGCACTTGCCAATCAGGGCCGCGCTGCCCAGCCAGGGACCCGGTACTGGATAGGGTTCTGCTATTTCCTTCTGGGCCGGCACGATCAGGCCGTGAGCGAGTTTCTAAAGATCCCGGAGCTCTATCCCGAGGCAGGCATGTGGGTCGGCACGGCATATTACTGGGCAGGCCGGTCCTGCGAAAAGCAGGGGCGGAAAGATCTTGCGCTGCAGTATTACAAAAAGGCAGGGGGGAACGGCAAGTCCACGCAGGGGCGGTTCGCCATGAAAAAAGCTGAAAGAGTACAGGGTACAGGGGCCAGGGGCCAGTAGTCAGTAGTTTCAGAACCCTGAACCCCGGACCCTGCCGTTCATTATGCTAAAAGAACTGAACATAAAGAATTTTGCGATCATCGATCAGCTCCGCGTGGAATTTACCGCGGGGCTGAACGTGTTCACCGGCGAGACGGGTGCGGGGAAGTCGATCGTTGTCGATGCCTTGAATCTTGCGCTCGGCGAACGCGCCAGCGCGGACCTGATCCGCACGGGCTGCCAGGAAGCGGTGGTCGAAGCGGCGTTCGAGCTGAACGGGCTCGCAACGAAAGAGGTCAAGGACCTGCTGGGCGAACAGGGGATCGAAATGGAGACCGGCGAGGACCTGATCATCCGCCGGGTGCTTGCAACATCGGGCAAGAACAAGGTCTACATCAACGGCAGCCTGGCCAACCTGGCAACGTTGTCAACGCTCGGCGCTACCCTGGCCGACATCCACGGCCAGCATGAGCATCAGTCGCTGTTGTCCCTGGAGCGCCAGATGGAAATGCTCGATTCCTTCGGCAGCCTCGATACGCTCCGTGAAACGCTGTTCCAGGCCTATCGCCGCTTGCAGGACATCAGAAAAGAACTTGCCGGACTTGAGGCAGGGGAGCGCGACCGGGCGCAGCGCGAGGATATGCTTCGTTTCCAGAAGAACGAGATAGAGGCCTCCCAGCTGAAGTCCGGCGAGGACGAGGCGCTGGCGAGCGAGCAGAAGGTGCTTGCCAATTCGGAAAAGATCGCCGGTCTTTCGCGCGCTGCCGACGAATCGCTTTATTCTTCCGATCACGCTGTGCTGACCGAACTCAAGAAGGCTGTTACCAACCTCCGCGAGATCGCTGCCATCGACAGTCGCCTGGCGCCGGTTTTGGAACTTTGCGAAGCAGGCCGTGCCCAGATCGAAGAAGCGGCGCGGGAAGTCTCGGCCTATGCAGAGAAGGTCGAGTTCGACCCCGACCGTTTGGAGCAGATCGGCGACCGGCTGGATTTGATCCAGAAACTCAAGAAGAAGTACGGCGGCAGCATCGACGAGGTCATTGCTTTCGGCGTCAGGGCTGCAGCGGAGCTTGAGCGCATGGAGCGAAGCACCGAAGAGATCGCGCGCTTGCAGAAAGAAGTGCAGACGATCAAGTCCGGATTAACCTCACAGGCGCAGGAGCTGACGAAAAAGCGGGGCTCGGCTGCACGGGAGCTTGAGAAGAAGGTCGAAGCGGAACTTACGCATCTGGGCATGAAAAAGACCGTCTTTACCGTCAAGATCACGCAGGAGCCCGGTGACGATACGCTGGACGGCCACAAACTCGGGCCGCGCGGCGCCGACCGCGTGGAGTTCCTGATCTCTCCCAACCCGGGTGAAGAGCCGAAGCCGCTCGCCAAGACCGCATCAGGAGGCGAGCTTTCGCGCATCATGCTGGCGCTCAAGACCATCCTGGTCGAGGGAGACCCCATCCCGACGCTGGTGTTCGACGAGGTGGACGCCGGCATCGGCGGCGCGGTGGCTGAAGAGGTCGGGAAAAAGCTGAAGCGCGTGGCTGCAAAGCGCCAGGTCTTTTGCATCACCCATCTGCCGCAGATCGCGAGCATGGCAGCCAGCCACTACGGCGTTTCCAAGTCCGTGAAAAAGGACCGGACGAGCACCGAGGTCAAGCTGCTGGACAAACAGGAGCGGGTCGACGAGATCGCGCGCATGCTCGGCGGCAAGACCATCACCGAGGCCACGATCAAGCATGCCGAAGAAATGATCGAGCGGGGGACGGCATGATTTAGTCGGGAGTTCGGAGCTTGGAGTTCGGAGTAGGAATAAGGGTCAAAGCAGTAAAGATGGAACTATTCTGAACCGCATGGTAAACATTCTCATCCCTTTATAAGGGAATAATCCGCCGTTATCCGAATCTTACCCGATTTGATCAGTGATATACCGCCTTAGGTTAATGGGCAAGGACAAGCATGAACCCGATCTACCTCGACTATAACGCAAGCACGCCCGTCGATCCAACGGTGCTCGATGAGATGCTGCCCTATCTCAAGCAGAAGTTCGGCAACCCGTCGAGCAGCCACAGCTTCGGCGTGATTATTAAGGCTGGTATCGAACAGGCGCGGGAACGGCTGGCGCTTCTTCTGGGATGCGAAGCCTCGGAGATCATCTTTACGAGCGGTGCCACCGAGTCGAACAATATGGTGATCAACGGCGTCACCATGACCGAGGGCACAGGGAAGCACATCATCACTTCTCAAATAGAGCACCCTGCGGTGCTGGCGCCGTGCCGCTACCTCGAACGCCTCGGTTATCACGTGACCTATCTGCCGGTGGATAAATACGGGATGGTGGCTCCCGCTGATCTTGTGAAGGCGATCACGCCGGATACGGCGCTTGTTTCCATCATGCATTCGAACAACGAGGTCGGAACGATCCAGGACATCAAGGAGCTCAGTCGCATCGCAGCGTCTCAGAACATTCCGTTCCATACGGATGCTGCGCAGAGCGTGGGAAAAGTGCGCGTGCAGGTGGATGACCTCGGCGTGGACTTCCTGACCGTGGCAGGCCACAAGTTCTATGCGCCCAAAGGCATCGGCGCGTTGTATATCAGGCAGGGAAGGAAACTGGAGCCGCTCATGCACGGCGCAGGGCATGAGCGAGGCCTGCGTCCCGGCACAGAGAATGCGGCTTTCATAGTAGGCCTCGGCGCTGCCGCTATGGTTGCCATGCCGTTGCTCGAAACCGAAGGCAAGCGTCAGATACAGCTCGGAAAGCGTTTGTTCGACGGGTTGGAACGCGCAGGGCTGAAGGTGCACCTGAACGGCCATCCTGAAAAAAAGCTTCCCAATACCTGGAATATCAGCTTCGAAGGGCACAGCGCTTCCGACGTGATGGATGTTTTAACGGGTATTGCAGTCTCGCCCGGAGCCGCCTGTCACGGCGATACGGTCCAGGCTTCGCACGTGCTGGTTGCCATGGCCACGGACCTAACGCTCGCGCGGGGGGCCATACGGTTCAGCCTCGGCAGGGAGACGACGGAGGCGGAGATCGATATGGTTATAGGACTGCTGAAGGAAAAACTGGCAAGTTAAACTCGATTTAGGGAAAGGCGCCATCCATGAAAATAGTTTTCTCGCGACATGCAAAAAGGCGGGCAAAGCTTTATAATATCGAGGAGTCCACAATATCGAATATTTTAATGCGCAAGCATTTGAGTCAGGGCGAACAGGTGATCGTTCAAGATACAAGAGGCATGCAGTATCCATTGAAGATCGTCGTCTCAGTTGAAAACGACACGGCAACGGTAATATCGAGCTACCCGCTGAAGAAAGGAAAGAGAAAATGAAAGTGCACTATGATAAAGAAATTGACGCTGTGTATATCAAGTTAGGGAATCAGAAACCGGACGGTGTAGTTGAAATTTCCGAAGGAGTAAATTTAGATACGACATCGGAGAACAAAATAGTCGGGATCGAGATTCTTGACGCATCGAAGAAGATGAACATTAAAACGATTCTCACGTATGAGCTCGATCTCGATAATAAGTTGATCAAGAAGATTGCGTGACGTATGATTCTCCTACGCCTATGTTTTATATGAGAGAGTAAGTGCCGTCGGGCTTCGTTCTGCGCTCTGCCCGACCTGCGGAACTGAATAAGGCGGGATCATGGTAAGTGAAAAAACGATACAACAAGCGGCGGCCCTTCTATCGGAAAAATTTCATCCGGATCGCATTATCCTGTTTGGATCATACGCGCGAGGAACTGCCGACCGACATAGCGATGTTGACCTGCTGGTGATTACAGAAGCGGTATCAGGGACAAATCGTGTCAAAACGATGAGCGAGATGAGCGGGGAAATCGACAGGCTTGGCTTCTCGAAGGACATTGTTGTCCTTACGCCGGATGAGTATGAGGTGGATAAAAACATTCCCGGAACAATAGCACGGTACGTCGCGAAAGAAGGGAGAGTGCTTTGTGAACGGAAACGGAGACGCGGTCAAAAGGAAATCCGGTAGGTTGGGCAAAATGCTCCATCTTGCCCAACAGAATTCAAAAGATGTTGGGCTGTGATGCGTAGCCCAACCTACAAACTGGTTAAGTGTCAATCAGAATATTACAAGGAGGCATAATGAAGAAATCTATCCTGGAGATTTATGCATTAGCAGTTTGCTTTGCGACAGTTGTTTGCTTTGTTATTGCTCTCGGCGTTGCGCTTTTCGATGTAATTCAAATTGCAAACCCAGAGTTTACCTTGAATTCGCAGGAGTACAACCGACACCAAAGTAACGATGCTTTTTGGAATAATTGCGGCCAATACGATTCCGGCAAAAAGGACAAAAAAAGACCTACAGGCGAAGAACTCACGAAGCGACGACTAGAAAGCTATCGACAAGTCTTACAATCGGAGCGTCGTGATGCATTCCAGGGCATAACAAAGGCACTAATCATCATAATTATCGACATCGTATTTTTCCTGGCCCACTGGCGCATTGCACGGCGCGCCAGGGAAGCAAATATTGCCACTTAACAAGCATGTAGCCGGTAGGTTGGGAAAAATGTTTCACCTTGCCCAACAGAATTCAAAAGATGTTGGGCTGTGATGCGTAGCCCAACCTACAAATTGCCGAATAGTCCTCTTGAAACCTAAGGAAGCCCTATGCCTGGCCCAACAGTACTGATCATAGACGACGAAGAGAGCATCCGGAAGACCCTGGCGGGTGTGCTGGCCGACGAGGGGTACGAGATCGCGACGGCGGCGTCCGGTCAAGAAGGGCTCGATATCCTGCAGGAGGCGCAGCCTGCTATCGTCATGCTCGATATCGCCATGGAACCCGGGATCGACGGGATCGAGACGCTGCGGCGCATCAAGGAGATGAGGCCTGAGCTGCCGGTCATCATGATCACCGGCCACGGAGAAATCGAGACCGCGGTCAAGACGATTAAGATGGGCGCTTACGATTTCATCCAGAAGCCGCTGGCGCTGGAGCAGGTATTGCTCTCGGTCAAGCATGGACTGGATGACAGCAAGCTGCGCGAAGAGAATGAGACGCTCAAGAGAAGCATTGAACGCCGCTATGAGATCGTGGGCGAGAGCGCGGCCATCGCGGCCTTGAAGCACCAGATCTCGCTCGCCGGGCCCACGAACGGTTGGGTGCTGATCCACGGCGAAAGCGGGACAGGCAAGGAGCTGGTGGCGCGCGCCATTCACCGTGCGAGCAAACGGGTGTCCGGGCCTTTTGTGGAAGTGAACTGCGCGGCCATCCCGCAGGAGCTGATCGAGAGCGAACTCTTCGGCCACGAAAAGGGCTCCTTCACCGGCGCGACCGGGTTGAAGCGCGGCAAGTTCGAGCTTGCGGACAAGGGGACGATCTTTCTGGACGAGATCGCGGACATGAGCCTTGCCACGCAGGCCAAAGTGCTGCGGGTGCTTGAAGGGCAGGAGTTCCAGCGCGTCGGCGGGACCAGGACGCTTAAGGCCGATGTGCGCGTCATCGCCGCATCGAACAAGGACCTTGCCGAGGAGATCAAAAAAGGAACGTTCCGCGAAGACCTCTTCTACCGGCTGAACGTGATCCCTATGGAAGTGCCG
>Ga0334722_10005195_pt1 | contig 13231 bp, 7 predicted proteins | sample C3_bottom_MG_FD_207210 | JGI IMG/M metagenome (GOLD analysis project Ga0334722, IMG submission 207210) | Sediment microbial communities from Yellowstone Lake, YNP, Wyoming, USA - C3_bottom | ecosystem: Environmental > Aquatic > Freshwater > Lake > Sediment | place: USA: Wyoming | collected...
TCAACTTGTTCGAAGTGCTGGTCAAACTTCGGAAGGAAGGGTTGACGATGCTTCTCATCGAGCAAAATGTGCAGATGGCGCTCGCCGTCAGCGATTATGCCTACGTGCTCCACAACGGCAAGGTGGAAACGGAAGGTCCAGCCAAACAAGTGCGAGAGATGGAAAGCATTCGCAAGACGTACTTGGGAGTGTAAACAATCCAACCCCCGAAGGGGTCAGCCTGATCCTTCGGAGTCGTACGGGTCGGTTCGATGTTTTGATCAAAAGAAGGATCGCCATGAAATCCCAAAACCGCACGATTGCGTTAATGGTTCTTGCGCTCGGTGTCTGGCTGGTATTTGGTTGCAACATTTCCAGCTTGCCATTCTTCCCTACCGCTACTCCTACCGCAACCCATACTCCCACCGTTACGCCGACGGCAACGCCCACCCTGACTCCTACGGCAACCTGGACACCAACCCCCACTAACACCTACACACCGACTCCGTCCAACACGCCGACGCGCACGTCTACTCCCACCCCGTCTTCCATCGCGGGTTTCAAGAAATATGAGACCAGTCGAATTGAATTGTGGCTGCCGGAAAGTTTTGTCGGCGGCGACATTTCCAAAGATTTGAATACGATTGTCAATCGGCTTAAAGCGATGGGACCTGATTTTGAGCGGATGGCGACGATCATTCAACAAAATCCATCGGCATTTGTCATGTATGCCATTGACTCTCAAGTCGGCAAATCGGGTTTTCTAACCAACGTCAACGTAGGAACCGAGCAGACTCTATCCGCCGTTACCATCGACATTTATCTTGACGCCGTTACTAAACAACTTCCCGCGCAATATCAAATTGTAGAGCGCAAGACAATGACGTTGAACTCGTATCCCGCCGGGCGGATCGTTACGGAGGTGTCGGTCCAGGGTATGCGAATCAAACAACTGCTCTACGCCATCAAAGATGGAAACACTTTTTGGGTGATTACCTATTCAACTTCTGCAGATGAATACGCCACGCGCTTGCCCGTCTTTGAACAAAGCGCATCCACGTTCCGCATCAAACCATAGCGAGACTCTAAAATAATATCCAAAGGACGTCCTTTGGATATTATTTCAAGGAAGAGTGGCGGAGAAAAAATTTCGCATTTTACGATTTGAGTTTAAGGAGGCAACCTATTAACTCTAAACGGCATCAACGGACTCTCACAATCTGCGCGTAAAGCGACAGAAAAAAACATCTAGTTCCCAAGAAAGGAAATTCCAATGAGAGAGTTTCTCACATTCAAGAGAATGATCACGCCAATCCTGATTCAAGTTGCGTTTTGGCTTGCCGTGGTCTTGATCGTCATCGTCGGATTGATCACCATCTTCGGAGGTTTGCTTCAAATTGGCAGAGATGCGGTAACTGGGCTGGGAGGCGCTGTCGGTGGAATTCTCATCATCGTCTTCGGTCCCCTCGTCGCGCGAATCTATGCCGAAATTCTCATCGTCCTCTTCAGAATGAATGAGACGCTGACCGAAATCAGCGATTCGCTTTCCAAGACCAATCCAACCAGTCAGTAAGCCTACTTGCTCAGGCTGGATGAAAACACTCGCTTGACCACAGAGCAATTGAAGAATATACCAAAGCGTGATTTTCGATTTGCGAAATTAGAGACCTGGTTTCTTTCTCGGAAACCAGGTCTTTTTATCATACTGCCCTGGCGTGTCTGTGGCTGACAGTGATGACGCGCTCCCAGGCACACCGTCTTGCCAGGGTTTGGTTATGATCCATTGGTCATTGACTCTGGCGCGTGCGTAGGTAGGTCCACTCTCTTGCGCCAGCGGAAATGTGTGGACAAGCCCACATCGTCCGCCGAATTGCGCCTTGCGTTGTTTTCTTTTTGCGGCAATCGACCCATTTTTGATTGTTATTCATTTGTAACTAAGTCGCAACGCAATCGTAACGCTGTTAGACGTAACGCCGTGCTATAATGCGTCAAGCTTTAATTTTGACTCTCCGCTATTGTAAGCCCACGCACCGTGCCTGAAAATTCTAAACCGTTGGGCGATCCGTGCGGCGTGGTCTTGCAGCAGACGAAGCATGAGATTCTGCGTTATATTTGTGGGTGGACGATATTATGCTCAACTGGTTGGTTAATCGAGAGAAAAAACTAGAGACCCGCAACGATTTTTCGATAGTGGCGCAGAATCATCCAGACGTCGTCGTGGAATCATTGAACCCGGCAACTCCCGCAGCACTGCCGGCATTGTCTTCTCTCGATAGCAAATTCTCGTTTCAAGGCACGATTGAGATCGGCGTCGAAGTTTTTTTTAACGCGCGTCACTCCGTCGCTTTTCAAAACTCTATTGGACCGATCCACAATCATTCCTTCCGACTCAGAATTTGTTGTGCCATCGATTGGCTCACAGAATCGAGCGAGCCGATCCCCAGCGCCAGAATAAAAAATATTGCCGATCTAGTGGTGATGCCGTTCAATAACCAATTTTTGAATGACCTGCCTGCCTTTTCCGCTCAACAACCAACCACCGAGGCATTAGCGGCTATCCTTTATCAGGGGTTCATATCGAATGTGGGTACGTTGCCAGTTCGGCTCGTCTCCCTCACTCTGTGGGAATCCCCCACGTTGTCGGTCACTTTGTTGCCCTATCAATCAGGTAGAAAAATCGATGAAAACACAACGGCGTAATGTAATCGGACTCGTTGGCGCATTCTTCATCGTGACGGCGATGACGACGTGGGCTTTTCGCAACACGCTGTTCGTTTCCATTGATATTTATCCGTGGGGTTCGGATACCTGGGGGCATCTCTTCAAAGCGCTCTACGTGTACCAACAGATTGGACAAGATCATTGGTATCCTGATCTTTTGCCCGCGTGGTATTTGGGAACGGAGATGCTGCGGTACTATGCACCACTTCCCTATTATCTCCTGGCGGTCCTGTACGCGGGGCTGGGAAATATTTTTACCGCCGGAAATCTCTTCCTCTTTCTGACCGCTTGGTTGGGCGCTGCCTCAATGCTCCTCTTTCGCCGCTGGATCGGGCTGAACCTTGCCACCGTCGCCGGAGCGCTCTATGCGTGGCTCCCCGATCAACTGCGCGTCGCTTTCGCCGAAGGCAATTTGCCGCGCGCCCTGGCTTCGGCTTTGTTACCCCTGGCGCTCTATTTTCTCTTGTCGATTCTGTTAGAGCCGACTCCCTCCAAACCATCCACCCCGCCCTGGCGAGCGATATTCGGCTTGGCGATGGTCCTGGCACTCGTCGTGATTTCACATGCGATGATGGGTGCGATTTTTGCAGTGTGCTTGACTCTCGTGAGTATGCTCGCCTTGATCCTATCATCGGTGAACGCGCGTCAATTCAGCGCTGCCATGCTGGGCATCGTCAGCGGGCTTGGGCTGTCGGCAGTGTGGCTGTTGCCCAGCTTGACGGGCGGCATTACCGAAATCGATACGAGCGCGCTGAGTGAAGCCACCGCGCGATATGCGCCAACCTTTTCACTGAACCCGGCGATGCGTCTGAATAACCCAGAGGCATTTTATTTGAGTCTGGCGTTGGTGGCGGCGGCTGTGATCAGTTTGCTGTATTGGCGACGCTTGAACCTGTTGGCACGTATTCTTCTCATCGCCGGTCTGTTGACGACGATACTCACTTTCGACAGCGTGTATGATTTTTACACCGCGTTACCCCTGCACCAATATCTCTGGCAAATTCGTTTTACCAGTTTCACGGGTCCCGCGCTCTTGCTGGGCGTCACTGCCGCGCTGCCCGCGTGGCGGTGGCGTCCGATGGTAGGGTTCGCTCTGCTATTGATCGCGCTCGATTTTTATCCTTCCCTGGCATTGGCGCATACGAATCCAGCGCCCACCGAATTCGTTCAGGTGGCAGCGAGTTTGAGCCGCACACCGGGATGGCGCGTCGCGGTTGCCGACTTGAGTCGCCTGGGATCCAAACCATCATACTTACTCAGCGAGTTGACCAATCGCGAGCAAGTGTACGGTTGGGCTTATCAAGGCGCGCGGACGGCGCGTCTCGTCGCCGCGTTGAACGACTCTTTTGAACGAGGATTCACCGGCTACACGCTGGATCGATTGCAAATGTTGGGCGTGGACGACGTCATTACTTTGGACGGTGTGGGCGTTGCGCCGGATTTAAAGGCGGCGTTGGATCGAACCGGCTGGGCGCGTGTACAGCAAACAGACGATTTGACGTTGTACCATCGTGATGGCGCGCCGCGCGCGACGCGCATAGAAAACGCCATCCTGGGTATTGGCGCAGGCGCATACGATGCGGCGCTGTTGTTTCCGTCGATCGTCGCGGGCTGGTCGCCGAATGTGAATGATTATGCGCCGGAGGATTTGACGAATTATGCGACCGTCTATCTATCCAACTTTAGCTGGCGCGATCAAGCGCACGCCGAACAGGTGTTGAATCAGTACGCGCGCGCGGGCGGACGAGTCGTGATCGATTTGCAAGGAGTGCCGCAGGACCAACTGGCGCGTTCGCCCAAGTTCATGCAGGTCTACGGCGAGCCAGTCGAACTCCGCTCCGCGGTGACGTTGGCGGATCGTTCGACTACTTTCCTCTTGACGCCCTTTGACTCGACTTATTTTCCTTGGCACGCCTACGTGCCGCAAGGCAAGGTCACTCCATCGCTCACGTTCAATTATCTGGAGGAGCAAGCAAATGGCGTGGCGTATCGCGATGAAGGGCGCGGGCAGATTTGGTTCCTCGGAATCAACTTGCCGTATCATGCGTTGTTGACGCACGACCCCCAAGCGATCAAAATCTTGGAAAATGTTTTTGCCGCCCCGGCACAAGTCGCGCCGCCGCGCACATCGATTCCGCTTGAAAATTATCATGCCGACGCGTCCGGCTATCAGTTCACGTACGATTTGCCGCAAGCGGGTCTAGTCCTTCTGCCGTTCGCGCAACACGATGGAACTCAAGTGGTGCTCGACGGCAAGCCGGTGACGAGTCATGCGCTCGACACGCTCATTTCCTTCCAAGCGCCTGCCGGTCCCCATCAAGTTGCCATCATCTTCCAACCCACGCTCATCTATTATGTGGGCGCGGCGATGAGCATAGCGGCGATCATTGGACTGGGTTTGCTCTGGGCAATCGCGCGCTTGCAAATTCGTTTTAGGCGCAGGACGCGAGCGCAGGTCGGCATCGCGTTGGCATTGGCAGCGTTCTTGATGGTTCACGCGTCCGCGTCCGCCGCCACGCCAATTGTCATCGATGGAAATTTCAACGATTGGAACGGTCAACCCTGCATCACGGATCCCCAGAATGATTCGAGCGACCCCGATGCCGACCTCTCTGGTTTGTGCTGGGCGAATAATCCGGGCGATTCGACGATGTACTGGATGATCTCGCGCTATTCGCCCAATTCTGCCGCAGGTGTGACGTATCTCATCCACGTGGATACGAACAACGATGGAGTTTACGAGCAGACGGTCACCATCACTTATCACGCGAACAATCCGCAGGCGATGATCACCGTCGATCATAATGGAACAGGAGCGGGTGAAACGATGTCCGCTGGCGGGCGACGCGTCGAAGTGGGCGTGCCTTTTTCCGCGCTAGGGATAGCCCCCGGTCAAGTGATTCGTTTCTATGTGGAAAGCGTCACCTCGAACCAGGTGCGCGATACGACCAGTTCGGTCCAGGTTTCCGCGGTGGATATTCTAGATATGCCGATGTTGGCGGGCGCGACGATCTGCTTAATCATCGGCATTTGGTGGTTGGGAAGAAAAAAGTGGAACTCGCTATCTTCTTGACCTTGACCGTTGGTTGGATCATCGCCCTGGGATTCTTCCGCGCTTATCGGGTCTGGCTGATCTACTATGCCTTGGGCGCGGTGGGCTTGGCGGTGATCTTGGTGTATGTCGCGCAGAGTTTGACGCCCGGTTTCTATCTGTACGAATCCGCCACTTCCAACGCGGCGCATTATGTTGCCGAGTGGATCGGAATTCCGACGCGCGTCTTTGAAGCCGCGCCGAATACGATTCTGGTGTTGGTGATCCGGCAAGAGATTGGGTGGACCGCACTCGAAATCGGAATCGAATCGTCGGGCTTGCTGGAAACGACGATCCTGATTGGACTCATCGCGTTTTATCCTGGCTGGGCAAGACAACGAAAAACCTGGTTCATCCTGGCGGGCGTCCTCATCACTTTCCTCGCCAATATCTGTCGATTGCTGGTGATCATTCTCATGCTGCATTACTTGGGCAAGGATTGGCTCTTGGTGGCGCACACACTGGTCGGCAAAGTGGTCTTTTTTGTTCTCGCCATTGCGATCTATTGGTATTTGTTGACCCTGCCCACCATTCGCGATTTGAGTCGCAAGGCATCCTTGAGGAAATCATGAGTCGCGATTGGACTGCGTTCACGATCTTTTGGGGCGTTTGGCTGCTCGTTCCGATTTTGATCGACGGCTTGACGACGCTGTTTCAAATTATCGGAAGCGCGTGGGCAAGCCGGCGCTCGAAAAAACAATCGACGGCAAACCCCGCGCACGCCTATGATCCACTCGTCAGCATTCTGGTCCCCGTTTACAACAGCGAACGCACCTTGCGCCGGTGTCTCCAGGCGTTGTGCCAGCAAACGTATCCCCAGGATCGCATCGAAATCATCGTGATCGATAACGGCAGCACCGACGGCAGTCTGGCTGTTCTCGATGACGAATCATTGCAGACCTTCAAAGGGACATTGACGCGCATTGCCATCCCCGACCGCGGCAAAGCGTGGGCGCTGAACGCGGGCATTCACGTCGCGCATGGCTCACTCATTTTCAATGTCGATGCCGATACCGCGCTGGACTCCGACGCCGTGCGCCAGATGACGCGCGCGTTTGAATCCGATCCGTCGCTCATCTCCGCGACCGGCGTGATCGAAGTCCTGCCGACCGAGGATCCTGCGCCGAATTTTCTCAAAGCGTTGCTCGCTGAATGTGAATACGTGGAATACCTTGCCTCTTTCAAGGTGGGGCGCGTCTACCAATCCCTGAACAATAATCTCTATACGCTCGCCGGAGCATTTTCGGCTTTTCGCCGCGAAGTGCTGCTCAAAACTTTTTTGTACAGCCAGCGCACCGTGACCGAAGACACGGACATGACCTTCGATCTGCACCAACGCCTCCGGGAAGGACACATCGCTTGCGTGCCCGACGCGATCGCCTTTGTGGAACCGGTGCCCAGTCTCCGGGCATTGTATTCTCAGCGCGTGCGTTGGCAACGCGGCGAACTCGAAGTGATCGCTCTGCATGAAGAGATGTTGTCGAATCGCAATTTCCTCCGCGTCAGTGGACTCGCGCCGGAGCGATTGCTCTTGATCGATCACACGCTTTCCTTCCCGCGTCTGGCGTGGCTTTTTTTCTTTCCGATGCTCGCTTTCTTCGGTTATTCGCTGGCTCTGGTTATCCAAGCGGCGCTCTTTATGTACGCGTTCTATATGTTGACTGAAGGACTCTGGTTTCTGACGACCTTCTGGCTCAGCGAGCCATCCGCGCGCCAACGCTTGCGTCGCAATGCGTGGGTGTTTGCCTTTATGCCGCTTTATCGCTTTTTGATCTTCTGGCTTCGCTTGGCGGGTTTTCTTGCCGCGCAAGCCGAGCCGCCCAATTGGCGCGTGACTGATCCGGTGACCTTGACCCAAGCGGGCTTGCGTGACGCTCGGCTCAAAGTCCAACAGGGTCTCAGCATGTTGATTGCGCTGATTGGACTGACGACGCGATAACAATCACACGGTCTAAAATCAGCGACCTGGTTTCTGAAAAAGAACCCAGGTCGCTTTCTCACTCATCTTACGCAATAGATGTCATTTCGAGGAGCAGAGCGACGAGAAATCTCCGCAAAAACCGAGATTTCTCGCTCCGCTCGAAATGACAGCGCGTAGCATCAGTTTATCATTTGTTCATTTTCAATTTGTCATTTCCCTTGCGCGTCCACCACCGCAATCGCCGCCATGTTCACAATGTCTTTCACTTCATCGCCTTGTTGCAACACGTGAACGGGCTTGCCCATCCCCAACAAAATCGGACCAATCGTTTCCGCTTCGCCCAGGTGACGCAACAGTTTGTACGCAATGTTCGCCGATTCGAGATTGGGAAACACCAGCACGTTGGGATTGCGCACGCGCGCGAACGGATAGCGTTCTTCCAAGATCGACGACACAACTGCCGTGTCCGCTTGCATCTCGCCGTCAATCGGCAACTCGGGTCGCTTGGCGCGCACCAGATCGATGGCTTGACGAACCTTGCTCGCCAGCGGATGCGGCGTGCTGCCAAAATTCGAGAACGACAGCATCGCCACGCGCGGCTCGATATCGAAATTCCGTGCTGCGTCCGACGCGAGCACCGCGATTTCTGCCAGGTCTTCCGCACTGGGATCGATGTTCACGGTGGCATCGGTGAATAAAAAGACACGCTGGTCACGCGTGATGACCATGTACATGCCTGCCGCTTTTTTCACGCCCGGGCGCGTATGAACGATTTCCAACGCGGGACGAATGACATCGGGATAGTTGAACGTGAGACCGCTGACGAATGCGTCGGCATCACCCATTTGAACCATCATCGGTCCATAATGATTGCGGCGCGACATCATGCGTTCTGCCATGCCGCGCGTGACGCCTTTGCGTTCGCGCAGTTTGTGGTACGCGGCGATATACTTTTGCATCGTGGGGGTGTTCTCGGCGCGCACGAGCGAGACGACCGTGAGGTCTGTCTCAACACCCATTTCTTTGATTCTTTGTCCAATCAAGTTGTGATCGCCGAGCAAGATGGGTTCGGCGATGCCTTCCTCTTTCACCTGCACCGCCGCGCGAATCACTTTCGGTTCTTCGCCTTCGCCAAAGACGATGCGCCTGGGATTCGACTTTGCCTTGTTGATGATCGTGCGCATGACTTCCCGTCCCTTGCCCATGCGCGCTTCCAGTTGTTCACGATACAGCGCAATGTCGATGGTCTTGCGCGCGACGCCAGATTCCATCGCGGCGCGCGCGACGGCGGGCGCTTCCCACAACAACACGCGCGGATCGACCGGCTTGGGAACGATGTACTCTGGACCGAATCGGAGCGAATCGAGTCCGTACGCTTTCAACACCGAGTCGGGCACATCTTCCTTCGCCAATGCGGCGAGCGCTTTGGCGGCGGCGACTTTCATTTCTTCGTTGATCGCTTTCGCGCGGACGTCGAGCGCGCCGCGAAAGATGAATGGGAAACCCAGGACATTGTTGATTTGATTCGGAAAATCACTGCGCCCCGTGCCGACAATCGCATCCGGGCGAACCGATTTGGCGAGATCGTATTGGATTTCGGGATCGGGATTCGCCAGCGCAAAGATAAGCGGCGCTTTTCCCATCGTCTTGACCATCTCTGGCTTGAGCAAATCCTTGACCGACAGACCCAGGAAAACATCGGCATCCTTGACCGCATCGGCGAGCGTGCGTGCTTTAGTGTCCTGCGCGAAGCGCGCCTTGTACGGATTCATTCCTTCGGTGCGACCTTTGAAAACGACGCCTTTCGTATCAACCATCGTCACATGTTCGCGCTTGACCCCCAGTCGAATCCAAAACTCGCCGCACGCGACGGCACTCGCGCCTGCGCCGCTAATGACGACGCGAATTTGATCGATGCGCTTGCCGGAGATTTCGAGCGCATTGAGTAAGCCCGCACCGGAAATAATCGCCGTGCCATGTTGGTCATCGTGAAAGACTGGGATATTCATCGACGCTTTGCATTTCTCTTCGACTTCAAAACATTCCGGCGCTTTGATGTCTTCCAAGTTGATGCCACCAAACGTCGGCTCCAATGCTTTGACGACGGCGATGATTTCTTCCGGCGTGCGCGCATTGATCTCGATATCGAAAACGTCGATGTCGGCAAAGCGTTTGAAGAGCAAGCCCTTGCCTTCCATCACCGGCTTGGCGGCGAGCGGTCCGCGATTACCCAGACCCAGGATCGCCGTGCCATTCGACACGACGGCGACGAGGTTGCCCTTAGCCGTCAATTCGTATGCGGTCTCCGGGTCGCGTTCCACTTCGAGTGTCGCTTCGGCAACGCCCGGCGAGTACGCGAGCGAAAGATCGCGCTGAGTCAACGCCGGCTTGGTGGCGATCACCTCAATCTTGCCGGGGCGTCCCATGCGATGATAGTCGAGTACTTCTTGTTTGCTGACTGGCATAAAAATTCCTCCCCTGATAAATATAGCGCGCCCTCGTCCCGTCGTGAGAAGAGGGCAAGCAACTTTGCCTTGCTTATAGTAGACTACATTGAAAGAGATTTGTCAAATATGCGTAGGGGCGATCCTTGTGATCGCCCCTAGTTTACTTGGCGTAATTTAGTGATGCGGCAACCAAATCGCTGACGTCTTCATCGCTCCATTCATCGCTTGTGTCTATGGCAACGCTGTGTCCATAGCGTTCGCGGAGAAAGGTCAACTAATCAAACGCTTCGGCAAGTTTGTCGGCAGGCAACGACTGCAGGGCTTGCAGAATCTCTTTCGCTTGAGTTTTGGTCAACACGAGAGTTTCTCCTGGGTGCGCGTCAAAGTTTTGCTGGCTTGGCCGCCGCCGAATAGAATTCGGCGTCTAATCCAGGTGGAAATCCGATAAATCGGATTGGCAACTCGCGCCCAACACGTTTCAACGTGTTTTCACCTCATTGAGACGTCGAATTCATTCGACGGCGGGCGCGCGCAATGAAACCGCGCAAAACTTTGACGCACACCCGTTTCTCCTCTCCAGATTTGCCCACAGTTTATCACACACTTTTTCCATTGGCAATCTGGCTTTGCCTTTCTCCGGGCTTTGTGCTACACTTTTCGCGTTCGTTATTTTAATGCGCGAGGAGATTCGATGGAACCCTTGAGCACCTTGATTGTAACGATTGCCGGCAAACTTGCGGAGAAGGCATTCTCGCAAGTCTCTGACGAATTGATGGGCAAGACACGGCGTCTGATTGAAGGCGATCCAGAAAAACGCGCCGCGCTCTCCAAATGTTTTACGGCTGGCTTTCAAGCCGCATTGCAAGAAATGCGCCTGCCGGATAACGCTCCGGTGTCGCGCGAACGGCTTTCGCGCTACGAAGGCGTTTTGCTCCACTGGCTAGAATTGCCAGAGGTCGCCGAAGAGCTAGCGAAACTCGTCGATGTCAGCGCAGTGACGGACGATCCCACCCGCGCGCTTGATCTCGTAAAACTCAACGCGCTTTTCAAACAGGCGTACCCCGTTGACGAAAACCCCGACGCTTACGCCGGTTTGAATTTTCCAGTCGCACTCCGCGCGTTTGTGCGCGCTTATGTTACGGAAGTTGACAAACACGCCGACAAATTCCCCTGGCTGCAATTCCGCTTGCTCAAAGAAGTTGTCGCGCGGATGGACACGCGCCCGCGCGCCAGCACTGTGCGCGAGATGTACTTGTCCTGGCTTGCCGACGAATGCGATCTCTTGCCCTTGTCCGTCTTTAGCGCAAAAGAAGCCGCGCCCGGCGCTCCGCCCAAAACGACCTTGCGCGAAGTTTACGTGCCGCTCGACGTTTTACTTCCGCCGCCTGCCGAAAAAGGACGGCTTGAGAAATTCGTCAGTTTCTTTGGCGGAGAGAAACCGCGCGATATCCCAACCGAGTTGGAAAACGCCGCGCGCGAACAACGCGTAAAAGCGTTGAACGCGCTCTCCCAAAACGCGCGCGTGGTTTTGTTGGGCGATCCTGGCTCTGGTAAGACGACGCTCGTCAATCACCTCGCGCTCTGTCTCGCGATGAGCGAATTGGAACCGGACGCGCAATGGTTGAATCGATTGGAAGAATGGACGGCGGGTGCGTTACTGCCGGTGCGCGTGGTCTTGCGCGAGTTTTCTGCGCGCGCTGTTCCGGGTAACACCGCGCCGGGCAATGCGGGGATGGTGTGGCGATTCATCGAAGATGATATCGAACGGCGCGGGTGCAAGGAATTCTATCCCAACTTACGCACGGAACTCTTGGAGCGCGGCGGCTTGCTCTTGCTCGACGGATTGGACGAGGTGCCAGAAGCGGACGAACGCCGTGCGCGTGTCGTCGAAGCGATTTCAGATTTTGCGCGCACCGCGAAGAAATGTCGGATGATCGTCACGTGCCGCACGTATGCGTACTCGCGCAGCGCGCTCACGGGTTTTGACGTTTTCCCGATCACGCCGTTCAGCCCCGAACAGATCGAGCAGTTCATCGATCGTTGGTACGACGCGGTGCGCGAAAAGGAACGCTTTAGCAAAACCGAAACGCAGGATCGCGCGGCGACGCTCAAAGCGGCGGTGGACGAGAAACGCGCTTCGCCGCTGGCAGACCTGGCGTCGCGCCCCCTGCTCTTGACGTTGATGGCGATGCTTCACGCCTCCGAAGGAAAATTACCGGAGGATCGCGCCGATCTGTACGAAAAATGCGTCGAACTCTTGCTGGATTACTGGCAACAACGCAAGCAAGTGCGCGACGAAAACGGAAAACTGAAAAATGAGGACGGCTTGCTAGAGACCGTCGGCATCAGCAAAGCCGCGCTCCGCAACGCGCTCTATCGCATGGCATTTGACGCGCACGAACGCCAGGGCAAAACTCAGCGCGGCGCGCGCACGGCGGATATTCAACCCGCCGAGTTGGAAGCCGTGCTCAAGCCCGCCGTCGGCGGCGACGAAAAATATCAAATCGCTTTACGGTACATTCGCGACCGGGCGGGATTGATCTACTGGCGCGACCCAACCTATACGTTTCCGCATCGCAGTTTTCAGGAATATCTGGCGGCGTGCTATCTCGGCAACCTGGGCAATTATCTCGACCGCACGCGCGAGTTGGTGCGCCAAGACCCGGAATGGTGGCGCGAAGTTTATCTGCTCGAAGCGGGACGCCAGCGCAGTAATCTGGGCACGGCGATTACGCTGATCGAACGCTTGTGCCTCTCCGATTTTCAACCCAACGCCACACCCGCGCCGATTGAATGGCAATTAGCGATTCTAGCGGGACAGGCGTTGGTAGAATTGCATTTACCGGCGCAAGTTAATGCCAAGCGTCAACAAGGCGAAGACGTTGCGCCTTTTGAAACGATCTTGACCCGGGTCAAGAGTTGGTTGCTCGCGCTAACCACCACGCCAGTATTGACTCCGCGTGAGCGTGCGCAAGCCGGTCTGGTGCTGGGCGCGCTGGGCGACCCGCGCAATTTCTATGAACTCTGCCGCGTGCCTGCCGGTGAATTCACGATGGGCGAAGACAAGGAGGC
>Ga0334722_10005196_pt1 | contig 13229 bp, 6 predicted proteins | sample C3_bottom_MG_FD_207210 | JGI IMG/M metagenome (GOLD analysis project Ga0334722, IMG submission 207210) | Sediment microbial communities from Yellowstone Lake, YNP, Wyoming, USA - C3_bottom | ecosystem: Environmental > Aquatic > Freshwater > Lake > Sediment | place: USA: Wyoming | collected...
CGTAATAGAAACGCTTTTTGACATTATTACCAAACCTATTAAAATGCCAATGATTCCAACTAAATATCTCATTATATTTTCCTTTGAAGTAAAAATTTTGGTGGGCGATGGTGGACTCGAACCACCGACCCCTTCCTTATCAGAGAAGTGCTCTAACCACTGAGCTAATCGCCCATTTTAATTTTCAAATTTGCAGAGAAACGCTCCCTGCCCCCAATCCTTTTCTCTAATTAAACCAAAAAACTCACCATAAATCAACAAAACCCAGCCCTTTGCTAGCAAAGGGCTGGGTTCATTTTTAATTTGCCAGTAAAACCAGGAAAGGTTGCCCCGCCCTTTCTAAAATGTCAAAACCAAATTGCTCCAAACAAATGTCTAACCTGATTATTCAATCCAATCTTGAAAGCTTAGAAAGGGCGGGGTCGACCTGGGATGTGTTCTAATGAAACATTAGAACTAATCTCCCTAGAAAGGAGGTGATCCATCCGCAGATTCCCCTACGGATACCTTGTTACGCAACTGTTATCTCCAATTACTTGGAGTGTCGGACCATGTCTTCACCCTGGTTTCCCAGGGGCCAGCGTATGGCCTCTACGGGGTCAAGGCAACTTATATGCCATACATTTGACAATGTATGGTTTAACAAGCTTTTTGAATGCAGTATATGATTCCTTTTTCACATATAATCTTTTGCCTTTGGAATCAGAATTAATTGTGGTTAATATCCCCTTTGATGCCAGTATAGATCTTAGTCTATCAGCATCTTCGAATCTAAAGTTATGAATGGAGAAATCAACAGTATCTCTATGTTTACAACCATCATCCATAAACCAGATCGCAATAGAAAGATTCTTTAATCGAAGCTTTCTGGGAATAGTTTTCAGCGAACCTTCATACCACTCTTCTCTCATTAAAGTTATCTCTGGATGTCCAACTGTGCCAAACCTTAAGGAATTATGTCTCAAAACACGCCTTGGTTCCGTTATAGTAATTCTCTTAAGTAGGCTATGCTTCCAGTAAACATATTCTGCGTGAAGCATTTTATGCTCTATTCTTAAACGATAGTTTTTACCGGAAGAAGTTAGGGTACCGTCTCCAAGAAGACACCCTTTTATAACATCCCTTTCATTCTCTGACAAAGTTTGTAGCTTTAGAAGATTTGCTAATTTCGTTTGCATTCTAGCCCGACTTCCCTCGGCATCGCCCTTCCGCTTTTGAGACGGATTCGGGGTTCACCGATATAGCTAGATTTTACCATGGGATTACTCCCATGGGAAGCCGTTAAACTTCACCCCAGTCGCTGACCCCACCTTCCCCCGCACCTTTATTCACAAGTGAACAAAGGAAATCCTAAATCACAAATCCGAAATACTAAACTTTTTTACATCTTGAATTTTGAACATTGGTGCTTGTTTAGAATTTAGAAATTCGAGCTTAGAAATTCCTTTGCGCTCGTGCGCAAAGGTGCGGGGTTCGGGTGTTGCCAACTCCCATGGTGTGACGGGCGGTGTGTACAAGGCCCGAGAACGTATTCACCGTTGTATGGCTGACCAACGATTACTAGCGATTCCAGCTTCATGAGGGCGAGTTGCAGCCCTCAATCCGAACTTGGACCAGTTTTGAGGATTAGCTCCACCTTACGGCATTGCAAACCTACTGTACTGGCCATTGTAGCATGTGTGTAGCCCAGGGCGTAAGGGCCATGCTGACTTGACGTCATCCCCACCTTCCTCCCCGTTATCCGGGGCAGTCCTGTCTGACACGCGAAACAGACAGCAAGGGTTGCGCTCGTTGCCGGACTTAACCGAACATCTCACGACACGAGCTGACGACAGCCATGCAGCACCTGTCACCGGGCTCCCGAAGGCACCCCTGATTTTCATCAAGGTTCCCGGGATGTCAAGCCCTGGTAAGGTTCTTCGCGTATTGTCGAATTAAACCACATGCTCCACCGCTTGTGCGGGCCCCCGTCAATTCCTTTGAGTTTTAGCCTTGCGACCGTACTCCCCAGGCGGCTCACTTAACGCGTTAGCTTCGGCTCTAAGCGGGTCGATGCGCCCAAAGCCTAGTGAGCATCGTTTAGGGCGTGGACTACCGGGGTATCTAATCCCGTTTGCTCCCCACGCTTTCGTCCTTGAGCGTCAGGTTTAAGCTAGTAAGCTGCCTTCGCCATTGGTGTTCTTCCCGATATCAACGCATTTCACTACTACACCGGGAATTCCACTTACTTCTCCTAACCTCTAGTAGAAAAGTTTCAGATGCGGTCTCTCAAGTTGAGCTTGAAGATTTCACATCTGACTTTTTCTACCGCCTAAAGACGCTTTACGCCCAGTAAATCCGGGTAACGCTTGCACCCTACGTATTACCGCGGCTGCTGGCACGTAGTTAGCCGGTGCTTATTCTGCAGGTACCATCATCATTGTCCCTGCTAAAAGAAGTTTACAACCCGAAGGCCTTCATCCTTCACGCGGTGTCGCTCCGTCAGGCTTGCGCCCATTGCGGAAAATTCCTCACTGCTGCCTCCCGTAGGAGTCTGGGCCGTGTCTCAGTCCCAATGTGACTGGTCGCGCTCTCACGCCAGCTATCCGTCGAAGCCTTGGTAGGCCATTACCCTACCAACAAGCTGATGGACCGCAGGCTCATCCCAAACCGCCGGAGCTTTTCTTGTAAGGAGCTTCCCCTTACAAGTTATCGGGTATTAGCCCCGCTTTCGCGGAGTTATTCCCGTGTCTGGGGCAGATTACCTACGTGTTACTCACCCGTTTGCTGCTCCCCCGAAGGGTCGCGCAACTTGCATGTGTTAGGCACACCGCCAGCGTTAACCCTGAGCCAGGATCAAACTCTCCGTAAAAAGCCCCCACACTTAAATTAAGTGTGCGGGTAGAAATTGTTTTGTTGGACCCTTTCCTGGTTTCACTGACATTCCAGATATCGGAAATCGGAGATCAGATATCAGCTATTTATTGATTTTAGCAAACTATTTAATTGCTTTGATAAACTTATGTATTTTTCCATTAAACTTTCGCAAACCTCGCCTTTCACATTTGGAAAACCAAGCAAGCTAACTGTTCTTAAATGAGTAACCATTTCGTCGCTTGAGCCAAGCGCCATCTCAATAAACCTGCCAAATTCCTTCTGGGATTTCTTCTTGGCAAACCCCTCCGTGATTAGAGGAGGAACCTGCACTGCTGTCTTTTTTAGGCTTCTAGACAAATAAGAATCCTTCCCTTTAATTAGATCTGCCAACTGATAAACTGGCTTTATTAGAGAAAGTGCTAATTGATATACTCTTAAGTCTGTAACGTCATTCATGGGTTAAGTTTATCACATACAATAATCTTCTGAAATCAGAACTCTAAGTTCTATTTTACAAATTCCGAAATTCGAACCATGAACCCTGGATCTGACGTCCGAACTCCGAAATCCGACCTCTGAATTATATTGTTTTTAAAGGACAAAAAGAAAAATAAGAACCTCTCGCTTCGTTCGAGAACCTTGATTCAAACGAAGTTTGAATGGTTCAAGTTTCCTTGCTTTTAATTTGCAAGAGAACCTTCTGTTGTTAATCTTTTCTATTATTATTTTACAATAATAACTTGTGTTGTGTCAATATCTGTGGGGTTTGAGTATCCTAATCGCTACAAATCTACATGCAAATCTCTACGAATTAGTAACTTTTAGTAACCCTTTGGTAACCACTAGTAACTTCCTGTCTAATTCCCTTATTCTGAACGCAGCGAAGAATCAAGGTTCTCGGTGTAGCCGAGGTTCTTATCTGCCTACTTACCTAATCCCTAATTGCTACGAATTGGTAGTTTGTTTACATATGGGGATACAAACATTCGTAATTATTCGGATGCAAATACGGATGCGCGTTTCGCGTGCGATTCGAATCTCACTCCCTACTTCCCCCTAAGCCGGTGCAATCTAAATATGTAATAGGCGTTTACTGAAATGATAAGCAAAACAAACAACGCCACCACCCCAATTAGCAAATTTCGCTGTTTTAGAACGGTTTGGGGTTCCGGCTCTAAGGCAATGTTCACAATAACCGGCTCGCTTTTAACCACAATTTCTTTTGATTTAAAAGGTTTGTAACCAGGCGCTTGAGCTTCTAATTGATAAGTGCCCCGAGGCGTCATAAAACCGTATTCGCCTGATTTGTTGGTTGCTTGCGGATTGTTCTGGGAGTATTTTTTAGCATCCCAAAGCTGCCATGAACTGTCTTTTTGTTTTTCAAACAATTTAACTTCCCCGTTGGCAATTCGGGCCTTGGTTTTTGAGTCAAATACATAGCCGGAAGGATCAATTAGCACTGTTAACACCTGCTGTTCAACAAATTTGCCGTCTTTGGTTTTTGATTTCACTTTCACAGTGTAAGTGCCTGCCTCTTTTGGAAGCCCTACATCGCCTTCCCAAATATCGCCTGATGTGTTTGAAAGCGCATATTCTTGGCCGGCAATTATGGCACGAGCACTTGTTGCCCCGTTAAGAGAAACTTTAATGTGGATGGTACTAGCAACTTCCGCCAACACGTTTACCTCGCCGCTTTCATTTGGCGTAATTATTAATTGGCTATCTCCAATTTTAATGGTTACATCTTGGGGTATTACAGGAGCGACAACTATTGTTTCTTCTTGCGGCGGAGCTGGAGTTTGCTGTTGCTGTTCTGGCTCTTGTGGCGGGGACTGTGTTTGCGCGCTTGCGACACTTGAATTTGCCCCTTGGTTTCCGGCGTTATCTTGGGTTAAAACGCGATAATAATAAGTTGTGCCGGCAGTTAAACCAGTGTCAGCATATGTTGTATTAGCAGTCGTGGCAATTTGGTTAAAGGTTGCATTGTCTGTTGAAGCATATATAACATACCGGGCAATGCCGGAATGAGCGTCAACGGATGCGGTCCAGGATAAATTGATTTGGGAAGTTGAAACTGCCGTGGCCGTAAGCCCTTGGGGTACTGTTGGGTTAATGTTGTCAAACTTAACATTTCTTTGGCCGGCTGTTTCGTTGTTTCCGGCAGTATCAGTTGAGTAATAATATAATGTATTGTTGCCCTGTGCGGGGGAAACCGGAGCGGCGTATGCGCTCCAAGGACCGGTTGCGGATGTCCAGCTGTAGTAAGTTTGAGCCACTCCAGAAGTAGCATCACTAGCGGACAATGTAATAGTAGGAACTGATATGTACCAGCTGTTTTGGCCGTCTGGGGCCAAAGGCGCAATGGCAGATAAGGTAGCCGCCGCTATTGAATCAACGGTTTGGCCGTTTGAAGAAACCACAGCTGAAGTGTTGTTGGCGTTATCAATTGCTCTAACATTAACATAATAAATTTGAGCTTGGGATAAAGTTAGACCAGATTTTGTAACTGCAGTTCCCATTGCGTTATCTGTCCAGGCAAGAACATCAGTTGCGCCTAGGGTGGTGCCAATAGAATACTCATAGCTGCCAATACCAGATGAGGCGTCACTAAACCCGCTCCAGTTTGCAGAAAGTTGGGTTAGGGATGTTGTCCAGGTGACATCCGCTGCGGTACCGTCATTAACCAAGGCGCCGGCAGTAACCGGATTAGCTGTGTCTTTTCTAATGTAAAACGCGTCTTGGAGATTCATAACATTGCCGGCTTCATCATAAATTCTAACTGATATGTAGTTTGTGCCTTCCGCAAGCGCGGCCCAAGTAGAAGCGCCAACAGCCCAATTAGTGTCATAGTTTGCGGCATTAATACTGGATACTTGCGTTGTCCAATCTTGGGAAGGTGTAACGCATCCTGCGGCAGTGGCACACACTCTAGTTTGAAAATGTTCCAAGTTTGAGCCGCCCGCATCAGTGTAATCAATATTGTAAGTGCCGGAGTTTGAGTTTCGCCAAATATTATCGCCCGCCTGATTGTCGGTAACACCCGGCACAGTCGCGTCATATAAAAACATACCGTAGTTAACCGCCGTTCCGGATTGCGCCACATTATCGCCGTTATACGCCTTTAAGTGCAAAACATACTGGCCGTCTGCCGGCGCCGTTTGCGACAAAGTAACATTAGCAACATCGCATGCGCCGCCCGGGCAATTAGCGTTTAGGTTACTCCAAGTTGCTTCGGTGTCGGTCCAAGTATGCCCAATGGAAGTATCCCAAACATATCGGTAATACTGCGCGCCTCCTTCGCCCCAACTGTTTTGGTTAGTAAAGTCAAAATTGGCAGTATTATACCAAGTGCCGGTTGATTTAACAGAGTTTATGGCAGCGTCCAAAGGCAAGGTATAAAGCGATTGTAAGCCGGAGTAGGCGGTTTCAGTTAAATCCCCGTTTCTGGCTTTTACTTGAAATGAATATTGCTTGTTAGCCGTTAATCCGGTGACGGTTACCCCCGTTGCCCCGCCCCAAGTGGCATAATCCTGCCAAACTACTCCCGCTCCTAAAATACCTGAGGCCTGGACGTATTGGGAGGTTACTACTTCCCAGATGGCATAGCCAGTGCCGGCTGGATTGGAATTTTGGTTGATAATTACTTTAAGTGATGTTGTTGCAGGCGTATTGACTGTCGGTACAGCCGGCACATTGGCTAAGGTATATTTAGTGCCGTCTCCGCTTACGGCAGAATCGCCCGCGCCGTTATAGGCGTGAACATGCCTTGTGTACTGGGTGTTTGGCGAAAGACCAGTTTCATCAATGTAGGTGAGGTTTGGATTGGCGTCTGTTACTAAAATATTGTGAGAAGCATCATGAAGTTTAAAACCAGTTTCATTTGAAGCATTGTCTGAGAAATTCCAACGAATTGAAGTTGTAGAAAGCGCTGTTGGTGCCCCTATTGTTGGGGCTGTCGGCACAGTTAATGTATAGCCGCTGTCAGAAATATAAGAAGAATTTTCCGCGTCTTCAGTGTTCACTGAATATATATAATATGTATGAGACCCGGTAATAGTGTCATCAAAACTGGTTGCAGCCAGGTTGTGAACTTGCGTTCCCACCCCAGAAACACCATCCCGCCAAACATGGTAGTGGTTAGCCGAGGCGGAAGCGGTCCAGGAAACATTAATTTTGTCAGTGTAAGTGCCGTCGGTTGCAGCGGGATTAGTGGGCGCGGCCGAAAGCGTGTATTTTGAAACGTTAGATGAATTTGCGGTTTCCGTTAAGTCCCCGTTTCTGGCTTTTGTGTTAAAAGTGTATTGGGTATTGGCGGCTAATCCCGTAACTGTAACGCCCGTTGCTCCGCCCCAAGTGGCATAATCCTGCCAAACGGTACTTAATCCTAAAGTACCGTCGGCTTGAACATATTGTAAGGTTGAAGTTTCATAAATAGCGTAGCCGGTTCCAGCTGGATTTCCGTTTTGATTGATAATTACTCTTAACGCTGTAGCCCCTGGCTCCTCGACTGTCGGCAAACCGGGCACATTTGCCAAAGTATATTTGTTTGATAATGCCGTTTCTCCAGTTAAATCGCCGTCGCCGTTTCTCCCTTGCGCTTTAAAGGCGTACTGGGTATTAACTGTAAGCGGCGTTGAGGTCCAAGTGTTTGTAGTAACCCAGCCGGAGTTGGTGGCGGCCGTATTGTTAGTTAATAAGACACCAGAGGATCCTAAAGTTAAGTTTGATAAAGTGCCAGAAGCAGAAACCTGAAGAGATGTGGTGGCAATGGTACCAAAAGTAATGCCGGTTGGCGTTTCAATGGAGGTATATGCTTGTGTAGTTCCAGAACCCGCTCCTGTGCCATTGGCATTAACCGCATGGATGTGAACTGTGTATTGGGTGTTGGCGGCTAACCCCGTTGCCGTACAGGTTGAAACCGCAACATCAGCACAACCCATAACTTGCGTTGGTTCCCCATCAGCATGCGCGCCTGAAAAAACTTTGTAACTTGCGGCACCTGCAACATCGGCCCAATCCCAAGTAATGGTGGTGGTGGCGTTTCCAGTGTGCGTTTCTCCTGTTGGCGCGGCAAGCGGAGTGGTGTCAGAGCCACTTGCTGATAAAGCGGTTTCAGTATTATCGTTGTTTTTGGCTTTAACCGTGTAGGAATAGGCGGTGTTGGCAGTAAGATTTTTATGCGCAAATGCGGTGCCGGTTTGCCAGTAAACGCTTGCAGATAAACTGCCGTCCGCCTGCACCCAGTTAGCGCCATTATCTGGCGTAACCGCGTAGTTTGTGGTGCCCGGATTACCGTTGGCATCAACGGTAATATCTTCATAATAGCCGTTAGCGGCGCTCCAGTTTCCAGCCACCGTTGGCGCTCCCGGCACATTTGCTAATGTGTATTTTGTATATGCGGATGTAAAGGCGTTTTCAGTTGATGTTTGATTCCTGGTTTTTGCCGTAAATGAGTACTGGGTGTTTGGCGAAAGGCCGGACTTTGACCACGAGGTTCCCGTCTGCCAGCCGGAGTTGGTGGCGGTAACGCTTTCAGCAAAATAGATGCCAGAAGTTGGCGTGGCAATGTTGGTAAATGTCCCCTGCGCCACGGCATCCATGGCAGTTGAGGTGATGTTGGAGAAAGTTAAGGAAGTTGGCGATTGGATTTTGGTGTAAGCCGAAACTGACGGCACATGATAATCAATGACAAGTTTTGGCCTGTTCGCTGATGTTCCATAGTTCGTAGAATATGCACTATTAACGCAACACCCACTAGTTTGATATAAACCTACATTATAATTTCTCGGACTCAACCCCGCTGCAGTCGCTACCTGGTTTGTAACAGTCAAGTTCGTCCAGCCACTTCCCGCAATAACAGCCGAAGTCGCATCAGTAGTCGTATAGTCATTCTCCGCGCTTCGAGCCCCGGCGGTACTCCAATTACTAGCTGTTTTGTAAATGTTATACGTTGCCTGAGTTGGAACCCAGTCATTTCTCAACAACCGCCGTGCATAAACCGTTTCACCACCCCCGCTAACCCACTGCAAACTTAACGTCGCCGTGTCCACTATTGAGCCAACAGGCAAATCGCTTAACCCTACCTGCAACAACGCCGTATCAAGACCGCCACTACCCCTGGTCTGCAAATAACCAACCGTTTCAAAGTTACTAGTCGCGAAGTCATTCGTAATATGGGTATCAACCACATTCGTGCTTTGGATCGTTACTTGTACCGAAGTCCCCGTATCGTAATTGCTGTAATTCCCCGCATTATCTTTGGCGCGGGTCCTAAAATAGTACTTAGTATTGGCGGCCAGTCCCGTAAACTGATAGGTCGTGTTTGTTGGCGGGCTTGGCGAAACCGCCGCATCCCAAGCGGAACCGTCCAATGATTTTTGCAGCTCATAGCCCCAAAGCCCGCTTCCGGAATCCGTTGACGCTGTCCATGATAAATCAGTAGTTGTGTCGGCGGTTGAAATTACCTGCAAGTTCGTAGGATCGGTTGGAGGTGTACCATCATCATCATAATTTAAAACAAAACTTGACAGGGTTGGCGTATTGCCGCCGTCTCCCTCCAAGGAAACTTTTACTTCAAATTTTCTGGTGTTTTGGATTGAGCCAAAAAGTGGAATATTGCCACTTGTGCCAGAGGTTATGTAATAATAAGTTCCCGAAGCGCCGGTTGAAGGGTTGTAATATGTCCCGCTCCAATCCGCCTGATCTGTGGGCTTAACTTGAAAACCTATTTTATACGTTGCCGTAAGCCCTGAACCTGTCCAATCCAAAGAAAGCCATTTTGATTTTAAACCAGCGCCGGAATCAAACCTAAGCCCGGTGCCGGTTGCACCGATAGTACCGGCAGTATTATAAGTTGAGCTTTTTTTTCTCTTTTCGATGCGCCACTGATAATTGCCGGGAACCGAATCCACACCAACCATGTATATATTGCTGGAATCTATAATACTGGCATAGGCTACATCAGCACCTGTGCTGAGATTTTCCGTAATAATCCCATCACCGTCAAAAGTAGTATCCAAAGCGCCAGTAGTTATGTTTCTTCTTTCAATGCGCCACTGGTAATTACCAGGAGAGTAATCATAACCAACAACATAAATATTCGTTGAATCAACCGTAATAGCGCTAATAGTATCATCACCCGTAGATAGATTCGTCTGAACAACACCGTCGCCGTCAAAAGCGGTAACTAGAGCGCCAGTGGTTATGTCTCTTTTTTCAATGCGCCATTGGTTGTTGCCAGGTATAACATCGGTGCCAGCCGCATAAATATAGCTGGCATCAACGGTGATATCGGTGGGCCAGTCAAGCCCACTACTAGGGTCTGACAACAAAATGCCATCTCCGTCAAAGGCGGTAACTAAATTAAAATTCTTGTCTCTTTTTTCAAAGCGCCAACCCGTATTACCGCCTTGAAATCCTGCTAATATATAAAGGTAGTTAGCGTCGCTAGTCATGGCTTCAATTTCATAAGCGCTTATATTTTGGGTAACGCTAGTAACCAAAGCGCCAGTAGTTATATTTCTTTTTTCAATTGACCATATGAAATTACCGGAGCCATAGTTATTACCACCAGTGTAAACATAGCTAGAATCAACTGCTATAGCGTGAATATCACAACCTGCGCATCCATACGGATTACCGTCTGACTGAACAATGCCGTCTCCGTCAAAAGCCGTAACTAAAGCGCCGGTGGTTTTATCCCTTTTTTCAAGGCGCCAATAGGCTTGACTGCCATTAAGATCCGAGCCACCAACATAGATATATGTTGAATCAACTGCAATAGCGTCAATTCTATCATCGCCTGTGCCTGGATTTTCCTGAATAATGCCATCTCCGTCAAAAGCCGTAACTAAAGCGCCAGTGGTTATGTCTCTTTTTTCAAGGCGCCACTGATCGTTGCCTGGAACATTATCCATACCGCCAACATATATATAACTTGAATCAGCGGTCATAACCTGCGCATAATCATTGCCCGCTGATGGGTTTTGTTGGACAATACCATCGGTATCAAAAGCGGTATCAAGGCCACCTGCAGCTACAGCGGTTGATAATTTTACATCACCGGGAGCTGAACTTGTATCAACGCTTGCCCTTGTCGTAGCGTCCCCTGTAGTTGAGGTGTTGCTTTCAAAATCTCCTTGTGCTGTCCAGGTTTTCAAAGTTACAGCCGCTTGGGTGCCGTATGGTTTTAGGCCAAATAGATACGGAAATAATAATTGAACGGTTAGTGAAATAACAAAGGCCGTAACAAAAGCGGTTGCGGAAGCGGCGTTAATACTGCTTGCGTAATCTTTTTCATGCCATTTTTGATACCACCAAAAACGCTTTCTAAGCTTTTCATGAGCAGGAGCGGTTTTTGAAATGGAAATTTTAGTGGCCCGGTGCAGTTTGTTAACTTCCGCCTCTAATTCTTTAATTTGCCAATCTTTCTGGCTAAGCGCCTCTTCTAACAACCGCTGATCTCTGACACCTGGCAGCTGACCATTTCTGTTATTAGATACAAAAATACCGCCATTAGCGCTTTGGCGGGTTAACCTAAACGATGAATGTTTTCCCTGTTTCAATTTTTCGTCAATCTGCGCAATCTTTTTCCCAATCTGCGGTATCAGTGATTTTGAGGACAAAAACACAAAAGGATTGTTTTTTTCCCTCCTTTTATTTGCCTTGTTTTTAGTGTTTTGACTTTGTTTCTTAGCCAATCTAACCTTTTTGTTTTGATAAATAATATTTATGTAGAGATGCTACACAATTTTATCTAAATTTTGCCTAATTTTAGCACTTTTGTCAAGCGCAACACAAGTCTGGAGATCTGAGAACTAAGACGCGAGATAAATCAAAGGGATAAGAGCGCTTGATTTCCGTTACAGAAAAATTCTGTAACTCCTAAAAAGTCCTTGGGAAAGGAAATTTTCACAAATATTTTTGTAGCTCGTCTTTTGTAATTTCTATATCTCTCAATATAGCCTTTAACGTTCCTCTTGGAATACTGCCAGTATGCATTGGCACAACTGTCCTCCTCCCATCTTGGTGACACAAAATAAGGTGGCTGCCTTTTTGGCGGGACTTAAAAAAGCCCATTCTAACAAGGGCTTTCACAAGTTCTTTAGCGGTAATGGCAGGTAATTTAGCCATCTTTTTTAATTTTTGTTAGCAAGAGAAACAGTTTCAAAAGATTCAAAACTATCCTCTTGGGGTACGGGTTTTTCTTCAGCAACTAAATCCTCTAAATAAAGCTCAATTGCTTCTCTTAGGTTTTTCTTTGTCTCTTCTAAAGTTTTTCCCCAAGTATGACACCCTTGCAAGGAGGGCACATAGCCATGAAAAGTGCCTTTTTCATCGGGCTCTATAATTACTCTAAATGTATAGGTCTTCATAGGATTTTCCTAAACCATTCCACTATCTTGTATCTTGTGATTATAGTTAATTTGTTAACTTCAAACTTGTTTATTCTGAACATAGCGAAGAACAAACTTGTTTATTCTGAACGTAGCGAAGAACAAACGAAGAACAAACTTGTTTATATTTTACCAAAATAATCTTGTTTGGGCAAATTAATTTATCTTAATTTTAAAAAAATCAAATTTATTTTAAAACAGAACTTGTTTTTCTCCTTTCATTTTGCGCTTTATCTTAATCCCTGCTTTCACTTTACACTTTTCGCTTTACGCTTTACGCTTCCTTGGCATATATTTATGTTTTCTAGACACTTCATGCGTGGCAACAAGTTCTTCTTTGTATTTCCCCCGCCAATAGCGTAAAACTAATGCTCCCCAAACAAAAAATGTAACTAAAATAGCTATAAACATGAGCGGATTTGAGAGCATTGGAATTTTTTGAAGCAAGAAAAAGCTCCAGCTAAAACCAAGCAAAGCAATGGAAAAAAATAAATAATACAACCGCTGGATTAGGCGGAATTTTAAATATGTTCGCTCGTCATCCCCTTTGTCCATTCTTTTTAGCCCGGTTTGCCTCACTTTTTTGGCGCGGGAAATTCTAATTGCAATGCCATAACAAAAAAGCGCTAAGCTCGCAATAAAAAATAAAGCCCAGAGTCCCAAAAAAACTTTTGGCAAAGTTTCTACCTGCGGCGGCGCGCTTTCTAGAAATAACTTGGGATTAAAAAATAGTTTTAATTCACCCAACAAGTTTGCCATTTAATCTTTACCTTCTTGTTCGCCAAAATAATCAATTTTTTTGTCACAATTGGGGCATTTCCACTCAGCATCCTTAAATTCCATTTCCGCCTCACAGCTTGGGCATTTTGGAATTTCTTCTTCAACTTTTTCTTCTTCCATGAAAATTCTCCAGAATTTTTCCTACGGATATATCCCGATCTTTCAGATCGTGGACTCACGATTGCTTCGCAATCGGAG
>Ga0334722_10005197_pt1 | contig 13228 bp, 12 predicted proteins | sample C3_bottom_MG_FD_207210 | JGI IMG/M metagenome (GOLD analysis project Ga0334722, IMG submission 207210) | Sediment microbial communities from Yellowstone Lake, YNP, Wyoming, USA - C3_bottom | ecosystem: Environmental > Aquatic > Freshwater > Lake > Sediment | place: USA: Wyoming | collected...
ACGCCGTAGTTGAACTCGTGATTGCCGACCGCGGCCGCGTCGTACTGCATGACGTTCATCGCCGCCATCACGGGATGTGGAGCGGCCGGGTTCCGCGACGCGGCAAAGGTCAGCGGGTTCCCTTGCAGGAGATCGCCGCCGTCCAGCAGGATCACCCGCCCAGGATGCGCACGACGCAGCGAATCCACGGCCGTCGCGAGGCGTGAGAGCCCCCGGGTGGTCTCGGCGGTGTCGCCAAAGTAGTCCCACGCGCGGATCCGTCCGTGCACGTCGGTCGTCGCAGCCACCACGAGATCGACGGGGATACCCTGCGCGCGCATCGCGGGCGGGGTGATTACGAGTACGGCGCTCGCAAGGAGCGCCGAGCGGGCCAATGGCGACATAGAACAAAACTATAGGGTCGCCTGCTTCGGGGGGAGCGGCGTTCCGCACGCTTCGGTCGAGGCAATCGCACGCCGCGATTGGCCGCGCCTCGGGTTTCCCGATACAATTCCGTGACACCCGTGACCCTTCCGATGGCGGGGCGATACGGCCAATCTGCAACCGTTGGGCCAGGATTCTCATTCATCATGAAGCCACTCATCATCGGCATCGCGGGCGGCACGGGCTCCGGCAAGTCCACCGTCGCGAAGCGCATCGCCGAGGCCATGCCGTCGTCGGTTGCGTTCATCGACATGGACGCGTACTACCGCAACTTCGAGAGCTTGACGCTCGACGAGCGGCGCAGGGTCAACTGGGACCATCCCGATGCGTTTGATTTGGACTTGCTGGTGACGCATCTCGACCAACTCGCGGCGCGCGTGCCGATCGACAAGCCTGTGTATGATTTTGTGCGCCACCTGCGCGCCGCCGAAGTGGTGCCGATCCCGCCGGCCGACGTGATCGTCATTGACGGGATCCTCTTGTTCGTGGACGAACGCGTGCGCGACCGCTGCGACGTGAAGGTGTTCGTGGATACCGACGCCGATGAACGCCTGATCCGTCGGATTCGCCGTGACATGCAGGTGCGCGGCCGTCCGCTCGAGGAGATTCTCGACCAGTACCTCACCACCGTGCAGCCGATGCACCTGCAGTTCGTCGAGCCCAGCAAGCGGTACGCGGACCTCGTGATTCCGCGCGGCGGCCACAACTCCGTGGCGATCGACCTGATTATCGCGACGATCCTTCGCCGACTGCAGGAGCAACCTTCGTGAGCGACGCGGTGCAGAAAGAGCGCATTCTGGTCGTGGACGACGAGCCGGATATCGTGGCGCTCGTCGTCTACCATCTCGCGAAGGAAGGGTATCGCGTCTCGTCAGCATCCAACGGCACCGACGCCCTTTCGGCTGCGCGGCGCGAGCGTCCCGCGCTCATTGTGCTCGATCTCATGCTCCCGGGCTTATCCGGTTTCGAGGTGCTTGAGCAGTTGCGCGCCGACGAGAGCACGGCTGGCATCGCCGTGCTGATGCTCACGGCGCGCAAGGAAGAGCCGGACCGCATTAAGGGGCTTTCGCTCGGCGCTGACGACTACCTCACGAAGCCGTTCAGCCCGCAGGAGCTGGTGCTGCGCGTCAAGGCGATTCTGCGCCGCAGCGCGGCAGCGCCTGTCACGGGCGAGTTGCTTACGATCGGGGCACTGACGATTGATCGGGCGGCGCACAAGGTGCGTGTTGACGGCCATGAGGTGGAGCTGACGCCGACCGAGTACAAGTTGCTGTTGCTGCTCGCCGAGCGGCGCGGCCGTGTCCAGGGACGTGCGCAGTTGCTCGAGGCGGTCTGGGAGGCCGCGCCGGACATTCAGACCCGCACGGTGGACATGCACGTGCAGCGGCTGCGCGCGAAACTCGACCGCGCGGGCGGCTTGATCGAAACCGTGCGCGGCTTCGGCTACCGCTTGCGCGCTCCGCGCGACTGATGAAACTCATTCATCGCACGATGCTCGGCGCGCTGGGGATCATCGGCGTGCTGGTGCTGCTCCTTATCGTGCAGCTCGACCGCAAGCTCGCGGATCGCCTCACGGCGGAGACGACGGAGCGCCTCGCCACCGAGGCACGCCTCGTCGCGGGCGAGTGGATCGCCGGCGTCGACGCCGATGCCCTCGCCAACCGACTGGGACGCGAGTCGGGGCACCGCGTCACGCTCGTCGATGCGACGGGACGCGTAATCGGCGATTCGGAATTCGATCGGCCCGAGTTGGATCACCTCGAGAATCATTCGATGCGCCCCGAGATCGTCGCCGCGCGCGCGTCGGGCGTCGGCTCGGCTCGACGGCACAGCGCCTCCGCCGGCAACGACGAACTCTACGTGGCGGTGCGTACGCCGCTCGGCTTTGCGCGTGTGTCGCTCGCCATGACGTCGCTGAACGCGATCGTGAGCGACGCGCGTCGCGACGTGGCCACGGCGGGCTTCGTGGCGTTGCTCGCCGCCGTCATGCTGTCGTGGGTGTTCGCGCGCAGCATCTCGCAGCCGGTGGAGGAACTGAGCGGCGTCGCGCGCGCGCTCGCCGCGGGCGATTTCAGCCAGCGCCCGGCGCGCGCCGCGCCGGGTGAAGTTGGTGACCTGGCGGTCGCGGTGAGCCGCCTCGCCGAACAGCTCAGTGCGCGCGTCGACGCCCTGCGCGCGGAGGAGACGCTGCTTCGCGAACTCGCCGAGTCGCTGAATGAGGGCATGCTGGCGCTCGATGCGCGCCAGCAGGTGGTGCGCATGAACGACACGGCCCGCGCGTTGCTCGGCATTCGCGCGTCACTGCCGTTCGGCGCCGAGCTCCTGCCGCGCGACCGCGGGTTTCGCGACGCCATGGCGTCGGCGCTGGGCGGGGCGACGGTGCGCGACGCCGAAGTCTCGATTGGCGGGCGGATTCTGAACGTCACTGCGCGGCCGCTCGACCAAGCGGGGGCGGTAATCGCCCTGCTCGACCTGACGCGGCTGCGCCGTCTTGAAACCGTGCGGCGGGACTTCGTGGCCAATGTGTCGCATGAACTCAAGACGCCGCTCACGGTGGTGCGTGGATTCGCCGAGACGCTCGCTGAGGATGACCCGCCGGAGGAGACGCGTCGCCAGTTCGCGCAGAGCATCGCCGCGCATACGCGCCGGATGCAGCGGCTCGTGGACGACCTGCTCGATCTCTCCCGCATCGAGTCGGGCGGGTGGGTGCCGGCGCCGCAGATCGTGGACGTCGCCACGGTGGTTGGCGACGATGTGAGCGCCGCACGCGCGACCGCCGACCGCAAGGGCATTCGCCTCGATGTGTCGCTCGGCGCCGACGCGGACCGTGTGTACGCCGACGCGACGGCGCTGCGTCAGGTGATCGGCAACCTCGTGGAGAATGCGCTGCGGCATACGACAACGGGGAGTGTGACGCTGCGCACGAGCCGCGACGGGAACGGCGTGACCGTCAGCGTGAGCGACACGGGCATTGGCATTTCCGCCGAGCATCTGCCGCGCATTTTCGAGCGCTTCTATCGGGCGGACCCGGCGCGTTCACGCGAGGAAGGCGGCACCGGCCTGGGCTTGTCGATCGTGAAGCATCTCGTCGATGCGCACGGCGGCCGCGTCCATGCCGAGAGTACGCCCGGCGTCGGCACCACGGTGAGCGCGTGGTTTCCAGACGCCGGGCTCACGCGCGTGTAACTCGCGCCGCGGTCGAGGCCCGCGTTCGTGGCACGACCGTTACACGTCCGAGATGGCGACGCAACACGGCACGCCGATCATGCATGCGTCGGCTGGCCGCATGCCGCGGTGCCGACGAGTTGACGACACCATCCCGGAGTTGCCTGTGCGTCTTCGCACCGTTGCTTCCCTGCTTGCCATTCCCGTGCTCGCGTCAGTCGCCGTCGCCCAGTCAGTGGACCTGACCGGGGCCGGCGCGACCTTTCCGTATCCCATCTACTCCAAGTGGTTCTCCGACTACGCCACCAAGGCCGGCGTGCGGATCAACTACCAATCCATCGGGTCCGGCGGCGGCATTCGCCAGCTGTCGGAGCAGACGGTGGACTTCGGGGCGTCGGACGCACCGATGAGCGACGCCGAACTCTCGAAGGCGAAGGGCGGCAAGGTGCTGCACTTCCCCATGGTGCTTGGCGCCGTCGTCGTGACGTACAACCTCCCGGGGGTGCAGAAGTCGCTCAAGCTCTCCGGCACCGTGCTGGCCGACATCTTCCTCGGCAAAATCTCGAAATGGAACGACTCGCGTATCGCCGCGCTCAACGCGGGCGTCGCGCTTCCGGCCAAGGACATTCTCGCCGTGCACCGCTCGGATGGCAGCGGTACCTCGTACATCTTTACCGACTACTTGACGGCGGTGAGTCCGGCGTGGGCGAACGGCCCGGGCAAGGGCAAGGAAGTGCAGTGGCCAGTCGGACTCGGCGGAAAGGGCAACGAAGGCGTAGCCGGCCAGGTGCGCCAGATCGCTGGTTCCATCGGATACGTGGAACTCGCGTATGCCCGGCAGAACAAACTGGCGTACGCGGAATTGCAGAATGCGGCGGGCGCGTTCGTTGCGCCGACCATCGAGGCGACCACGGAGGCCGCCGCCGGAGCGGCCAAGGCGCTGTCGAAAGACACCGACTACCGCATCTCGATCGTGAACGCACCGGGCAAGAAGGCGTATCCCATCTCGTCGTTCACCTGGCTGCTCGTCTACGAGAAGATGTCGGATCCGGCGAAGGCCAAGAAGGTCGCGGCCTTCCTCAAGTACGCGTTCAACGAGGGCCAGAAGTCGGCGCCCGCGCTGGACTATGCGCCGTTGCCCGGCAACCTAGTGAAGCAGCTCGAACAACGCGCGGCCGCACTCGCGAGCGCACGCTAGCGACCCCCCTGTGGGCTACGCCGGGCGTCGCCGATTGTCGGCGCGCCGGCGTACGCTCGGACACCGATCCCTCATCGCCATGCGAATTCCGCCCCTCCTGCGCAGCCTGCTCCTCGCCGCTGCGATCCCCATGTCGGCCCGCGCCCAAGCGGCAACCGCATCCAAGCTTGACTTCTCCGGCCTGCTTTTCGGCGCCCTGAGCATTCGGACGAACCCCGAAGCACAGAGCGCGAACCGGTTCGACCTCGAACGCGTGTACCTCAATTTCAGGATGCCGGTCGCCGACCGGTTCAGCATTCGGGTGACGCCGGACATTTCGCCGCAGCAGTCCGGTGTTGGCTACGTCATCCGCACCAAGTACGCCTATCTCCAGTACGACCGGCCCGCGCGTGCGTCCGGCTACAGCGGTTTCGTCCGCGCCGGCGCGCTGCAGACGGTCACCGTGGAGCACCAAGAAACCTTCTGGCCGCGCTGGATGGGCACGGTCGGCGTGGAGCGGTTCGGCTATTTCTCCTCTGCCGACGTGGGCGTCGCCGGACAGATCAACTTTCCGAAGAAGGCCGGCGAGTTCTACGCGGTGGTGAGCAACGGCAATGGCTATGCGAATCCGGAGACGGATCGCTTCAAGAGCTATGCGGCGCGATTGACGTTGACCCCGCTCGCCGCCGGCAAGCACGGCCTGCTGACCACGTTCACCGTGTCACCCTGGCTCGACATCAATCGCGCCGCGAGCAAGTTCGTCGCCGGTGGCGCCGGTCAGGTGGGTGCCGTGGGTGACGGGCTCACGAAGAACCGCTTCGGTGTGTGGGCTGGCCTCAAGGATCCGCGGCTCGTCCTCGCGGCCGGCTGGTCGCAGCGCATCGACGGTACGGAGAGTGGCTCGAACACGACCGCGTCGCCACGCACAGTCACCGACGTGACAGGGCGCCTGGTCACGGGCTTCGCCCTAATCCGCCCGATGCAGCTCGCCGACAGCGCGTCCGCGTCGCCGCTCAGCGTGCTGCTTCGGTACGACGCCATCACGCCGAACACGGATGTCTCGCAGAGCGCGCATCTCTTCGAGGGATCACTGATCTTCGATCTGGTGAAGAGCAAGCGCACGCAACTGGCGTTGGACTATCAGGAGACCCTTGGCACGGTGCCGTCGGCGACCATCGCGCCGGACAAGCGTTTCCAGGTGCGGCTCGTCGCCAACTTCTGAGCCCGGGCCGTCCGTGACGCGATCGTTACACGGACGGCGCAGAAGGGTGACACGACCCCAGGATGTTTGAGCGAGGGTGGCGGACTGATCCGCCGCCCTCGTCTTCTATTCGTCCCGCCTTGGCTTCGCCTTCGCTCCACGGCGCCTCGATCGGCGACCGGGTCTATCGGATCGCAACGGCCGCGTTCGCGCTGAGCATTCCGCTCTTGCTCGTCCTCCTCGGCATCGAGGTGGCCGTCGCGGCGTGGCCCGCGCTCAAGCAGTTCCACCTTTCGTTCCTCACGTCCAGCGAGTGGGATGCGGTGGGCGGCCGCTTCGGGGCGGCTCCCGCGATCTACGGGACCATCGTCTCGTCGCTGCTCGCGCTGGTGATCGCCACTCCCCTCGCGGTGGGCGCTGCCATCTTCCTGTCCGAGTTCGCCCCCGTGTGGCTGCGGCAGCCCGTCGCATTTCTCGTCGACCTGCTCGCGGCAATTCCCAGCGTCGTCTACGGACTGTGGGGGATCTTCGTCCTGGTGCCCCTGCTGCGAGAGCAGGTGATGCCCTTCCTCGCCGACCGGCTTCACCTTGGTGGCACGCCCTTCTTCTCGGGCCCGGCGTACGGACCGTCGATGCTCGCGGCGTCGCTCATCCTCGCGATTATGGTGCTCCCCTACATCAGCTCCGTCACCCGCGAGGTGCTGATGGCGGTGCCGCGCTCACAGCGCGAAGCCGCGCTGGCGCTCGGCGCAACGCGCTGGGAGATGATCTGGGGCGCCGTGCTCCCGTATGCGAGTTCCGGCGTGGTTGGCGGCGTGATCCTCGGCCTCGGTCGCGCGCTCGGCGAGACCATGGCGGTGACGATGGTCATCGGAAACCGCCACGAGATCTCGGCGTCGCTCTTCGCGCCGGGCTACACGATGGCGTCGCTGATCGCGAATGAGTTCTCGGAAGCGACGAACGACCTGCACCTCTCCGCGCTCATGGCGGTGGGCGCCGTGCTGCTCGCCATTACGCTGCTCGTGAACATCGTCGCGCGCTGGCTCGTCTGGCGCGTGCAGCGCCAGGAACGCGCATGACCGCACGCGTCCCTCGCCGCTCGATTCGCGCGCGCCGGGCGCTCAGCGCCAGCATGGTCGCGTTGACTGTCGTCGCCGCGCTCCTCGCGACGCTTCCGCTGGTGTTCATCCTCGCGTTGCTGCTGAAGCAGGGCGCCGGCGCGCTCAGCTGGTCGTTCTTCTCCGCGATGCCGAAGCCCGTCGGCGAAACCGGCGGCGGCATGGCGAACGCGCTGGCCGGCACGTTGATGCTGCTCGCGATCGCGTCGGCGATCGGCCTGCCCGTCGGCATCGGCGCGGGGATGTACCTCGCCGAGCACCGCGGACGACCGCTCGCGTCGCTGGTCCGTTTCTTGTCGGACGTGCTCAACGGACTGCCGTCAATCGTCGTCGGCATCTTCGCGTGGCAGTTTCTCGTGCGCCCCGTGAAGCATTTCTCGGCGCTCGCTGGCGGCATCGCGCTCGCGGTGATGATGATACCCCTCGTGTCGCGAGCCACCGAGGAGATGATCCGCCTCGTTCCCGACGCGCTGCGCGAAGCCGCGCTCGCGCTCGGCTACACGCGCTGGCGTACCTCGCTCACCGTCGTCCTGCGTACGGCCCTCCCCGGCATTGTGACCGGCGCACTCGTGGCGGTCGCCCGCATTGCGGGCGAGACGGCCCCCCTGCTGTTCACCGCCTTCGGCAATCAGTTCTGGTCCACGTCGCTGACGCAGCCCGTCAGCGCGCTTCCGCTGCAGATCTTCACCTATGCCATCAGCCCCTACGACGAGTGGCACACGCTGGCCTGGGCCGGCGCCCTTGTCCTCCTCGCGCTCGTCCTCGTCATCAGCCTCGTCGCCCGCGTCGCCACCCGCGCCCGCTTCGGCCATGGCCACGACTGAGCCGCGTCCGTTCGCGACGATCGTCGCACGTTCCGCACCGGACGCGCCGACGCCCGACGCGCCGACGCCCATCGCGCTGGTCGCCGCGCGCGGCCTCGACGCCTACTTCGGCGCGCATCGCGCCGTGCGCGACGTGAGCCTCGACTTCGCCGAGGGCCAGGTGACGGCGATCATCGGCCCGTCGGGCTGCGGCAAGAGCACGCTGCTGCGCTCGCTGAATCGCATGCACGAAACGGTGGCCGGCGCGCGCGTCGAGGGCGAAGTGCTGTTCGACGGCAAGGATATTTATGCGCGCGACGTGAACCCCATCGCTGTGCGCCGTCGCATCGGCATGGTCTTCCAGCGGCCGACGCCGTTTCCGACGATGTCCATTCGCGAGAACGTGATCGCCGGATTCCGCGCGGCCGGCTTTGCCGCGCCGTCGCGTGCCGAGCAACGCGAGATCGCTGAGTCGGCGCTGCGCCGCGCCGCCCTGTGGGACGAGGTGAAGGACCGCCTCAACGACAGTGCGACCGCGCTCTCCGGCGGCCAGCAGCAGCGTCTCTGCATCGCGCGTGCCCTGGCGACGCAACCCCGCGTGCTCCTGCTCGACGAACCCACGGCCTCGCTCGACCCGATCAGCAGCCAGCGCGTGGAAGAACTCGTCTACGAACTCCGCGGGGACATGACGATCGTCATCGTGACGCACAACATGCAGCAGGCCGCGCGTGTGTCGGACCGCACGGCCTTCATGCTGATGGGCGAACTCGTCGAAGCGGCGCCGACGTCGCGGCTCTTCACGTCGCCATCGGACCCGCGCACCGAAGCCTACATCACGGGACGGTTCGGATGAGTGCCGCCGTTGCAGGTGATGCGAGGCTCGTCGCCGCGCCGGGCGCCGCGGCGACCGGTGCCGTGGCCGTCGAGGACTATTCGTTCTGGTATGGTCCCAAGCGGGCGCTGTTCGACATCTCGCTGGAACTCGCGCCTCGCGCCGTCACGGCGCTCATCGGCCCGTCGGGGTGCGGCAAGAGCACCTTCCTGCGCTCGATCAACCGCATGCACGACCTGTTGCCGGGTGCGCGCAGCACGGGGCGCATTCTGCTCGATGGCGAGAACGTGCTGGATCCTGGCCTCGACGTCGTGCAGCTCCGGCAACGCGTGGGCATGGTCTTCCAGCGATCGAACCCGTTTCCAAAGTCGATCTACGACAACGTCGCCTGGGGGCCGCTCCGCAATCGGCGGCCATCGCGTCGCGAACTCGACGACGTGGTCGAGCATGCCCTGCGCCGCGCCGCGCTGTGGGACGAAGTAAAGGACCGTCTGCGCATGAGCGCGACCGGGCTCTCCGGCGGCCAGCAGCAGCGCCTGTGCATTGCCCGCGCGCTCGCGAACGAGCCAGAGGTGCTGCTCCTCGACGAGCCGTGCTCCGCGCTCGACCCCATCGCCACGCAGCGCATCGAAGAACTCTTGTGGGAGCTCAGGCAGGAACTCACGATCGTCATCGTCACGCACAACCTGCAGCAGGCGGCGCGCGTCTCCGACCGCACCGCATTCTTCTTCATGGGCCAGCTCGTCGAGCACGGCGCCACAGACCAGGTGTTCACCGCGCCCCGCGAGGAGCGCACCGACGCCTACATCACCGGGAGATTCGGATGACCGCCGAACCCACCGCCGGCTTCCGGCATTTTCACGACCAACTCGGCACGCTCAAGCAGCGCCTCCTCGAGATGTCGGCGCGCGCCGAGGAGCTCGTTGCGCTCGCCGTCGACGCGCTGCTCACGCGCGACACCGGCAAGGCGCACGCCGTCATCGAGGCTGACCGCGAGATCGACCGCCTCGAACTCGACGTCGAGCAGCTGGCCGTCGAACTGCTCGCCCTGCAGCAGCCCATGGGCCGCGACCTGCGCTTCCTCGTGAGCGCCATCAGGGTGACGAGCGACCTCGAACGCGTCGGCGACCACGCCGTGAACATCGCGCAGTCGGCGCTTCGGCTGCACGACCTGCCGACGCGCGTCACGCCGGAACCGTCCATGGCCGAGATGGCGCGCCGCGCGCGCGGCATGTTGGCTGACGCGCTCGACGCCTTCGTGCGCGCGGATGGCGCCCTCGGACGCGACGTCTGCCGGCGTGACGACGATGTGGATGCGATGCATGACGCACTGTTCCGCGTGCTGCTCACGCACATGATGGGCGACCCGCGCACGATCAACCCGGGCCTCGAGCTGCTGCTCGTCAGCCGCAATCTCGAGCGCGTGGCAGACCTCGCGACGAACATCAGCGAGGACGCCGTGTTCCTGGCCGAGGGCAAGCAGATCAAGCACCACGCGGAGTCGGACCCGCGCTGAGGTTTCGGCGCGGCGGCCGACGCGTTACCGTTGGGACATTCCCGAGTCGCGAGCCGCCCGATGACCACGCCCCCGCTGCGCTTGCACACCTCCTCCTCGCGCGTCGTGCGCGAGGAGGGCAGTCAGCGCATCGCCGCAATCGACATCGGCTCCAACTCCATTCGCCAGATCGTGGCCGACGTCTCGGCCAACGGCACCATTCGCGTCATCGACGAAATGAAGGCGGCCCCGCGCCTGCAGTCGGGGCTCAATGAGACGGGCGCGCTTGGCGCCGAGCCGATGCGTCTCGCCGTCGAGTCGGTGACGCGCATGGCGACGCTCGCCCGCCAGCTGGGCTGCAAGCGGGTGGAAGCGGTCGCCACGTCGGCGGTGCGCGGCGCGTCGAACGGCACCGCGTTTCTTCGGCAACTGAGGGAAGCCGCCGGGCTGCGCGTGCGTCTTCTCGCGGGCGAAGAAGAAGCGCGCCTCGCCTTCCGCAGCGCGCTTGCGCACTTCGACCTCGGCCGCGGCCGCGCGGTCGTCATGGACATCGGAGGCGGGTCCGTCGAGTTCGCGCTCGCGGCCGAAGGCATCGTCGAGCGTTACGTCTCGCTCCCCTTCGGCGCGGTTCGCCTGACCGAGGAGTTCCTCGCCGACCGGCCGGCGCCGAAGGGCGTCAAGAAACTGCGCAGGGCCGTGCGTGAGGACATCCGGCGCGTGCTCCCCGTGCGCGATTGGCGCGGCGCCGAGGTCATCGGATCGGGTGGCACGTTCACGAACCTCGCGGGCATGGTACTCAACCGGCAGGGAATTCGCGTCGCTCACTCCGTGCACGGCACGCGCATTCCGTGGCATGAGATCGAACACGTGCTGGAAATGCTGCAGGAGCTGACCCCGACGGAGCGCCTCGCGGTGCCCGGCCTGAACGCCGCGCGCGCCGACATCATCCTCGCCGGTCTCGCCATTGCCGCGGAAGTGTGCGAGCGCATCGAACCGCGCGGCCTCGTCGTTTCGGCGTACGGCATCCGCGAGGGGCTGCTGCTGGAGACGGCGAAGGTCACGCCGGTGGTGAGCGATCCCGGGGAGGGGCGCGAACGGTCGGTGCGCGAGTTCGCCGAACGCTGCCATTACGAGGAGCCGCACGCGCGGCAGGTGCAGCGCCTCGCGCTCCAGCTGTTCGATTCCCTCGGCGCGCGCATCGGCTGCACGGCCGCCGACCGCCAGGTGCTCGCGGACGCTGCGCTGCTCCACGACGTCGGCTATCACATCAACTACCAGCGGCACCACAAGCACTCGTTCCATCTGATCCAGCACGCCGACTTTCTCGGCATGACACCCGACGAGCAGACCGTCGTCGCGCACGTCGCCCGCTATCACCGCGGCTCGCCGCCGAACCGGGTGAAGCACATCGAGTATGGCGCGCTCGATCGCGCGATGCGTGAGCGCATTCAGCGCCTGGCGGCGCTGCTGCGCGTCGCCGACGGCTTCGACCGCGGGCATTCGGCCGCCGTGGAGAAGCTCCGCGTGCGGTGGCTACGGCGCGCCCTGCGCATCACGGCGCAACCAAGCGCGGCGGCGCCAACCGTGCGACTCGAGCTTTGGGGCGCCAGCCGCAAGAAGGAACTGCTCGAGGAGGTCTCCGGCGCGCCGGTCGAGATTGTCGCACCCGATGGCACGGTCGTCGGAAACGACGACGAGGCCTGAGACGCGCGCGGTCGCGCGCGCTAGCGCATCAACACCCAGACGCCGATCGCGGTCGCGACGCCGATCGCCTGCCCGGCGATCACGTCGAGCGGATAGTGCACGCCGAGCCGCACGCGCGAGACGCCCACGAGCAGCGCGAGCAGCACGAGCGGAATGGCGACGCCGGGGTACGCCAGCGCGTACGCGCAGGCCAGCGCCATCGTCGCGCCGGAGTGCCCGGAGGGGAAGGAGAACTCATCGGGGAACCGCGCGAGCGGCGGACCCTCGTGTGGCGTCGCCGGCCGGTCGCGCGTCGCGCGGCGCTTCACCACCTGAATGAACAAGAAGGTCAGAACCAGCGCCGCGCACGCGATCCACGCGTAGTGCCGCATCTCGCGGTCGCCATACCACAGCGGCACCGCAATCGCGCTCACGGTGCCCACCGCACTGCCCAGGTGCGTGACCGCCAGCCACCCCCACCGATGCGTCGCATGCGACGCCGGTGTCATCGCGAGCCGCACGAACAGCGCACGGTCGTGCGCGGCGATCCACTCTTTCACTCGACTAATCATTGCGAGCGAAATGTCGCGGGGAGTCGCCGGCGTCGCAACGAGGACGTCGCATTCGCGTCGATCGGCAGCACCAGACGCGTCGCGCCGCCGTTCGCAACACACTCGTTTTGCTTGCTGAATCCAATTCGCACCGACTAAGATCAACGCACGCCGGCGCGGTCGGCACTCCCCCATGCGAGTCCTTCATTGCTGTGATACCTGGCCGCCGCAGGTCAACGGCGTCAGCGTCGTGACGACCCTCATGGTCGACGGCCTCCTCGAGCGCAACGTCGACGTCGCGCTCGTGACGCCGCGCTATCCGGCCAGGCTCCGCGACGTGGTCGGCATGGTGCGCCCCGACGTATGGCACCTCACCCTGCCGTCGGTCGCGCTCCCCATCATCTACAAGGACGTGCGCATTTGCGCCCCGCTCGCGGGGCGCGTGGAACGGTTCGTCCGAGACTTCAAGCCAGACCTCGTCCATGTTGATACAGAGTTCATCGTCGGTATGCTCGGCGCGCGCGCCGCGCGCCGCTGCGGCGTTCCGATGGTGACGTCCTTCCACACGAACTTCGACCAGTACGTGGCGTCGTACGGCGCGCCGTGGCTGAGCCGATGGGTGGAACGCGGAATCGTGCGCTTCCACGCCGAGGCGAAGGCGATCTTCACGCCGTCCTCGGTTACGCAGTCGTGGCTCGCGCAACGGGGACTGCATCAGTCCGAGGTGTTCGGTCGCGCCGTTGATGTCAACGTCTTCTCGCCGGCAAAGCGGAGCGCCGA
>Ga0334722_10005198_pt1 | contig 13222 bp, 9 predicted proteins | sample C3_bottom_MG_FD_207210 | JGI IMG/M metagenome (GOLD analysis project Ga0334722, IMG submission 207210) | Sediment microbial communities from Yellowstone Lake, YNP, Wyoming, USA - C3_bottom | ecosystem: Environmental > Aquatic > Freshwater > Lake > Sediment | place: USA: Wyoming | collected...
AATGCCGTTGACTTAAGGCACTCATCCGTTCGCCCTGAGCTTGTCGAAGGGCTCGGCAATGCGTGGCTGGTGGTTCGACAGGCTCACCACGAACGGTTACGTGAACAGTATTGCCCCTTAAGTCAATGGCATTGTGACCCTCCCCCGCCAAGGGGGATTCCCCCATCATTACTCCGCCCGTAGTGCATCCACCGGCGGCAGGCTGGCGGCGTGGCTTGCAGGGAACACCCCGGCCCCAAGGCCAACCGCCGCCGCGATAATTTCTGCCGCCGCCACAAACCCCCATGAGGTGTGGATGGGCAGGGCAGGAATCACTAGAGTAAGCCCCCAAGCTCCGCCTACCCCGAAGATGAGACCGGCTACCCCCCCCGATCAACGCCAGGCTAACGGCTTCTCCCAGAAAAAGGACGCGTACTTGACGCCTGGTGGCGCCTATGGCGCACAAGAGACCGATTTCGGCCCTCCTTTCATTAACCGCAATGGTCATGATCGTAAAAATTCCCACCCCGCCGACAAAAAGAGAAATCCCCCCTAAAGCACCAACCGCGATGGTCAGGATATTGAGTACCGAACCAAGGGTTTCCAGCATCTGCTCTTGAGTGGTGATGGTGAAATCCTCGCTGCCATGGCGTTTTATCAGCATTTTTTTGGCTGCGGCAGCGATTGATTCCGCCGTGTGGTCATTACCGTAGAGTAAATCTATCTCCATCAGACTATCACGATTGAACATGGCCATGACCTTGGCGATGGGAAGGTAGACTGCGTCATCAAGGTCAAAACCAAGCATCTGGCCCTTGCTCTCCATTCCCCCAACCACTCGATAGGACTCCTCGCCAACCCGCAGCCGCTTCCCGAGAAACGGCTCATTTTTGAAGAGCTCGGCCCGCAAACGGCTGCCCAGTACCGCGTAGGCTCTGGCGTTGCGCGGCGGGTCGTCGGGCAGGAAGTGACCGGCCGCCACCCGGATCTGCCAGACTTCAGGGACCGCTGGTCCAACCCCGAACACCGTGGTCCGGCGTTGGCGCTCCCCAACCTTGACCGAAGCGTTGCCCTGGATCACCGGCTGCGTCTTCAACACCCCGGAAATGGCGGCCAGGGCCTGGGCATCGTCTAAACTCAAGGGCCGTACATTGCTGATGACCGCGCCAGACACGCCCAAGGTCGATTTTTTGCCAGGGTTAATGGCGATCAGGTTAGTGCCGAATTGGGTGAACTCGGCCAGCACAAAACGGTGCAGTCCCTCGCCGAGAGAGGTAAGGAGCACCACCGCGCCGATGCCCACCGCGATGCCGAGGGCAGTCAAAAAACTGCGCAGAGGTTGCTCGCGGACTGAGGTGAAGGTGGTATGAATAAAATCATTGACCCGCACGGTTTGTCATCTCCTCGTAACAGCTCAGGTTGTTTAGTCTATTAGACTGTAGTCTGTTAGCAAAAAAGCGATCAGAAATAAGGAAGGCACGGCGTGCCTCGTCTAGTATTTTTCAGTTGCTAATAGACTAAATACCTATGGCCTATCCACCTAAGTAGTCATCTCCTCGATAGGGCGTCGGCTGCGGCGAGCTTTGCTGCTCGTCTGGCAGGCCAAATCCCGAACAGGAGGCCGGTCGTCAGGGCGACGGAGAAGGCGACTAGCATAGACCAAGGGGCGAGGATAATGGGGAATTGCGGCAGAAACCAGGCCAAGAGCCGGAGGCCTATGACGCCGATTCCAAGGCCGCAGAGGGCGCCGGCAGTGGAGATCAATCCGGCCTCGGTGAGAAAGAGGCTCTGAATCTGTTTTTGAGGCGCACCCAAGGCTTTCAAGAGACCGATCTCCGCCCGTCGGCTGGAAACCGCAACCAGCATGACGTTCATGATAATGATCCCGGCGACGACCAGACTGACCGCTGCGATCCCGGCCACGGTCAAGGTCATGGTTGAAAAAATTTTATCAAAGGTGGCAAGAATCGCATCTTGCGTGATGACGGTGATGTCATCCTCGCCATCATGACGGGTTCGAATGGTACTGATGATCGCCTCCTTGGCCTTGGCAATCTCCGTTTCACTCTCTGCCTCCACCACGATTCGAAAGAGCGATGAGGTGTCGAAGAGCGCTTGAGCCGAGGCGATGGGGATGATTGCCATGTCGGCCAGTTCATCGCCCAAGGATGTTGCCTTCGGCAGCATGACGCCGATCACCCGAAAACGGTAATCGCCGATGCGGACCTTTTGGCCGAGGGCGTTATCATTACCGAACAGTTCATTTTTTACCTTGGCGCCAGGTACGCATACTGCCTGGAAACGATCACCGCCTTCAGGCCAGATCATCCCTTGGCCGATCTCTAAGCGCCGGATGGCGAATATCTCCCGGCTCGCTCCGAGTATCGTCACCTCGCGTTCTTTCTGCAGGCGAGAGACCGGCGCCGCCCCGACCACAATCGGTGCAAAGCGACGGATGGCAGAGATACGGGAGAGTGCGTCCGCGTCATCAAGGGTCAGGTCTCTGGGGGTGATGCCGAGCAGGGGAGGCGGGCCGCCCACGGTTTCCGAGCGACCGGGCAGGACGATGAGCAGGTTGCTGCCCATGGAGGAGAATTGATCGGCTACATATTTCCTGGCGCTCTCGCCTAGCGATACGAGCAGCACCACCGAGGCCACGCCGATCGAGACGGCCAGGAGCATGAGTGCGGTCCTGCCGCGATTGCCAACCGCGGCACGGTGACTAAAGGCAAACATGTCGCGTGCAAACACGAAGATCCTCCTTGGCTGGCTGCTATATTTCAGAATTTTTTAAGGGGCATGTCTGTCAACACCGCCTACCAACCGTTCGTTCCCTCGGTCCCTGAGCGGAGTCGAAGGGCTACCGATTATGGCGGTCATCCTCGATCCTGCCATCCGACATCAGGATGGTCCGTGCCGCCCGAGCGCCGATTGCCTGGTCGTGGGTGACCATGATCAGCGTCATGCCCTGGCGGTTGAGTCCTTCCAGGATTTCGATCACCTCACCCCCGGAAGTACGATCCAGGTTGCCGGTGGGCTCATCGGCGAGAATGATTTTCGGCTCCATGATAGTCGCCCTGGCAATGGCCACCCGCTGCCGTTGACCACCGGAAAGCTGGGCCGGTCGGTGACGAGCCCTGTCGCTTAAGCCAAAGGCGGCAAGGGCCTCTTTCACTTTTTGTTTGCGAATGGAGGGGGTGACCCCTGCCAAGATCATTGGCAGCTCGATATTCTCGAATGCCGTCAGTCGCGGCACCAGATGGAAGAACTGAAAGACGAAACCGATATGATGGCGCCTGACTTTAGCCAAATTGTCTTCGTCCAAATCCGAGACCTGCTGGCTATCAAGCAGGTAAACGCCCCTGTTGGGGCGATCAAGGAGGCCTAAGATGTTCAACAGCGTCGATTTGCCGGAGCCGGATGAGCCCATGATGGCGATATAGTCACCAGCTTCCGCCTCAAACGTGATCTGGCGCAGGGCATGCACCTCTTCTTCGCCAACCTGAAAGACCCGCTCGATGCCCTGTAACCGGATCACGGTCCTGCCCCGCTAATGGCAGCGGCCATATCCTTAACCCCTGCCTGATCGGTGGACAAGACTACCTGTTCGCCAAGGGTAAGACCACCGGCCACCTCGGTTACTTCCCAGTTGGCAAGTCCTGTCGTGATTTTTCTTTCGTGCAGACGCCCATCACGCGGATCGAAGACAAAGACCCGTTGACCATCCATTACCGTTTGACTGGGAATGCGGAGGACATTGGCCCGGCTATCGATCACTATTTCGACGTCGGCGCTGTAGCCCGTCAGCAAATTTTCGGTTTCCGCAGGCGTGACGAAGTCCACCTCCACCGAAACGGTGCGGGCCTGTTTTTCACGATCAAGGATGTAGGGGTCAATCTGGCGGACCCGACCGCTAAAACTCCGTTTGCCAAAGGCATCGAGACTGATCCTGGTTGGCATGCCGATCTTGATGGCCTCGGCGTCAACCTCATCGATTGGAGCGCTGATATAAAAACAGCTGGTGTCGAGCAGGACAACTACTGGCGGGGTCGGGATACCGGGTGGCGACGGGGTGACATACTCGTTGAGTTCACCGTTTATTTCAGCGATAACGCCGGCAAAGGGAGCGCGCAGTCGCGTTCTGTCGATCTCTGAGGCAAGGACTTGTAAGCGGTCCAGGCTGGTCTTCTCGTCGGCCAAAGCAGCTGAATAGTCGGCCTGATAGATTGCAAGCTGGGTCAGCGCCGTGTCCAGGTCTTGTTCGGAGTTCATGGCCTTGACATGCAATTTTTTCAGCCGCTCGGCGTCTCGGCTGGCCTTCTCAACCTGCTGTTTGAGTGAAGCGGCACGGGCAGCGGCGGCACGGCCCTCACTCTTGGTGAGCTCCACCTGGGCGGTAAGATCCTTATTCCAGATCTCGATAAGTAGCGCGCCAGCAGCGACCCGGTCGCCTTTTTTTATCGGTAACAGGGTGATCTGGCCACCAACCCCCGGTGAAAGATCGGCCCGTCGACAGGCCTTGACCGTACCGGCTCTGGTGTTCGCCACCAGCCGTTCCACCAGGCCAATTTCCACGGCATGCACGACGACATGCACCGGTTGCGGACGCATCCGCGTCCACACAGCAAAGCCTGCGCCGGCGAGAAGGGCGATGATCAATAACCAGCGAAAAAATCGAGCAAAGGATTTCATATTTTGTATTTGGGGTGAGCGGCTGAATCTGTTGGCGTGGCATGAAAAATGGTGCAAACTCATCGTTCCCATGCTCCAACCTGAAAACGATAAGACAATGCAGCAACGGACAAAATTATTTTCGTACATAGCAGGATCAATGTCAATCTGATTGACTCAAAGGCGTAGGAGGCTCTGCATCAATCTTTGTCAAATTATCTGCAGGTGACACCGCAAAAAAACGATTGCCGCCTATTTTTTTTTCAGGTAGACAAGGGAGTACTGTTTCGGTGTCCTCTTGGACATAAGGGAGTTGAGCCTACGCCATTATCCGGGAATCGCGTATGTTTTTCAGCAGGAAAAACGGCTGAAAAACAACCAAGATCGGATGGCTGCGTATAACACGTCTCTCAAATAGGGAATCCTGTGCAAATCAGGAACGGGCCCGCCGCTGTAACCTCTGAATATGTTTTGTACCTGTTCAATCTGCTGGTTTTAGGATGCCACTGTTTCGCGTAATTCGTGGATGGGAAGGCCAACCAGCAGGGGAGGGAGTCAGAAGACCTGCCGAAATCAGATGATCGCAATCCTCGTGGTGAGGGAGTGCGGGACGTTGGATTGGTGGGTTCAGGGCCTCCCCAAACCGTTTTTATCAATGGTTTGGGGATTTTTTTTGCCCTGACCGCAAATCGAAGCAAAGGAGAACGACGATGGATGAAAAGGAATTGGCGTACGCCAAACAGGGGGCCATGGCCACCAAAAACTGGGACTGTTTCCAACAGGTGATCAGGCGATGCCTGCGCAAGAGGGAAGGGGAGGGGGCGCTCCTTTCCGGACCAAATCGACTTTTGCAGGTGGCGACGTTACTCTCGATGCTTCTTCTGCCAATTTTTCTTGCACCCCCAGCCAAGGCAATGACCAGAACTTTGCAAAAAGGCCCGGCGATTGTCATCGTCGCCTTTGGCACTACGACCGAGGCCAGGGAAACGTATGACTTCTTTGAAAATCAGCTACGGCGAGATCTGCCGGAGCCTTGGCTCAAGGCGCCAATAGCCTGGGCCTATACTTCAGAAATTATCCGGGAACGAGCTAACAAAAAATTTGCGGAGCAGGGTGATCCGCAGCGCTATCGGAGCCTCATTCAGGTGCTGGCCGACCTGGAAGACCAAGGGTATAGGCAAATCGCCGTGCAATCTTTGCATATCTTCCCTGGTCAGGAGTATGAAGAGATGGAAAAACAGATCAATGCCTTCCGTGGCCTTGGCCTCCGCATTGAGTACGGAGGCACTCTGCTGCATAAGTGGGATATGCTCTTTGATGCGGTGGGCGCTGTGGCTCATGAGTTTCTGCCTACTACTGACGGTTGCAACCTGCTGGTAACCCATGGCACGCCGGAGACTTTTTCCGAGGCGAACAGCACCTATCTGGGTCTTGACCGCTATCTGAGCCAAAAATACCCCAAGGCCTTTGCCGGCACTGTCGAGGGAGTCCTGACCCGGGAACAGGCCATCGCCCAAGTCAAGGTCTGTTCGCCAAAGCGAGTGAGAATTGTACCGTTCATGTTTGTGGCCGGTGATCATATCATGAACGACATCATGGGTGATAAGCCGGGCAAGGACGGAGCACCGTCCTGGAGCATGGAGCTAGAGAGCGCCGGGATCAAGGTTGAAGCCGTGTCCACAGAGTACCAGGGACGGAAGGTGTTCAAGGGCCTGGGCTTTTATCCGGAGATCAACCGTATCTTCATCAAGCAGTTGACCGAAAGCTTGCAGCGCTTGCAGTAAGAAGGGCGGGGCCTTCAGGAGACCAACCCCCTTACTACAAGGGGGTTGGCAGGTGGGGAATGGCGAGGAGCAGGATCAGTCGGCCTTGAAAAAGGCGTTGGTGTTAGCCCCGCAGACTGGACACTTTTCCGGCGCCTCGCCTTCATGGGTGTGGCCACAGACCTTGCAGATGTAATAATCGCATTCTGCCATCGAGTTCTGGCTGGCGATGGTGTCGATGGCCTTTTGATAGAGAGCGGCGTGAATCTTTTCCACCTCGTTGGCAAAGGTGAAGGACTGCCGCGCCGCCTTGTTCCCTTCGGCCTCGGCTTCGCTGATCATGGCCGGGTACATGGTCTCGAACTCTTCGGTCTCGCCTTTGACTGCGGCCTTCAGATTGTCCAAGGTGCTGCCGACACCCTTCAAGACCCGCAGGTGGGCATGGGCGTGTATGGTCTCGGCGGCAGCGGCGGCCCGGAATAACTTGGCGGCTTGATGAAATCCTTCTTTTTCCGCCTGGGCGGCAAAGGCCAAATATTTACGGTTGGCCTGTGATTCTCCGGCAAAGGCGGCCCATAGGTTCTGTTCTGTCTTGCTCATCGTTTGACCCCCAGTTTTTTTTAATCATTGAAAATGATTATATGCCCACCCAATAAAATAAACGATTGATTTTTAACAGAACAATCAATAAATTAAAAGAAGTAATTGGGTAAACTTACGGGCATGGAGAAAAAAATAATTCGGTCTTTCCTGTAAGATTAACAACCTGATTGAGATATGTAATTACCTATTTTGATTTTTGACAAGGGGGCGTGTTTGCCATGCATAGACATTTTGGTCGGATAATGCGGACGTTGAGTGCCGGTCGGATGAAATCGTCATCCTGTTCTTTATGGCAACCTCCGGTTGACATGTATGAATCTGATACGGAGTTAATTGTCTTCGTTGAGGTCGCAGGCATTGCGCCAAAAAAAATCAAGGTTATGGCGGAGGCTCAGGTTCTGACTATAAGCGGTGAAAGAAAATGCGAAATTGCCGGCATCAACCATGTTCATCGGCTTGAAATCGAGTACGGGCACTTCGCCTGTCGCATCCCGCTCCCCATGACAATTGACGTAGATGGAACCAGGTCTGAAATCAATAATGGCTTACTGGTTGTGCGGATGCCCATCGTCCGGCATCAAGGCACTGTGGAGATTAACCTTAAGTAAGGAACAACGATGTCTTCTGAGGAAATAAATCAAGCAACTCCAGGCGCTAAAGAGCAAATTGCGGCTGATCCGGAAAAATTGGCGGTACCTACTATTTTGTCAATTCTGCCTCTGCAGGGTTTTGTCTTCTTTCCCGGCATGGGCTTTCCTTTGCAGGTTTCCCATAAAGGGTCAAAAACGTTAATCGACGACGCGCTTGTCAAGGATCGTTTGATCGCCATGGTGGCGCATCGCCCCATGAAGGGGAAACAGGATGATCTGGTGCCGGCAGATCATTTGTTTAAAGTCGGAACCATGGGCTATATCCATAAAATCATTAAGGATAGAGACGGCGTCTATCAGGTGCTGGTCAGCGCGATTCGTAAGATCAGAGTGCTTGAGGTCATTCAAAACGATCCTTATCATATCGGCCGAGTCGAACCGATTTCCATGGAGACTGAGGAGAGTCAGGAACTTGAGGCTCTTATCCTCAATCTAAGAACTCAATTCAAGAAAATGGCCGAGCTCCTCCAACTGCCGGAAGAGCTTATCATGACTATCATGTCCCTGCAGAATCCTTACCATATCGGCTATCTTGCCGGATCACAGCTCAACCTTTCCCTTGAGGAGGAGCAGAAACTTCTAGAGTACGACAAGGCAAACGACTTGCTGAAAAAGGTCACACTGGAAGTCACGAAAAAACTGGAGACGTTAGAAGTTAGTAAGGAAATTCAGAAAAACATCAAGGAGGACATTGATAAAAAACAACGTGAATTCTTCCTGCGCCAACAATTGAAGGCTATTCGCAAGGAACTCGGCGAGGGTGATGAAAACGTTGACTTGGATGATCTGCGTAAAAAAATGAAAAAGGTTGCCCTGCCCAAAGAAGCCAAGGCAACTGTAGAGAAGGAGATGGATCGCTTAGCGCGGATACCGTCCTCTTCGCCCGAATACACAGTATCCCGCACCTTTATTGAGTGGATTCTCGATCTGCCGTGGAAGATATCGACCAAGGACAGCTTGAACCTGGCCAAGGCCCGTCAGATCCTCGACCATGACCATTACGGCCTCGAAAAGATCAAAAAAAGAATCCTCGAATTCTTAGCGGTTCGCACGCTGAAGGCTGACCTCCACGGGCCAATCCTCTGCTTTGTCGGTCCGCCCGGGGTTGGCAAAACCTCGCTTGGCCAGTCCATCGCCCGAACAATGAACAAAAATTTTGTCCGCATTTCGTTGGGCGGGGTTCGGGACGAAGCCGAGATCAGGGGGCATCGACGTACCTACATCGGTTCGCTGCCGGGGCGTATTATTCAAAGTCTTAAAAAAGCTGGATCTAACAATCCGCTATTTATGCTGGATGAAATTGACAAGCTCGGCAATGATTTTCGCGGCGATCCATCTTCCGCGCTGCTGGAGGTGCTTGACCCGGAACAGAATTTTTCCTTTGCCGATCATTACCTGGAGATCCCCTTTGATCTTTCAAAGGTCATGTTCATTACCACGGCCAATTATATCGAAAACATCCCTGGTCCACTGCGCGACAGGATGGAAATCATCGAATTGTCGAGCTACACCGAAGACGAAAAGGTGATGATCGCCAAACGCCATCTGATTAGTAAACAGCTTGAGGCCCACGCCTTAACCGCTACACATGTGACCTTTCGCGACGCCGCCATCCGCGCCGTGATTCGCTCCTATACCCGTGAAGCCGGTGTGCGGAGCCTTGAGCGGAGCCTGGGCGGCATATGCCGAGGCATCGCCAAGGATATCGTCACAGGTAAACTTAAGTCCCATGTGGTGACCGAAAAGTCTGTGCATAAGTATCTGGGTTCCATTGATTTCTACCCGGAGGCAGCCGCCCGTAATTGGGGGCCGGGGCTCGCGACCGGGTTGGCATGGACACCGGTTGGCGGGGTTTTACTTTTTATTGAAGCGGCCAAAATGAAAGGGAAGGGGGGCTTGATCCTCACCGGCACCCTCGGTGATGTCATGAAGGAGTCGGCGACTGCGGCGCTGACCTATATACGATCACATGCCGTAGCCTTGCAGATTGATGAAGATCAATTCGCCCAGGCGGATATCCATGTCCATGTCCCGGCAGGAGGCACCCCGAAGGACGGACCATCAGCCGGGGTTGCGATGGTTGTGGCGCTGACCTCATTGTTGACAGGAAAGTCAGTGCGCAAAGATATCGCCATGACCGGCGAGATCACCCTGCGCGGCGACGTGCTCCCCGTGGGTGGGGTCAAGGAAAAGGTGCTGGCTGCGGTGCGAGCCGACATCAAAGAGGTGTTCCTGCCAATGCGCAATGAAAAAGATGTGCTCGATATCCCTCCCAACGCCAAGAAAGGGGTCATTTTCCATTTTGTCCAGGAGATCAGTGAGGTCTTGGAAAAAGTGTTTGTGAAAGAGTAGAAAAAAATCAGGATTAGAGATTACGCCGTTTTTTGCACGATTACTCAACAAACGGCGCGATGGCGCATGAAATTACCAATTCCTGATCAACTCCAGTAGCAGGCGGACGCCGACCCCGGATGGGCCTTTGGGAATATACGATTTCTCGGTAAAATTCCAGGCCGTGCCGGCGATATCCAGGTGGGCCCAGCGCGTGTCGCCGACAAATTCCTTAAGGAAAGCCCCGGCAGTGATGGTGCCTGCTCCTTGGTCTCCCACGTTTTTCAGGTCGGCGACCTTTGATTCAAGTTGCTTGGTATAATCCTTGTTCAACGGCAGACGCCAAACCGGTTCACCGCTCTCCTTGCCAGCCCGATCGAGCTTGGCCGCCAGTTCGTCATCATTACCCATCATCCCGGTGATGTGGTGGCCGAGCCCGATAATCACCGCCCCAGTCAGTGTTGCCACATCAACCACCATCTCCGGCTTAAATTTCTTAATGCCGTAGGCCAGCGCATCGGCCAAAATCAGTCTGCCTTCAGCATCGGTACTGATGATTTCAACGGTTTTACCATTATATTGGCTGATGACGTCCCCTGGCTTCAAAGCCCCAGGGCCTGGCATGTTGTCGGTGGAAGGGACAATGGCCACAACATCAAGCGCTTGCGGGCGTTCCAAGGCCACCGCTTCCAGGCAGGAAAGGACGGCAGCCCCACCGCACATATCATATTTCATCTCATGCATACCAAGGCTTGGCTTGATCGATATCCCGCCAGAGTCAAAGGTCAAGCCCTTGCCAACCAGCATCAGGGTAGGCACTTTTTTGCCGGTGCGGTACTCGAGAATCACCATCTTCGGTGGCTCCGATGTCCCTTGGCTGACACCAAGTATCCCCCCCATCTTTAATTTTGTGAGTTCCGTTTTGCCGAGTACCGTACACTTGAGGCCGTGATCCTTGGCCAATGTCTGCGCATAGTCGGCAAAGTCCCCTGGTGTCCAGTGGTTGGCTGGTTCATTGGCCATATCACGGGCTCGACAGGCGGCCAACGCACCCGAAAGGCCAATTTCCGCTCCAAGTTTCGCGCCTTTTCCCTTGGTAGAGCAAAATATGGCATCACTAATGAGCTGAGGAGGGTTTTCATCGTTAGTGACGCTTTTGTATTTTGAAAAATTATAATTGCCTAGCACCAGGCCTTCGGCCAAAGACTGGCTCATCTCTTTAACCGAAAAATCCAGGTGTTCCGGCAAGACTACGGCGATACTTTTCGCCTTGGTTTTTTGGGTAGAGCAAGCAATCGTCCCGCCGCATTTCCTAAAGGTCTCACGGTCTAAACTCTCCTTGCCCAGACCTACCGCCATGAAGCGTTTGATTAGATTTTTTTTGTTCTTTGACGGCGAATAGCAGAGTAGCGTCTGGCCTTCCTTAGCGACAAAGTCCCCGGCAGCTTGTGCCTTGGCCAGAAAAACATCCAAGTCGGGTTGGCCACAGGAGAGACTTTGCTGACCCTCCGTCTGTCGAAGGCAATATACCAATAAATCGACTTTCGAAATTTCAGCTATTTTTTTGACTATAATTTTCATGGCTGTCCTTAATGAAATTCATTTACAAACGTAATAACTAATAGATGGGATTCTTTCAAAACTCCCCCGTTCACCCTTCGACAAGCTCAGGGTGAACGGGATGCCGCTTGATTTTATTCGTGATTTCCGTTCGTGGTGAGCTTGTCGAACCATAATGTGGTATTTTTGCAAGAGCCTAAGATGAAAAGGATTTGCTTGTTAGAAGCGGAAAAAAGAAATGAAGAAAGCCTGACCCTTTAAACTCAATCGCGAATGGCCTCACTCAGGTTCGCGCCGGTCAGATCGGCCCCAGCGAGGTCCGCTTGCCGGAGATTAGCCCGATAGAGATTGGCGCCTCGAAGATTAGCCCGTCGCAAATTGGCATGGCTGAGGTCGGCTTCGGGGAGGTTTGCCCCTTGTAAATTGGCCCCGATTAATGTTTGGCCTGCCAGTTGTGCGTGGGCCAGATTGCAGCCAGGGCAATTTTGAGCGCTTTGCCGGATAATAAAATCGACGTCTGCTGCCGCCTGAGGACTGGTCGGCAAAATTGGCTCACTGTGGTCCGGGGTGATTTGCGATTTGGGTGGGGAAGGGTGTTCGGCACTACCTTCTTTGGTCGGTGTCGAGGTACTATCGTGTTGGTCGTTTTTTTCTCCTGGCGTAATCACGCTGAGCTCATAAAACAACATCCCTTTACGATTATAAAGTTTATAGTCACTGCCGTTCTGCACGACCTGGTAGCAGATTTTGTCGCCCTGACCCCACTTTTTGAAAAACAGGCAGAGTTCATCGCCTTTCACCTTCCATTCGCCCTTATCCTTTTCCCCTACAGCATTGGTGCCTGTTAGAGCGCCATCCTGTCGAAATTCAACGGTTGCGGTTTGGCCATACCCGTCCATACGCACCGAACTCCCGAAAACAAGCTCATTTACTTGATTGGCAACGAGTTTTTTCGCCCCCTGTTGGATGGCGGAGTCAATGTCGTGTTTGCCACAGTTCGTGAGCAGAAAGGCTATGCCAATCAATGGGAATACAAGATAATTTCTCTTCATTGTGTTTTGTCATTTAATGACACATATACAGTAAGTTAATATTATAGGCCTTTCATCTGTGAGGCAAGTTGGCCACAGGCGGCGGAGATATCGGCGCCACGACTTTCTCTAATCATCACAGTGTAATCGGCCTGAAGCAGGATTTCTTGAAAGGCCTCGACCGTTTCCCGTGATGGGCATTGAAAGGGGAGGGCGGGGCACTCATTAAAAGGCAGCAGATTAATTTTGCAGGGGATGCCGTGCAGGATTTTAACCAATTTTTTGGCTGCGGCCTTGGAATCGTTACAATCCTTGATCATCACATATTCCATCATGATCCTTCTTCGCTTTGGCACAGGATATTGACGGCAGGCCTCAAGCAGGGAGGCCAAAGGATAGGTAGCATTAACCGGCATCAACTGATTCCTGGTTTGATCGTCGGAGGCGTGGAGTGAAATGGCCAGATTAACCGTCGTCCTGCGACCAAATTCAGCCATTTTAGGAACCAGACCGCAGGTGGAAACAGTCACCTTGCGGTCTGAAAAATTCAGGCCTCTGGGATCAAGCAGTATATCGAGAGCCGTGAGCAGATTTTCAAAATTAGCCAGTGGTTCGCCCATCCCCATAAACACGA
>Ga0334722_10005199_pt1 | contig 13222 bp, 14 predicted proteins | sample C3_bottom_MG_FD_207210 | JGI IMG/M metagenome (GOLD analysis project Ga0334722, IMG submission 207210) | Sediment microbial communities from Yellowstone Lake, YNP, Wyoming, USA - C3_bottom | ecosystem: Environmental > Aquatic > Freshwater > Lake > Sediment | place: USA: Wyoming | collected...
AAAGAGCGGCCAGTTCAGGGCCGGGCCGAGGGACCAGAAGCTGCGGGCAGGGTTGAAGAGGGCATTGGAGGTGGTGTTTTGGTAGCCCAAGGCGCCGGAAATGGTGAATTTGGGAAAGAGGTCGGCCTTGGCTACGCCGATCCGGGCGGTGGCGGCATGCATCTTCGCCAAGGCCCGGCGGATGTCCGGCCGCTGCAGGAGCAGGTCCGAAGGCAGACCCACGGGCACCGTGGCCTGGGCTGTGGGCAGGGGGCCGTCCGGGGTCAGTTCTTCCAGCAGGGCCGAGGGTTCGCCGCCCAGCAGCAGGCTGAGGCTGTAAATCGTTTGCCGTACCTGCGCTTCAAGCAGCGGAATCTGCCCGGCTGTGGTGGCGGCCAGGGCTTCTGCCCGCACCACATCGAGCTTGCTGGCAAAACCTACGTTGAAGCGCTGGCGGGTCAGGTCGGAGGTGTGTGCCTGGGCTTTCAGGTTCTCTTGGGCAATGGCCAGTCGCTGCTGGAAGGAGCGTAGATTGAGATAGTTGCTGGCCACCTCGGCGTTCAGGCTCACCAGCAAGTCGCTCCGGCTTTCCACTGCTGCGTCGAAATCTGCGCCTGCCGCCTCGACCCCGCGCCGTAAGCCGCCGAAAAGATCGATCTCCCACCCGGCATCAAAGCCCATTTGGTAGAGGTTCCCGGTCGTCACCTCGCTCCTGCTCGCGGAGGCCGGAGTCCGGCTGCGGGTGAGGGCGGCGTTGGTATTGACGGTGGGGCCAAGGTCTGCCCCGGCAATGCCCATGGAGGCCCGGGCCTGGCGGATGCGGCTTTCAGCCATGCGCAGGTCCAGATTGGCCTGCATACCCCGTTCTATCAGGGAGGTGAGCTGGGGATCGTTGAACACCGTCCACCACTGGGCCAGATTGTGTTCCGCTGCGGGTGCGGCCTCTGGGGCGGTTGGGGCTTGGCCCAGCCACTGGGCGGAAACCTTGCTCTCCGGGCGGAGGAAATCAGGGCCTATCGCGCAACTGGTCAGGAGGGGCAGGCAGAGGCAGAGGGCCAGGCTGGTTCGGTAGGTTATGCGGTGCATGGGGTTACTCCTTATAAAATGGGCAGAGAGATTGGCCCGGTTATTTTTATACAGTAACTGTTCAACTTGGAGCAGGGAAATAAGGATAAACCCAGAACAGTAATTGTTCAGCAGTGTCGCAGATGCTAGGAAGAGGCCGGCGAAGTGTGCTGTTGCACATGAGCTGGCCGATGACAGCTAAGCGAGCTGGCGAGACTGCGACGCAGATGTGGTGCTGCTGGGCAATTACTTTATTCATAACGTAGGGCCTCGATGGGATCAAGCCGCGAGGCCTTCCAGGCCGGGTAAAATCCGAAAATGATTCCCACTCCGGCCGAAACCAGCACTGCTGCGGCGATGGCCGTAAGCGAGGTTTCCACCGGCCACTTGAGCAGGAGCTGCACCAGCAGGGAGCCGCCGTGGCCGAGGACGATGCCCATGGCCCCGCCGGTGAGGCAGAGCACCACCGCCTCCACGAGAAATTGGCGGAGGATGTCCTTGCCCCGTGCGCCGACGGCCATGCGCAGACCGATCTCTCTGGTGCGTTCGGTAACGGAGACGAGCATGATGTTCATGATCCCCACCCCGCCGACGACCAGCGAGATCATGGCCACGGCCAGCAGCAGGTTGGTCATCAGTTTGGTGGTGGTGGAGAGGGTGCGGGTCAGCTCGGCCATGTCGCGGATGTTGAAATCGTCCGGTTCGCCAGCGCGGAGGCGGTGCCGTTCCCGGAGCACCGCGGCCACCTGTTCGATGGCCATGGGGATCTCGCCGGAGTTGATGGCAGCGGCCATGATCTGGTCGATATTGGCGAAGCGGATGGGCATGGGGGTGTTGGCTTGCTGCACGGCGGATCGCTCGGGGTAGAGGCTGCGCTGGGCCGTGGGGTAGAGATTGGACAGGGTGTTCACCGAGTCGCTGCTTGTGGAACTGGCGCTCTGATTGCTGGTGGAGGCGCTTGCCCCAGTGACCCGGTATTTGATGGTGGTCCAGGGCGCAAGGATAACATCGTCTTGGTCAAAGCCCATCATGTTGGCGCCCTTGGGGGTGAGCACCCCGATTACCCGAAAGGCGATGTTTTTGATCCGGATCTCCTTACCCACCGGGGATTCGCCTTCAAAAAGCTCCCTGACGATGGTTTGGCCTACGAGGCAGACCCGGTTGCCGTTCAAGACATCGCGGTCGCTGAAGGGCTCGCCCTGGGCCAGGATGGTCCAGTCCTGCACATCGAGATAGGCCGGGGTGGCGCCGTAGATGGCGTTGGGCACCCAGTTGCGATTGCCGTACACCACCTGGACCCGGGCGCGGACCATGGGCGTGGCATTGCTGATGGCCGGGCATTCCCGCAGGATGGCCTGGCTGTCTTCCGGGGTCAGGGTGGTGGTGCTGCCTGCGCCGAAGGAGACCCCGCCGCTGGAGGCGGTGCCGGGCCGGATGACCAAAACATTGGCACCCATGCTGGCGATGGTTTTCTTAAGCGCCGTGGAGGAGCCCGCGCCGATCTCCATCATGGCGATGACCGCGCCCACGCCGATGACAATGCCCAAGGTGGTGAGCATGGCCCGCATGGGATTGCGGCGCAAGGCCCGAAAGGCGGTGCGGGCGGTTGCGTAGACCCTCATGCCTTACCTCCCGTGGCGGAGGTTGGAACCGCATCATCGAGAATTATCCCGTCGTCCATGCGGATGACCCGGTTGGCGTGGCCTGCCACCTTGGGATCGTGGGTCACCATGATGATGGTGATCTTGTCCTCGGTGTTGAGCCGCTCGAACATCTGCAACACCTCTTCGCTGGTTTTTGAATCCAGGTTGCCGGTGGGCTCGTCGGCAAAAAGCACCGGCGGCCGGTTGATCAGCGCCCTGGCGATGGCGACCCGCTGCTGTTGGCCGCCGGAAAGCTGGGAGGGATGGTGGTCCAGCCGGTCTGCCAGGCCTACTCGGATAAGCATCTCCGCAGCCCGCTCCCTGGCCTCGCGTTCGCTTAAGTCTTCGGCGGCATAGGTGAGGGGCATGGCCACGTTTTCGATGGCGCTGGTTCTGGCCAGCAGGTTGAAGCTCTGGAACACAAAGCCCAGCTTGCGGTTGCGGAGCAAGGCCCGCTCGTCGGTGGAGAGCTGGGAGATTTCCTGGCCGTCCAGCCAGTACTCGCCGGCGGTCGGGCGGTCCAGACAGCCCAGGATATTCATCAGGGTCGATTTCCCGGAGCCGGACGAGCCGGTGAGCGCGACCAGCTCCCCCTGCCGGATGGCCAGGGAGATGCCTTTCAGCACGGGCACTGCGATGTCGCCCATCTGGTAGGTTTTTTCAATGGAGCGCAGGGTGATGAGTTCCATGGCTTAGTGTCTGCTTGCAAAATTTTGCATGGTATTGTGAGGCCACTCCGTCACCCCGGCGGAAGCCGGGGTCCAGAAATCCGTCCCTACTGGATTCCGGCTTCCGCCGGAATGACGATCCCTGATGTGTGGAGTAGTCATGTAATGAGGCATGAGTCTCTACTTGTCTCCCTTGGGCTTTTTGCTGCCAGCGCCGAACTGCGGAGTGAAGGGGTTGCCTCCCCCGTTCTTGTCGGCCTCGGACATGCGTATCCCGGTGATCACCTGCATGCCCTCGCGCAGATCCGCGCTCTCCACCACGGTGTTGATACCGTCACTGGGGCCGGTTTGCACCTCGATCTTGCGGGGCTTTTTGTCCTCGTCAAGCACCCAAAGGGAGCCGCTGCTTTTGGCGCTGGCGGCAGGCTTGGCTGCGGTGGGGCCTTTGCCCCGTTCCCCCCCCTCTTTTTTCTTGCCGCCCTCTGCCTCGCCCCCCTTGGCAGGCGGGTTCCAGCGCAGGGCCGCGTTGGGCGCCTGCAAGACATTGCCGAGCTGTTGCAACTGAAACAGGACATTAGCGGTGAGATACGGCAACAAGCGGCCATCACCGTTGTCGGTGGTGATCTCCACTGTGTAGGTCACCACGTTCTGGGTCATGGAGGCGTTGAGCCGGATCTTGCCCACCTGGCCTCGGAAGGTCTCGCCGGGGAAGGCATCCACCGTAAAGGTCACCGGCAGGCCGGGGTGGATTTTGCCGATATCCGCCTCGTTCACCGCCACCCAGACCTGGATGCGGGTGAGATCCTTGGCCAGCAGAAAGAGGCTGGGGGCGTTGAGGCTTGCCACCACGGTCTGGCCGGTGTTGACTCTGCGGTCGATGATGATGCCCTTGACCGGCGAGGTGATGGTGCAGTAACCGAGGTTGCGTTGCGCACGTTTGAGGGCCGCCTCGGCCTGGCGGATAGTGGCCTCGCTCACCGCCACCTGGGCTAGGGCGGTTTTGTACGCCGATTCGTAGGCCTCAAAGCTCGATTGGGCCAGGGCTGCGGAGGGACCGAGCAGTTGGGCCCGCTTCCAATCCTGTTCGGTGCGGGTGAGGTCGGCCTTGGCCTTTTGTAAACCGGCCTTGTTCGAGAGAAGCTGGGCCTCGGCCTGGGCCACATCCGCGGCATAGAGCGAGTCGTCGATTCGGGCCAGTACTGTGCCAGCCTCCACCACGGAGCCATAATCCACGGGTTTGCCCTTGGCGTCCTTGCCAAAGGAGAGGATGCGTCCGGCCACCTGGGCGCCGACGTCGATGACCTCTTCCGGCTCCACGGTGCCGGTGGCGCTGATGGTAACCAGCAGATCACCGCGCTTGAGCTCGGCGGTGCGGTAGGCGTTGTCCTTACCCTTGCTGCGGGTGAGCTGCCAGGTTGCCAGGCTGCCGAGAAGCAGCACGGCGATCAGGATGATAAGCGATTTCTTGGCTGGGTGTTTCATGAGCCAACCTCGTTGTTGGATTGTTGCGTATGGCGGTCGCGAAGCGCGCGGATACCGGCAAGGCTGAAGCGGGTGACATGGTCCGCCAACTGCGCCACATCTTCGAGCAGGGGTTCAACGCCGGTGCAGGGGAGCCCCTGGTTGGTCTTGCGTTGTCGGGCATGGAGCAAGGGGCCAAAGCATTGGGCCCGGATGGACATGGCGCAGAGCTGCACCTCGGGATCGTGGGGCTCCTTGCCAAGCAACTCGCAGACCAGGAGGGCAAAGCCCTTGAATATCGGCTCCACCGATTCCTGTATGGCCTTGGCCAGCAGGCCGGTGGGGTTTGCCATTTCCTTGTGGAAGATATCGAAATCATGGCTTTGCGGGTCCACAATGCTCCGCATGATCGAAAGAATCCGCCCGTACAGCCGCTCTTCCGCTGGGGCCGTGGCCGGAACGCCGCCGTCCGGAGGATAGATGCTTAACGACCGGGTGAAGGCATAGCGCCAGCTTTCCACATACAGGGCTTCCTTGCTGCCGAAATGGTAGCTGATCGCGGCGGTGTTGGCCTCTGCCTGCTGGCAGATCTCGGCGATGGTTGCCTCTCGGAAGCCTTTGTGGGCAAAAACTTCACCTGCTGCTGCCAGCAGGTTTTGCCGTGTTTCCTGACCATCGCATCGTTGTTTTCGCACGTATCGTTCCCTTTTGATAAGTTAAATGTATATTTGACTTATTTGTTTGGTTGCGTCAAGGGGTTTTTGGGCGGGGTTTTTCTCCGTCTATCCTTTGAAACAGGGGCGGAAATGTGTTACAGAGGGTGGATGAATATGCAGCCACAACAACCGGCGGAGAGGAACGGGCAGGTCGACCTGCGCGATCTCACTCCAAGCCAACTCAGCGACTATATTGTAGGCCTTGGCCTGCCTGTAAAGCGGGCCAGGCAGATCTTTGCCCGGTTGCACCGGCCCGGCGTTCTTGATTTTTCCCAGATGGGGATCAGTCGGGAGGTAACGGTGCTGCTGGCCAGTCACGCCACCATGAGCAGCCTAGAACCCGCGACGGTGGAAAGGTCGGCGGACGGCACCGAGAAATTCGCCTTCCGGCTCGCGGACGGGGCCATGATCGAGAGTGTGCTCATCCCTGAGGACGGTCGTCATACCTTGTGTATCTCCTCCCAGGCGGGTTGCGCCATGGGCTGTGGCTTCTGCCTCACCGGGGGCCAGGGCTTTACCCGTAACCTGCGGCCTGCCGAGATCGTGGGCCAGGTGCTGGCGGTGATGAATCATATGGTCGCCAACGGGATTAAGCGGGCCACCCCGAGGGAATTGCTCAACAATCTGGTGTTCATGGGTATGGGCGAACCCCTGGCCAATTACGATAATCTTCTGGCCGCGCTAACAATCCTCATGGATGACCATGGCCTTGGGTTTTCCGAACGGCGGATCACCGTCTCCACCTGCGGTATCGTGCCGAGGATGGACGATCTGGGACGGGACATCCGGGTCAATCTCGCCGTGTCGTTGCACGCCGCCGATGACGCGGTCCGCAGCAGTCTGATGCCGGTGAACAGAACCCATGGCCTGGAATCGCTGCTTGCCGCCTGCCGCAGGTATCCGCTGGGAAAAAAGAAGGTGATTTTGTTTGAGTACATCATGCTCAAGGGGATCAACGATTCGCTGGACGATGCGCGATTGCTGGCGGAAAAGCTGCAATCCATCCCCAGCCGGATCAACCTGCTGCCCTACAACGGTTCCGGGGATGCGGAGTACGCCTGCCCCGACGAGGCGCAGACCCTGGCCTTTCAAAAGGTGCTGCGGGAGGCGGGTTTCAACACCTTTATCCGGCAGAGCCGGGGCGCGGATATCTCCGCAGCCTGTGGCCAGCTGGCAGGCAAGGGCTAAAAGGATTGTCGGAAGGTGCACCGTCGGCAGAGGGGTTCGCTGAGTCGGCGTTGGGTAAAGCCGGTGCGGATGGCGGTGGCGCGTGGACTGGCAAGGATTTCGGCCAGGGATTGCTCGTGGATGTTGCCCAGGGAGATGTCTGCCTCGGCATCGAGACAGCAGGGCACCACGGTGCCGTCCACCAGGATGGCGACATGGTCCCGCAGCCCCCGGCAGATCCCCGTGTCGCCCAGGTCGGGTGCCGATCCATGGGGCCAGGTGAAGCGGGTGTTCTGGCTTAAAAAAATTCTGGGAGCCAGGGTGATGCCGTGGCCTGGGGTGAGCCTGCCGACAAGCGGCTCAGCCAGGGAGAAAAAATCCGCGATCCGGTCGAGGATGCGTTGATTGTGGCCGTTGTCTTCTGCCGCGGAAAGATTCCAGAGCCGCAGGCTGATGAAAAGCGGGGTGTGCATGGCCTCCCAGATAAAGGCAAAGACCCCGGTCAGGGCGGTTTTCTGATCCGGGTCATGGGACAGCTCGGCAAGGCCGTGCAGGGAGATGTTCACCTGACGCAGGGCAGGGCTGGCCAGCAAAAGCTCCTGGCGCTGGGGTAGCAGGGTGCCGTTGGTGGTCAGGTTGACCTTGAGGCCATGCTCCTGGCAGAGGGCGAGAAGTTCGTCAAGCTCCGGGTGCAACAGGGGCTCGCCCAGTACATGCAGGGCAAGATGGTCGGTGTGGTCCTTGATTTTGCCAAGGATGGAGCGGAACTCCTCCGTCCGCATGAAGACTTTGGCCCGGTCGCTCCGAAGGCAGAAGCTGCAGGAAAGATTGCAGCGGTTGGTGATCTCGAGGTATATTTTTTTGAATTTTTTCAATCGGGATCAATCAAAGATGTCGATGTCGCCGTGTTTGCATTCGGAGCAGCGGAGCATGGGGTCGATTTTTTCAAAGGCCACGCGCCAGCCCTGCTCGGTGATGGTTTCGGCGAACTCCTCTTCACATTCGGAACAGAGCCAACGGTCGCCCTTTGGCGTAACAAAAAGTTTCATTTTTTTCACCTGTCCTGCGAGAGGGAATGGGATCATCGTCATTTGCGGCTTTGTGGCGATGGTGTATTCTTGCTTGGGCAACCATAGTTGAAATTGGGGAATGCGGCAAGAGGGAGCGTGGGATTTGGATGTTGCCTTGCGATGGAATAGTTGAATGATGGGTCTTTTGGTGAAGGTGGTGGTGTCCTTTCTTTGGTTCTTTCTTCTTTTGCTTGCCCAAAAGAAGAAACAAGAAAAGGGCACCCCGCCACTTGTCCCGCCGATGGCGGGATACCCTGTGCTCCTCAAGGCTGCCGGGGCTTTGCAAACTCGGCTTCGCCTCAAACAGTGCAAATCCCCTTTTCGGCAGCCTCTCCGGTGCTCGGCGGCGTGACAATGGGATTTTAGGGCCAAAAAACCTGTTGGGATTGCTTGATAATCAGTAAAGAAGGACAACTTAAGACATGGCAGCAAAGAAATTCTACGCAATCTTGGCCGGGCGGGTGCCTGGCATCTACGATAACTGGCCCAAGGCCCAAGCCCAGGTCATCGGTTTTCAGGGCGCCAGATTCAAGGGCTTTCCCACGCGGGCCGAAGCCGAGGCCTGGATGAAAAACCCCACCTCGGGCCAGGGCGGGCCGGGCAGCGGCAAGAGTGCGGCGAAGACCACTCCGCAGGCAGGCGATACCTCTCCCAAGGAGGGCGTGGTCTGCATCTACACCGACGGCGGTGCCCGTTACAATCCTGGGCCGGGCGGGTACGGCGTCGTTCAGGTCTACAATGGTGAGCGCAAGGAACTGTGCGGCGGCTTCCGCCTGACCACCAATAATCGGATGGAGTTGATGGGCTGCATCGTGGCCCTGCGCGAGCTAGAGCACCGCGACCGACCGGTGGCGCTTTATTCCGATTCGAGCTATGTGGTGAACGGGATCAGCAAGGGCTGGGCCAAGGGCTGGCGGAAACGGGGCTGGGTCAAGGCGGACAGGCAGCCTGCAGTTAATCCCGACCTCTGGGGCCAGTTGCTGGACCTTATCGAAGGCTTGGACATTACTTTCAACTGGGTCAAGGGCCACAACGGGAACCCTTTTAACGAGCGCTGTGATGAGCTGGCCGTGGCCTCGTCCCGCCAGGACGATCTGCCGGTGGACGCCGGGTATAAGGGCTGACGCGTAAAAAAAGTTCCTTCCCCCCTTGCGGGGGAAGGCTAGGATGGGGGGAGGTCGGCAGAAGTAATCAGGCCGGCATCTTCACCCACCCCCCGGCCCCCTCCCGTAAGGGGCGGGGGAGTTACTGCAAAAAAAAACAGCCGAATAACGATGTGAAAGGAGCTTGCGGGTGAGCGAAAAAGAGAGCCGACTCATGGAGGCTTGGCGCAGGCAGTTGGCCCAGGAATACCGTCATCTCTGTTGGCTGTACCGGGTGCGGTTGGTACTGCCGCTCTTTGAGATCCGCGAGGGCCAGACTAGGGCCGGAACCTGGGCGCCGGGGTTGGACACCCTCAGCCTTGCCTCCTGGCTGATCCGGGATCATTCCTGGGATGTGGTGCTGGAGGTGTTGAAGCATGAGATGAGCCACCAGTATGTCCAGCAGGTTCTCGGCCGTGGGGATGAGTTGCCGCACGGCCCGGCCTTTCAGGAGGCCTGCGACCGGCTGGGGGTGCATCCCGAATTCCGCGCCTCTCAAGGGGCAATCCCGCGCCTGCTCAACGGGGAGGGCCAGGGGGCTGGAGCCATGCTGTCCAGGGTGGAGAAGCTTTTTGCCCTGGCCCAGAGCGCCAACGAACACGAGGCTGCCCTGGCCATGCAGAAGGCCAACGCCATCCTGCGCCGGTACAATCTCGAACGTCTCCAACGTCAGGCGGCCACGGACTATGATTACCTGGTCATCCATCCAGGTGGCAAGCGGATCGCCGCCCATCAGCGGCTCATTGCCGCGATCCTCAAGGATTTCTTTTACGTCAACGTGGTCATCGCCCGACAATTTGAGGCGGCCAGCGGCGAAACCCTGCGGGTGATCGAGCTGACCGGGGCCAAGGAAAACCTGGCCGTGGCCGACCACGTCTACCATTTTCTCATAAGGCGGCTGGACTATCTCTGGCAGGAGTACCGGAAAAGCACGGGGGCCAAGGGCCTGGAGAAGAATTCCTATTGGCTCGGGGTGCTCAACGGCTTTCGGGAAAAGCTCACCCGCCAAGACCGGGAGGCCATGCGCACCAGCGGTGACAACACGGCCTCCAGCCTGATCTGCGCCTCCGATCCGGGGCTGATTCGCTACTATCGAGCCCGGTATCCCCGCCTCCGCACCGTGCAGCACAACGGGCCTCGGGTGCATGCCGATACCTATCAGGCCGGGCAGCAGGAGGGGAAACAACTGGTGATTCACAAGGGGGTTGGTGCTGACGGCGGCAACACGGGTTTGTTGCTGGCCGACGGCTAGAGGTAGTTTGCAGAACTAATCGGGATAGCAAGCGCCGTCACCCCGGCGAAGGCCGGGGTCCAGAGGTTCTTGCGTACTGGATTCCGGCCTGCGCCGGAATGACGATATTGGGCGGGTAGATGAGCGAGGCCGCCCGCCCTCACAAGTAACGTCTCACGTCTAGCCTCGGGAACCAGCCTCCCGATACCGAAGCGCCAACCCTTTGAGGAAATTCCGCAGAAACTGGTCGCCGCACTCCTTGTAGTTTTTATTTCCGGCCTTGCGGAACAAGGCGGACAGCTCGGATTTCGAGACCGGATTGCCAGCCTGCTGTAAAATGTCGAGCATGTCGGCTTCCTGGAGTATCAGGGCGATGCGGAGCTTTTTCAGGATGGAGTTATTGGTCAGCGGCTCGGCTGATTGTGCGGGCCGCTCCGGTTTGCCTTCCTGCTTGCCTCGTTTGTAGATGATGAGGCCACTCAAGAAATCTTCCATAAGCGCATCCGGGCAGGCGACAAAGCCTTCTTCCTCTTCTTTTTTCAGAAGATGGAGGATTGTGTCTTGGGCAACCGTCTGCCCGGAGATGCTGAATATCTCAGCCATGGCAGCAGTGGGGAGAGCCAGGGCATAGCGCACCCCGCGTAACACATCGTTGTTCGTCATTTTTTATCCTTGAGTAATGCCCCTAGCGCGGCAAAGGGATTCGAGGTGGCAATCGCTTCCTGTTTTCCTTCCGGTTTCAGCGCGCCATAGGCATCGGCAACGCTATCTCGGTCATGTTCGTTGTCGTGGCAGTAGATGCACAACAACTCCCAGTTGCTGCCGTCGGGCGGATTGTTTTCGTGGTTATGATCCTTGTGGTGGACCGTGAGGTCGCGCAACTTCTTGCCGTTGAATTCGCGGCCGCATCGGCCGCAGATCCAGGGATATATCTTGAGCGCTTTCTCCCGATAGGTCTGCGCCCGTAGCTCCTGTGCGCGCTGGGCTTCGGAGAGCATATCGGGTTTGGTCGGTGGGGTCATGGGGGCTACTCCCTAATCTCTTTTTTCATACGAACAAACTCTTCCTGGGAGATTTCGCCCCGCGCATAGCGTTTCTTCAAAATATCCTCCGCCGTTTCTTTCCCGTGTGAACAGCCTTTCCGCATAAGGGAGATACAGATCAGCAGGAGCATGACCCAGAAAAAGATCATGAACATTCCACCAAAACCGTGAAAAAAAGGACCATCCGAGAACCAGTACATCATTGGCGTACCTCCTTTTTGGACCAGTTTATTTTCGTCTACAGATCTTCAATCCAAGCATGAATGCGCATTTGTGCCTGCCTGACGGTCTTTCAGCTTGTCCAGATTCGGGTGTGATTTTTTCTAAACGCCTGTATTAAATATTCTGAATTTTGAGTGGAGAAAGGCATTTTGTATTTACGGAGAAATTCTTCGGTGAATTCTGGATAGTCAATATATACTTCCTCGTATCCGAGTTTTCCGAGTATAGACCGATACTCTGATTCAGTGCGGATACAGCATTTTATTTTGATGCCTTTTTTAAGCTCCATATAGCCTGTTGGGCTATTTTTGAAACCTGTAAATACACTATTGTCTGAATTTTCTTCTATGAATTGTGGATTGAATACGGCGTATACAAACAAACCGCTTGGCGCCAAAATTGATAATAAATTGCTTATTGTTGATTCGATATCCTCGATAAACTGAAGCACCATTATTGCGGTTATTAGGTCATATTTCCCTTTCTGTTCCGCAATAATGCTAGAATCTGTGATCGTTATTTCCTCTGGAGTGTTCGCTTGAGCAGCTTGAGCAAGTTCCTCAGACTGGTCATAGCCTGTCACCTCAAAACCCATCTTGAATAATTCGCAGCAAAACAATCCGCCGCCGCAGCCAAAATCCAAAACCTTTTGGCGGGCGGTGCTGTTAAATTCCTTATTGATGCAACGAATGATAGAAGGCCAGGCAATACAAATATTATCAGCGGCACATTCTGGGATTGATTCTTTGTTCCGGTTGCAACCAAAAATATCGGTAAGTTGATTCCATTGACTCATGTTTCTTCGATTTCTATGAACCATTTTGGGGTTATGTCCTCAAAATCGTCCCTTTCATTTTTCTCAAGGGATGAAGCAGGATCATAAACTATTTTTCTACCGTTAGTCCGTTGGAAAACTGTCCAATGCCAAAAAGGACGATCCTTTTCAAGTCGAAATTTTATTGCCAGCAGGGCAAGGTTCGGCAACGCGTCCCACGTTGTAAAAGGGGTTTCTTCATTTGATGACTTTATCTCGTATTCATCTAATAGTCGCCGGACGTAACCTGTTTCAGACCAGAGTTTTTCATCCTTGGCAAAAATTCCGAGCTGGTTTGCCTTCTGTTTCACTTCTGCATATGATTTTCCCGCCAACATTGCTGTACAGGCAATCCCGCATCCAGAAGATTCTTGCTGTATGGTCGTCGTGATTTGCATTCGTTTTTTTCTGCCCCAGGTTATATCCGATTACAGATCTTCAATCCGCGCTTTGAAGGCATCGTATTCCGCCTTGATCAGTTTTCTCTCCAGCACCGCTACCTTGGCGCAATAGGCGGCAATATCTGGGGCTTGCCGACAGAATCCCTCAATCTCCTTTTCCTGCTTTGCTGAAAGCATTTTATGATCGTGGAGTTTTTCGGCGAAATAGAAAAACGCCAAGCCCGGCGGCACGAAGAGGACCAGGGCGATGTTTTCGACGAGGTCGCCATGGGCCGAGCCGACAACAATCTGAAAAACAGCAAGCAGGATGCCGCAGAGCACCAGGGCCAGGAGATACGGGATGATGCGTAGATATTTTCTCTTGGTCTCTACGACATCGGTGGGTGGGTCTTGGCTGATATTGATATACATGTTTTCCTTGCTTCCAGGTGGGGCATGGCCTGGGTAACGTGATTATTCCATCGAGAAGTTGAGGGGGAGAGCATACCTGTTTTTGGGAAAAACCGGAACATCTCCCTCCCCAAGCATGTCTCCAAAACATCCCATAGGCCTAACGGATTGTCAATACTTGAAAAAGTTGCGATGGCTGTCCTGCGGGGA
>Ga0334722_10005201_pt1 | contig 13220 bp, 9 predicted proteins | sample C3_bottom_MG_FD_207210 | JGI IMG/M metagenome (GOLD analysis project Ga0334722, IMG submission 207210) | Sediment microbial communities from Yellowstone Lake, YNP, Wyoming, USA - C3_bottom | ecosystem: Environmental > Aquatic > Freshwater > Lake > Sediment | place: USA: Wyoming | collected...
AAGGCATTATGGTAAATTTCGGGACTGATGAAACAGGTTTTGGTGAAATTGAACCATCTCCTCCTGCATACCAGGAAGAGACTGCTCCACCCACAGGGGTGACCGAAACTGCTAAGCAAAAAGAGGTTTTGGCTGCATCACCCAAACCCAAAGAGAATCCTGTTATAACACAGGATAATGAGGAGACTCCTGCTGTAAAGAAAGTTGATCCTGAAGCTGAGAAAAGGAAGATTGAACTTGCAGAAAATGAACGGATAAGAAAAGAAGCCATTGTGGCAGAAAGAAAGAAAAAAGAACAGGAAGAGACTGAAAGAAAGCGTATTGAGGCAGAACAACAGCGTCAGACAGATATAATGAACCGGACTAAAAATGCCCTGGCCGGATCGATGAATACTGGTACAAGTTCAACAAGTGAAGGCATAGCAGGAGGAACCGGGAACCAGGGAGACCCTAATGGATCCGTGAATTCTAAAAACCGTGGTGATGGCGGAGGTACAGGCAACAGCGGAATTTCCTATAATCTTCAGGGAAGAGGAGTTCAGAAATTACCACCTCCTAAATATGATTACCAGGGCGAAGGAAAGGTAGTTGTGGAAGTGAGTGTCGACAGGCAGGGCAAAGTAATTCAGGCAATACCCGGAACAAAAGGATCTTCAACTCTTGATGAGTATCTGCTCAGAGTTGCCAAGGAAGCAGCTCTTGAAGCTACCTTCGAGGTAAAGGCAGATGCACCGGCAGTTCAGAAAGGTACCATTACGTACAACTTTGTGTTAAAATGACAAATAAAGGATATTAAGAAAAGAAAAGCCGTCTCAATTATGTTTTGAGACGGCTTTTTGTTTTCCGGATTCTCTATATTATTGTTCAAACAATTCTTCAACTGCCACATGAAGATTTTCAATAAGATTGTTATCCTTTATTATATAATCTTTTATTCCTTTCCGGGCCAGTTCCAGAACTATCTCACCATTATCCTGGCCAGAGAGCATAATGACAGGTGTTTCCGGCTTTAGTTCCATTATCTTATCAAGAACTTCCATCCCATTCATAACCTTATGATCATTACTGATGAAATAATAATCCAGAATAATTACATCAGGATTCTTACCAAGAGCCTTTAAACAGTCTTCACCATACGTAAAAGCTTCAACGAGGAACCCCTCTGTTGTAAACCTCTTAACAACCAATGTATTAATGAATTGATCGTCATCAACAATAAAAATAAGCTTCTGATTATCCATGAATAAACTGATTCTGTCCTAAATATACAAAGTAATTAACAAATAACAATCTAAATTCTTATAAACAGGAAGAATAGACTACTTATATCACATTGTAAACAAAGGATAGGATTTCATCATTTGTTTAACCTTTTCTCCCACTTTTATTATTACTGTCTCATTTTCTATTTCAGACAAAACCTCATCGATTAACTCAACAATTGTTCCCATATCTGAAGCCTTCAGACCCCTGGTTGTCACGGCAGGTGTTCCAACACGGATTCCTGACGCAAGGAACGGAGAGCGGCTGTCGAACGGGACCATATTCTTATTAACTGTAATATGAGCTTTTACAAGAGTATTTTCAGCTTTTTTCCCGGTTATTTCCGGGAATTTTGTTCTGAGATCTATAAGCATAAGATGGTTATCTGTTCCTCCTGAAATAACCTTATAACCTTTCCTGATGAACTCTGAAGCCATTACTTCTGCATTCTCTTTTACCCTTTTCTGGTAAACTTTGAATGAAGGATCGAGTGCTTCACCAAATGCAACTGCTTTTGAAGCTATTACATGTTCAAGCGGTCCTCCCTGTATTCCCGGAAATACAGCAGAGTTCAAAAGAGATGACATCATTCTGACTTCGCCTTTTGGTGTGGAAATGCCCCATGGATTAACAAAATCTTTACCCATAAGTATTATACCACCTCTGGGACCTCTAAGAGTCTTGTGAGTTGTTGAGGTCACTATATGAGCATATTTAAGAGGATTTTTAAGTAGTCCGGCCGCAATCAATCCTGCCGGGTGAGCCATATCGATCATCAGTATTGCACCAATACTGTCTGCTATCTTTCTCATCCTCTCATAATCCCATTCACGGGAATATGCTGATGCCCCACCTACTATGACTTTAGGTTTCTCTATGTGTGCAACCTCTTCCATCATATCATAATCTACAAGTCCGGTATCTTCTTTAACGCTGTATGCAACAGGCCTGTAGAAAAGTCCTGATGAATTTACAGGTGAGCCGTGTGAGAGGTGCCCTCCATGAGCCAGATTAAGCCCCATGAAAGTATCGCCAAGCTTCATAACTGCCATAAATACTGCCATGTTTGCCTGTGCACCCGAATGTGGCTGAACATTTGCGTATTCAGCATCAAATATTTTTTTCAACCTGTCAATAGCAATCTGCTCTGATTGATCAACTATCTCACAACCGCCGTAATACCGGTTACCAGGATAACCCTCCGCGTATTTATTTGTCATCACAGAACCCATTGCTTCAAGTACCTGTGGACTGACAAAATTTTCAGAAGCAATAAGCTCGATTCCGTTTATCTGACGTTCTTTTTCCTTTTCAATAAGGTCAAAAATCAAAGTGTCTTTTTTCATATTAGGTTTATTAAATTTCTATTCTTCAGAATATTCCACCAGAAGTTCCCTGTATGTCGAATATATCCTTGATTTCGAAATAAATCCGACATAGTAACCATTATTAAGTACAGGAAGATTCCAGGCTTCGGTCTTACGGAATGCCTCCATAACAACCTCTATATTTTCACTGATATCAATATATGTCGGTGGAGTTGTCATAAATTCCTTTACATAGGTCGTTTTGTAAAGCTCATCCTGAAACATAATCTCCCTCACATCGTCAAGACTGACAACCCCTTCCAGAATATTATACTGGTCAACAACCGGGAAGATATTTCTTTTTGATGTTGCAATAATCTTTATAAGGTCTCCAAGAGTATCATTGGGTTTGATAGTCTTCAGATCGGTTTCAATTTCCTTTTTCCAGTTCATCCTTATCAGAACAGCTTTATCCTTGTCATGAGTAATAAGTTCACCCCGGCTGGCAAGCTGAACATGATATATCGAGTGCTTCTCAAAGCTCCTTTTAGTAATATAGGCAGTTGTTGCCGTTATAATAATAGGTATCAGAAGGTTATATCCTCCTGTAATTTCTGCAATAAGAAAAATAGCCGTCAGGGGAGCATGCATGACCCCCGCCATCATACCTGCCATTCCAGCCAGAACGAATCTGTTGTCCGGAATATCAACCTGGAAAAACTTTCCCAATAGTCCGGCTATCAGGAAGCCATTAATTCCTCCAATAAATAAAGTAGGTGCAAAAATACCTCCGACACCTCCGGCTCCATTTGTTGAACTGCTGGCTATTACCTTAAGAAAAATCAATCCCGTCATGAACAGGAATACAACAAGCAAATTATCCGAATATTGAGCAAATATACTGCCTGATAGCATCTGAGAGGAATTGCCCTGCAGGATTGTCATTATTGAATCATAACCTTCTCCAAAGAATGGCGGAAAAATATAGATGAGGATTCCCACTATTAATCCTCCTATTGTCATCCTTACATACTTGTTTTTTACCTTCTCATAATTTGCTTCAAGGAACAGAGTCATCCTTGAAAAATAGAGTGAAATAAATCCTGAGATAACTCCAAGAATAATATACCAGGGAATATTATTTACATTAAATGACCCATTAATATTAAAGTTAAAAAGGACCTTATCACCCATTAGAAAATACGCAACGGTTGCAGCAGTTACAGATGAGATCAGAAGTGGAACAATTGATGAAATTGTCAGGTCAAGCATGAGTACTTCAAGTACAAAAACAATCCCTGCAATCGGAGCCTTAAATATCCCCGAAACCGCACCTGCTGCACCACAACCGACCAGCAATGTAATGCCTTTGCTGTTAAGCTTGAAAAATCTACCTAACGTTGAACCTATTGAAGATCCGGTAAGAACAATTGGCGCCTCAGCTCCTACTGACCCTCCGAATCCAATTGTAAGGGTGCTTGCAAAAATAGAACTCCATGTATTATGTGCTCGCAGATAACCCTTTCTTTTAGAAATAGCATAAAGGACCCTGCTGATACCGTGACTTATATTGTCTCTTACAATGAATCTAACAAACAGGATAGTAAGCAACATTCCTATCAGGGGATATGCGAAGTAAAGGTAGCCGCGCGAATCAGCTGAAATATCTTCTGTAAGAAACAAATAGGTATAATGAATTGTATTCTTCAGAAAAGCAGCGGCAAGCGCACTTAGCAGTCCCACAACCAGACTGAGTATGTAAATAAGCTTTACCTGGTCAATTTCAACAAGATTTTTTCTGAATATTTTTCTTAAGGAAGCGATTCTGAACATAATTATGCAAATATAAAAACAATACTAATCCTTCCCAGTTTTTTATATAAGTTTGTCCTTGGTAATATTCATAATGAAATTTGCCATCTCTGCTTAGTAAATAATACAAACGTTCGGTACCACATTCAGAAAACAGATTAGTAGTGAAGAATAAATGGATTTATATTGTGTTGTTTCTGTCCTTTTTTGCTCTTAAGATTCATGCACAAATAAATTGTATTGTTCCTGAATCTCCGGTTTTAAACCTTGTATCAGTTGAACCTGAAACAGGAAATACATTAATCAAATGGGATCTCAGCCCGTCTGCCGGAATTGCGGCATATGTTTTATATACATATAACAATGGCGTGGGAATCGCCTTTGATACTCTTTGGGATGCTTCAGCAACCAGTTATGTTTACTCTACTCCTGCATCAAAGTACTATAGTGTCTCATATGTAGTTGCTGCACACCGGCTTCCAAATTGCATAAGTCCGTTGTCAAACCATCTTAATACTATATATACAAAAGCAGTTATTGATACATGCAACAGGAGAATAACTGTTTCGTGGAACAGTTATATATCAGAACCAAAAAAAGTCACAAATTATACCATAATGGGATCGATAAACGGAGGTATCTTCTCATCATTTGCAGAAGTGAGTACCAATGAAGTGAGTTATGTCCTTGATAATTTTAATACTGATTCTGATTATTGTTTTTTCGTTATAGCAAATCTTGAAGGAGGAGAAAGTTCCAAATCAAATAAAGCATGTTTATCAACTGAAATGCAAAGACCACCCGACTGGATCAATGCTGATTATGCTACTGTAAATGATAAAGTAATTGAACTATCATTCACTATCGACCCGAATTCAGAGATTTCCAATTTCAGTCTTGGTAGAAAAACAGGAAGTACCGGCAGCTTTAATGAGATAGCAAAACCTGTTTCATCAAACGGGAAAGTGAAATATATTGACAGCAAAGCTAATATTGAATCAATAAATTATTTCAGGTTATCAGCTATCAACAGCTGTAATAAACCAATTACTGCTTCCAATATTGCTTCTAATCTGGTTCTGAAAATGCACATTGATGGAAATGATATACATCTCTCCTGGAACAGATATGCTCAGTGGAACGGGAAAATTGAGTCCTACAGGATAGAGGCAAATACAGGCAATGGTTTTGAACAGATTTCTGAAGCAGCACCAACTGACACTTCCTATATAATTGATTATCATAACATAATGTATGATGTTTCAGCAAAAGAAGTATGTTTCAGGGTAGGTGCAGCTGAAATCTCCAATCCTTATGGAATTACAGGTGCATCAATGTCTCAGCCTGAATGTACAATTCCTGTTGAAAAAATCACAGTTCCTGATGTATTTACCCCAAACAATGATCTGATTAATGATCTTTTCAGGCCGGTACTTTCATTTACTCCCCTGGAATATCACCTCATCATTACCGACAGGCAGAGCAAAGTGCTCTTTGATTCCAGAATCTTTAATGAATCATGGGATGGCAGTGCAGGTGGTAAACCTGTACCTCAGGGAGTATACTTGTGGTATCTGAATGTATTAACCCCTTCCCATACAACTATTTCCAAAACTGGAACTATAGCCGTTTATTTCAATCGCTGATATTTTGTTTCCGTTTATCATATAACGTATAATTTTAACCGCATAAAAGGCTATCTTTGTAATCTTCAAAGATTAGTGCATTATTAGTTTTTATGGCCAATAAGGATGTTTTTGATGACGAGGACGTACAACGCATAAAGGCTGAATATGATTCACTTGTAAGCAATCTGATACGTTGCAATAAGCCCGGAGATCCTGCGCTTATTGAAAAGGCTTTTAATCTGGCCAACGAGGCTCACTGGAATATGCGGAGGAAATCGGGTGAACCATATGTTATTCATCCCATCAGTGTAGCGAAAATTGTCAATCAGGAAATAGGTCTCGGCGCTAAATCAATTGCAACTGCCCTACTGCATGATGTTGTTGAGGATACTGAATATACCTTAAATGATATTGAAAAGGAATTCGGTCCAAAAATAGCTTCACTGATAGACGGACTTACTAAAATATCCGGAACTTACAATAAGGAGACATCCACTTCAATGCAGGCTGAGAACTTCAGGAAGATGCTTCTTACACTTTCTGATGATCTGCGGGTCATTCTCATAAAAATAGCTGACAGGCTTCATAATATGAGAACACTGGATTCAATGCCTGAACATAAGAAAATGAAGATAGCAGGAGAGACTATCTTTCTCTATGCTCCACTTGCTCAAAGGCTTGGACTATATGCCATCAAAAGTGAGCTTGAAGACCTCAGCTTTAAATTCAGACAACCTCAGATTTATGAAGAGATTGCTGCCAAGCTAAAGCATAGTGAAAAAAAGAATATTGCACTAATAAACAAGTTCTCACTGCCAATCATTGAGAAACTGACTGAGACCGGATTTCAGTTTGATATAAGCGGTAGGCCCAAATCGATTTTTTCAATATGGAAAAAGATGCAGGCCAAGAGTGTTCCCTTCGAGGAGATCTATGATGTACTTGCTGTGCGAATTGTCTTCAAGCCGGTACCAGGAATTCCTGAAAAGACTCAGTGCTGGAATATCTATTCAATTATAACTGATTCATACCTGCCAAAGCCTGACAGGCTCCGGGACTGGGTTAGCAGACCAAAGCCTAATGGCTACGAAGCTCTGCATCTGACAGTTATGGGACCCGAAGGAAGATGGATCGAGGTGCAGATAAGGAGTGAACGGATGGATGAGATCGCTGAAAGAGGATATGCGGCTCACTGGAAATATAAAGGTGATGAATCGCCCGAGAGCGAACTCGATAAGTGGATAAAGAAAGTCAGGTTAATGCTTGAGAATCCGCTTGAAGATCCGATTGAGTTCCTTGATGAATTTAAAATGAACCTGTTCTCTTCAGAGATAATGGTATTTACTCCTAAAGGACTTCTTGTGAGCCTTCCAAAAGGTGCATCAGCCCTTGATTTTGCCTATGAAATTCACACGGAAGTCGGAAATAAAGCCATCGGAGCAAAAATTAATTATAAACTCCATCCAATAAATGCTGTTCTGAATAGTGGCGACCAGGTGGAGATAATCACATCTGATATAGCGAAACCAGATAAGGAATGGCTATCATATGTAAGGACCGCCAAAGCAAAGGAAGCTATCAAGGTAACGCTTAGAAATGAATCAAAGGAAATTATTCAGAAAGGAAACCAGATTCTTGAAGAACTGCTTAAAAAGCTGAATATCAAGCTTAACAGTGAAGTAATTAAGAAACTTTCAGAGTCATTTGAAGTTCTTAATAAAGATGATCTTCTTATCAGTATCGGTCTTGGAAAAATAAATGAAGAGGATCTGAAAAAATCCCTTAAGAAGAATTCTTCAAGAAATGTTATTAAGTATTGGGAATTAAGACTAATTGGCTCGAAAAGAGATAAAAAGGAAGAGGCTGAGAATAAAGTTATAATAGATAAGAAAGTACCATTCCTCCTCAGGGAAAACGTTGAGGACTCCTCACAGTCATACAGTATCGCTAAATGTTGCAGTCCCATCCCCGGAGATGAAGTTGTGGGTTATCATTCACCTGAAGGAACTATTGTAATTCATAAACCCAAATGCCCTGAGGCAATAAGGATTATGTCAAATGAAGGTGACAGGATAATTGCAGTTAAATGGGCAATACATAAGCTGAATTCATTCCTTGCCAGGATAAGCATGAGCGGTATTGACAGGCTTGGACTTGTAAATGACATTACAAAAATTATTTCATCTGAACTCAAAGTCAATATGACTGGCATAAATATTTCAGTTCAGAACGGGATCTTTGAGGGAACCATTGATTTATATATTCATCACACTAAGGACCTTAATAACCTGTTAATGAAAATCTCCAGTATTAACGGAATTGAGAATGTAAAAAGAGTAGAAGATTTTTCCTGAAATTAAACCTCCTTTAATAAACCTATCGTTTTCAATTGAAATTAGTTACATTTGCTATTATTTTAAATTAGTCCAAATATGATTAGTGATGATACTAAAATCACAGTAAAAAAGATCTTTACGGAATACCTTGAGAGAAAGGGGCACAGGAAAACTCCTGAGAGATTTGCAATACTTGATGAAATCTATTCCCGTTCAGGTCATTTTGATATTGAATCGCTTTACATTTTCATGAAGAACAAGAATTACAGGGTAAGCAGGGCAACCCTTTACAATACAATTGAATTACTACTTGATTGTAATCTTGTTATTAAACATCAGTTTGGTAAAAACATAGCCCAGTTCGAAAGAGCATACCAATGCGGACAGCACGATCATATTATCGATATTGAGACCGGGAAGGTCATAGAATTCTGTGACCCGAGGATATATGAAATCATTAACACCGCAAGTGATTTGCATCATTTCACACCTATGTACCATTCACTTTATATTTATGGTAATTTGGATGATACAAAAAAAGAGGCTGTCAAAAAGAAATAGTCATTTCCTTACAGACCGATTTCACATTTGAATTATTTTGTAAATTGTAAAATACATTTTATAACTTTCACAAACATATAACATGAACATTGACATATTGTTAGGACTCCAATGGGGCGATGAAGGAAAAGGAAAGCTTGTTGATGCATTGAGTCCGGAGTATGATGTTATTGCAAGGTTTCAGGGAGGTCCTAATGCAGGTCATTCCCTGGAATTCAATAATATAAAGCATGTTTTGCATCTTATTCCTTCTGGCATATTTCATCCTGACAAATTAAACATTATAGGTAACGGTGTAGTAATAGACCCAGCTGTCTTTAAAAAGGAGATTGATGAATTAAATCCTTACGCAAAAGACCTTACAAAGAGACTTGTAATTTCATCCCGTGCAAACCTTATTTTGCCAACCCACAGGATACTTGATGCTGCCTATGAACAGCAAAAAGGTTACAGCAAGATAGGATCAACGCTTAAAGGAATAGGTCCTGCCTATACTGACAAGACTGGTCGATTTGGTTTAAGAGTTGGAGATATTCAGCGCAATGACTTTAAAACTCTTTATCAGACGGCAATTGAACGCCATCTTTCAATACTTAAAAATTACAATTTCAAATTCGATCTAAATGAATTTGAAAAAGGCTGGTTTGAAGGCATCGAGCTTATTAAGGAATTCAGGATATTGAATACGGAATATCTGATTAATGAGCTTGCAGCAAAAGGGAAGAAAATTCTTGCTGAAGGAGCCCAGGGTACTATGCTTGATCTGGATTTTGGATCATATCCATTTGTCACATCATCAAATACTATAAGTGCGGGAGCATGTACCGGACTCGGTATTTCACCCAGAAATATAGGAGAAGTTTACGGGATCTTTAAGGCATATTGCACAAGAGTAGGCAGCGGGCCGTTTCCGACGGAACTTGAGAATGAGACCGGAAATTCCCTGAGGGATATAGGCCATGAATTTGGTGCCACGACCGGAAGACCGCGCCGATGCGGCTGGCTTGACCTGCCTGCACTCAGATATTCAAATATGATAAACGGTACAACCAAGCTCTTTATGACAAAGGCGGATGTAATGTCGGGCTTTGAAAAGATTAAGATCTGCTCTGCATATAAGATCAGTGGTAAACAGGTTTCCGAATTGCCTTTTAGAAATGATACAGTCATAGAGCCGGTCTATACCGAACTTCCAGGATGGAAACAGGAGATTCATACAATTAAAAAATACGATAAACTTCCATCTGAACTCAAAGGATTTATCGAATTCATTGAAGATTATTGTAAAATACCCATAACTCTTGTCTCTGTTGGTCCTGACAGGGAAGAGACAATTTTCAGAGGCATTTAGAAATCTTACGGATAAGGTAATATAAATGAAAAGGCTTATACAGTTTCTGTGCTGTATAAGCCTTTTTACTTATAACTGAAATTGCAAATAATATTCCTATTTGTCGATATAGAGCCAGGCATCCGGCATTATATTCTCCTGATAATCCTGCAATTTATTTAAAGCAGGCCTGAACTTGTCAAAAGCCTCTGCCGAAACAAGCTGAAAACGGCTGCCTTTCATCTGCAGAATATGAATATTATATCCCTTACTTTTATATTCATCTGCAAGCCTTTTGGCATATTCAGGAGTATAGAAGCTGCCAACAATTATATGAAACTTAAATGTAAGTTTTGCCTCTTCAGCTAACCTGATAGAATCCTGGCGGGCACTTTCAATTGCTGCAATAGCCTCCTGTGCTTTTCTGATTGAGTCAATTACCCTTAAACTATCCTGACGGGCAAGCCAGACTCCGGTGGTATCGGCTTTTTTCCTTCCAAACAAACCTCCTCCTTTCTTACATGACGGAGAAATAACAAATAATACAATTAAAACAAAAACGAAGGCGGATAAATGTCTCATAATAAATCAGTTAAAATTTTTCATTTTCAATGGGATCACTTAATCAGTTGATTGATACTAACCAAAGATACAAATAATTGATTACCAAAACAAATGATAATAATATATAAGATACATAAAATGAATACCATGAATTTTGTATATTCGGCAACAATATTATTTTAAATCTAAACTGAGATTAGATGAAATCTTTAATCCAATTTTTTGAAGAGAGTGTAGAGAAATACACAAGCAATGTTTACCTCTGGGAAAAACCCAATGATAAATATGAAGGCACGACATATGGTGAAACGAGGAGACAAGTGTATGAGTTTGCTGCCGGCCTTGTACAACTTGGAATAGAAAAAGGTGACAGGCTCAGTCTGATTTCTGAGGGACGGAACAATTGGGTTATCGGAGAACTTGGAGTCCTTTATGCCGGAGCCATAAATGTGCCGCTTTCGGTAAAACTTAATCCAGAGGAGATTAAGTTCAGGATAAACCACTCCGGGTCAAGAATGATACTTGTTTCTTCCATTCAGGCGCTCAAACTAAAAGAGGTTATAAATCAATGTCCTTCAATAGAAAAAATAATACATTTTGATACTCAGGAGGAATATGCTTCGAACGAGATCCATTTCAATGAAGTAAGAAAGATCGGCCGTGAATGGCTGGATAAACCGGGAAGTACGGAAAGTTTTGAAAAGCTTTTTAAAAGCATACAGCCTTCAGATTTTGCAAATATCTGTTATACTTCAGGAACGACAGCCGATCCGAAAGGGATAATCCTCACTCATGGTAATTATGTTTCCAATGTTTACCAATCCTATAGTCTTATTGACTTACCGTCATTTTACAAAACACTACTGATTCTGCCATGGGATCATTCATTCGGACATACCTGCGGGATCTTTGCGTTCATGGGTAAAGGGGCAAGCATAGCATCTGTTAAAACAGGGAAAACGCCAATGGAGACCCTTAGAAACCTCCCTGTATGTCTTAAGGAAATGAAACCCAATCTGCTGATGAGTGTGCCGGCAATTGCTAAAAACTTCAGGAAGAACATTGAGAAAGGGATAAAAGAGAAGGGCAAAGTAATTGAGATGCTCTTCAATCATGCCCTGCAAGTATCATATTCCTATAACAAAGAGGGATGGAACCGCGGAAGGGGATTGCAGAAACTAAAAAAACCCTTGTTAAGAATATATGATAAAGTTTTGTTTGCCAAAATCAGGGAAGCGTATGGAGGGGAACTCGACTATTTTATTGGTGGTGGTGCGCTTCTTGATATCGAACTACAAAGATTTTTCTATGCTCTGGGAATACCTATGTACCAGGGATATGGTTTAAGTGAAGCCTCACCTGTAATTTCTTCAAATTCAGCAGGTAAGCATAAACTTGGATCTTCAGGAGCCCTGGTCAATAATATGGATCTTAAAATCTGTGATGATGACGGAAAGGAACTTCCGGTCGGACAGAAGGGCGAGATTGTTATCAGGGGTGGAAATGTTATGCATGGCTACTGGAAGAATGAGAATGCCACCAAAGAAACCATCAGAGATGGATGGTTGTATACTGGTGATATGGGTTACATGTCTGAGGACGGTTTCCTTTATGTGCTCGGTCGATTCAAGAGCCTCCTTATTGCCGATGATGGTGAAAAATTCAGCCCTGAGGGTATCGAAGAAGCAATTTCCGAACAGTCAAAATACATTGACCAGTGTATGCTTTATAACAATCAGAAACCATATACAGTTGCATTGATTGTTCCAAACCAGCATGCACTGAAGCTTTATCTGGAAGAAAAAAACCTTACTGCCGATTCAGATGAAGGGAAAAGGGCTGTAATAACCCTCATTGAAAATGAAGTGAATGAATACAGAACCAACGGCAAGTTTGGCAATATGTTCCCGCAAAGATGGCTCCCGGTAGCCATAGGCATTCTTGAACAAAGTTTTACCGAGGACAATGGACTCATGAACTCAACAATGAAAATTGTAAGGGGTAAAATAATGGACAAATATCAGGATCTCATTGAATATTTATATACTTCTGAGGCTAAGGTAGTTACTAACGAAAGAAATATCGAAGAAATCGAAAAAATGAAGCTTGGATAATCGTTGCCTTCAGGTAACACTTTTGTCTGACCGTAGTATGAAAACATTTTCTGCTTTAGCATCTGCCTTTTCATTTGTGATATGCATTTCATGTGCCAGAAGCAACAAGGATAAATTAGCTGCCTGGAAAATAGCCGAGAATCCTATTTTGACTGAATGGGCTCAACTGGTCAATCCGGCTGTACCATGGCCTGAATATCCAAGGCCAGACGCTGAAAGAAAAGAATGGATCAATCTTAATGGTTTGTGGGAATTTTCTATTACCGCATTGGATCAAAAGCCCGAGAAATGGGAAGGAAATATTC
>Ga0334722_10005202_pt1 | contig 13219 bp, 11 predicted proteins | sample C3_bottom_MG_FD_207210 | JGI IMG/M metagenome (GOLD analysis project Ga0334722, IMG submission 207210) | Sediment microbial communities from Yellowstone Lake, YNP, Wyoming, USA - C3_bottom | ecosystem: Environmental > Aquatic > Freshwater > Lake > Sediment | place: USA: Wyoming | collected...
AGAAGGACGTGGCCGGGAAGAAGGCCGAAAACCACGACTTCCATTTCACGCGGGTGAAGCACGACGGGTCGCCGTCGATCGAGCAGGCGTGCGCCCGGTGCCACAAGGGGAAGGACGTGAAGGCGACCCTCGAGGAGTGGAAGAGCGTGCAGGGGAAAGGGGCGGGGAAGTAGATGGCCGAACCGGCCGCGACGACCGCACCCGATCGCCCGTGGTGGGACCTGGCCCCGGAGCGGGTCCGCCTCCTCGCCCTCGCGCTCCTGTTTCTCGCGACGATCCCGATGCTCACCAAGATCTTCACGAGCGATTTCGGAACGCACATCGCGCTGGGGCGCCACATCGTCAAGGAGTTCGACATCCCCACCCGCGAGCATTGGAACTACCCCTCCCTCGGGATGGAAAACGGCAGCGGGGGGGAATGGGGATTCGAGGCGGTGCTGTACCTCGTGTACGCCGCCGGGGGGGAATACGCCGTTTCCTTCCTCATCTGGGCCGTGGTGCTCGGGATCTTTCTCTTCCTCTACCGTTCCATGACGCTGCGGGGCGCGCATCCCCTCCTGGCGGTTCTCGCGATTTTCGCCTTCTCCGGCTTCCTGCGGATCCGCATCCAGCCCCGGCCCGAGCTCTTCACGTACCTGTTCATCTCCATGACGATCTTCCTGCTCAGCGAGTATTACTTCGGAAAACGCAGGAAACTGATCTACCTGTTCCCGGCGATGATCCTCGTCTGGGCGAACAGCCACCCGACGTACTTGATGGCGTTCGTTCTCTGCGGGGCGTTTTTCGCCGATGCGCTTCTCCGCGCCGCCTGGCGGAAGGAATTCCGGTGGCCGCTTCTTCGCGAATGGGTCGTCCCTCCCGTGATCACCGGTCTTGCGGGTCTTCTTCTCTCCGGCCTGAACCCGCACGGCTACGGCTGGCTGCTCGCGCCGCTGCACATGATTTCGAGGGGGGCGGGCACCGGTTCCAGCGCCATCCTGCAATCCATCTCCGAGCTGACTCCGGTCAAGGGGACCGGGTTCTACGTGTACTACAAGGCCGCCGCCGTCTTCGCCGTGATCTCGCTCTGCCTCGGCTTCGCGGGACGTCGCGTGTATCTTCTCGACCTGTTCCTGTTCGCGATCGCCTTCAAGGGAGCGTGGGACTCGGCGCGGGCGGTGTCGATGATGGGACTGTTCCTTTCCCCCGGGGCGTCGCTCCACCTGACGGGCTTCCTGTCGGCCGCCTCGGAGTGGTTCTCGGCGAACCCACGGCGAAACGTGGATAAACCGAAAGCGCGGGCCGGGCAAAAAGGGAAAAAAGGCCAACCGGCGGTTCCCGACCCCGCACCGTCCCCCCTGCCTTCGAAAATGTCGTTCGGGCATGCCGCGCTCGCGGGCGGGATCATGCTCGTCCTCGTCGCATTCGGCGGAACGACGCTCGCCTTTTCCTTTTCCCAGCTGGAGTTCGGCGTGGGGATCACGGAGCACAAGTTCTCCTTCGCGGCGGCGGAGTTTCTCAGGAAGAACCCGGTGCCGGGGAAGATGTTCAACTTCTTCGACATCGGCGGATTCCTCGACTGGCAGCTCTACCCGGGCGCCCTCACATTCATCGACGGGCGGACGTACAACCAGCAGGTGTTCATGGAGCACCAGGCGGTCACCGCCGGGATGCCCGGATGGGAGCGTACGATCGACAAGTACGGGATCACGTACTTCGTGCTGAAAACGATGGACTCCTCCGGGATGATCCTGCCGATCGTGCCGATCCTCGCCAACGATCCGAACTGGTCGCTCGTCTTCTCCGACGGCCTGTTCGTCGTTTTCGTCAGGAACATCCCCGAACTGGGGGGATACATCCGGGAGCACGCGATCCCGAAATCCGTCCTGCCGCGGCACGTCATCGACGAAGCGTACCATTACATGTACCTTGGCATCTCCCCGGTGGTGGCGTACCAGACGATGGCCAACATGTACCTGGTGGCGGGGGATCGTTCCGCTGCGATCCGGAGCCTTCGCAAGGCGGTGGAAGAAACGGACGACCCGTACCTGCGCAACCGGCTCATGCAGCTCGAACAAGGGCAGGGCGGCCCGGTCCGCTGATCCCGGAGATGGGCGGACGGGTCGGGGTCCTACACCTCGGGAAATATTTCCCTCCGGAGCCGGGGGGGATGGAAACGGTCGTGAAATGCTTCGCCGAGGCGACCGCCCGGGAGTTGGACAACTACTGCCTCGTCGCATCGAAAACGGGCCCCTCCCGGGTGGAGTCCTCCGGCGGCGTCACCGTTCATTTCCTGAAGGAACTCGGGACCCTCCTCCTCACCCCGGTGCTCCCTTCGCTCCCCATCGTCCTTCACCGTCTCCGGAAGACCCGCCGGTTCGACGCGATCCTGCTGCACTACCCGAACCCCATGGCGGTCGCCGCCCTTTCGTCGACCCTGTTATTCCGGAGAGGCGGAGAGAAGATCGTGCTCTGGCATCATGCGGACGTCCTTCTCGAGGAACGGTGGAAGCGCGCGCTGTACGCGATCTTCCGGCCGGTCGAGGAGCGCCTGTTCCGCCGGGTCGACGCCTTCGTGACCGCGACGCCGCACCACGTGGCGTGCTCCGACACGTTTCGTCGTTTCGCGGACCGCACGGCGATCGTTCCGTACGCGATACCCGATGAATGGTTCGACGTTTCCGATGCGGACCGCGCATCGCCGGAGACCACCCGCGCTGCCATGGGGGGGAAGTTCCTGCTCTTCGTCGGACGCCTGGTCCCCTACAAAGGGCTGGACACCCTTGTCCGCGCCGCGGAACGGATCCCCTGCCGCATCGCGATCGTCGGCATGGGGCCGCTCGAGGATCGGCTCCGAAGGGAGATCGCGGCGCGGGGGCTGGCCGAAAAGGTCCGCCTCCTCGGAAAGGTGGACGATGTGCGTCCCCTGTTTCTCGGATGCGAATTCCTCCTTCTGCCGTCCGTTTCCGCGCTGGAAGGGTTTGGAATCGTCCAGATCGAGGCGATGGCCCTCGGGAAGCCCGTGGTCAGCAGCGATCTTCCGAGCGGGGTCACCTACGTCAACGTCCACGGCGAGACCGGGCTCACGTTCCCCGTGGGGGACGCGGCGGGCCTTGCGGAAGCCTGCAACCGGCTCCTTGCCGATCCCGCGCTGCGGGATCGGCTCGGTGCGTGCGCTCGGAAGCGGACGTTCGAGAAGTTCTCCTATACGGCGCTGCGTGCCGCCGCCGTACCGTTTCTCCGGAAACTTTGCGGCGTCCCGGGCGAATGAGCGTCTATCTCGACGGGATGTTTTACCGGTGCTCCGGGGTCGGACGGATCTACGAGAACCTCCTGTCGGCGTTTGCGGGCGACCCCGCCGTCGGGGAGATCCACACGATCGTTCCCGGCGTGCACAAGGAGAGGTTTCGCGAGCAGTTCCCTCATCCGGCGATCGTGCCGGTTTTCGTCGGGTACGGTCCGATGGGGGTCGGCGACCTCGTTCTGAAGGCGGCGGCTCTGAGGTCGCTGCGGGGGAAGGTGAGCCGCTGGTTCTTCCCCGGGCACAACGTTCCCTTGTCCGTGCCGGGCCGGTACATCGTCAGCGTCAACGACGTGACCGTCTTCTCGCCGCACTTCGCGCTCCCACGGTATCGCAAGGCCGGTTTCCGCCGGCTCCTCTCGCGCGCGGTCCACGGCGCGGAGTCGGTGGTGACGATCTCGGAAACGGTGAAGGGGGACCTGGTGCGGGAGTTCGCCCTGCCTCCGGAGAAGATACGGGTCATCTATCCGTGGGTGAAGGAGATCTTTTTCGACGCTCCGGCGGACGGACCGCTTCCGGACCTTCTCCGGGGGAAGGAGTACCTCCTCTACGTCGGTCTTCGGATCGCCCACAAGAACGTGGAGGGGATCCTCCGGGCGTTCCATCTCCTGGCGAACGATTTCCCGGATCTGTGCCTGGTCGTCGCCGGCGGCCGGTACTCGACTCCCGACATGGTCGACCGGTGGAAGGCCGATCCGGGGCTTCGGGGGCGTTTGATCGAAATCGCCGACCCGTCCGACGAGGAGATCGCGCGTCTGTTTTCGGGTGCGAAGGCCTTCCTCTTCCCGTCCTTCGCCGAAGGGTTCGGACTTCCCCCGCTGGAGGCGATGGCCGCGGGGGTTCCGGTGATCTGTTCCGACATCCCCGTCTTCCGGGAGGTGTACGGAGACGCCGTGCGTTACGCCGACCCGTCGCGTCCGGAATCGATCGCCGCGCAGGCGCGAAAAGTGTTGGAGGATCCCGTCCTTGCCGGTGCGCTCGCGGCATCCGGCAAGGTGAGGGCGGCCCGGTATCGCCGCGACCGCTCCCTGCGCGCCTACCGGGAACTGTTGGCGGGGAGGTAGCGGAGGAACGGCAAGGGCGGGGACGAAATCGTCTCCGCCCCGGGGAAGCCGGATCGTCAGATCAAGGTGAAGTGGGGCATCGGCACGATGAACTTTCCGCCCGAGAGCAGGTACGCCTTCTCCCTCCGCCGGAACTCCTCGAGGAAGTGCCACGGCAGCACGAGGAAGTAGTCCGGCTTCGCGGCGCGGGCCTCCTCCTCCGACACGATGGGGATGTGGGTTCCCACCGTCACCTTCCCCCATTTATCCGGGTTCCGCTCGGCCGCCGCGGTGATCAGCGTCCGGTCGAGGCCGAAATACTGGAGGAGCGTGTTCCCCTTGGTCGAGGCGCCGTAGACGTACACTTTCTTCCCCCTGCCCACCTGCTCCTTGATGAACCCGACCACGTCCTCCCGGATCCGGTTCACCCAGACTGCGAACTCCCGGTACACCTCGATGTCGTCCAGTCCGAGCCGCACCTCCTGCTCGCGGAGGAACCGCACCCGCTCCGAGGCCAGTTCCCGGTACGTCGCGTCGGCGAACCGGTGCGGGTCGGCGTCCCGGTTCCGTATGTACGCGCGCAGGCTCCCGCCGTTGATGTCGTTCAGCTCCACATCCACGATCTCGAAGCCGTGCAGGGTCAGCAGGTACTCGAACGATTTGAGCGAATAGTACTCGAGGTGCTCATGGCAGATGTTGCCGAACTCGTTCGTCTTCAGCATCAACGGGAGGTAGCTCATCTGCACGATCCACAAGCCCTCCGGGTCCATCACCGCTTTGACGTCGGATACGAATTTGTTCGGGTCTTCGAGGTCGTAGAACATGGCGATGCTCGTGACGATCTTCGGGCGGCACCCGCGCAGGTCCGCGTCGGCCCGGAACGCTTCCGCCTCGAAATAGCCGACCACCAGCTTGTCGGCGATCTTCCGCGAGAATTCGGCCAGGTTCTCCGCCGGATCGAAGCCGATCTTGCGGATCCCCCCCGTCTTGTAGCAGGCAAGGAGCGTCCCGTCGTTGCAGCCGATGTCGAGGACGGCGTCCCCCTCGCGCAGGTGGATGAGCGTCTCCGCCTTGTTGGCGATGTCGGCGAGGGCGTCGCGCATCGTCTGGTTCGTGCCGGACCGGTACCAGTAGTTCCGGTACATCGTCTCGCCGGGGACGGTGTGCTTGAGCTGGAGGAGCCGGCACCGACGGCAGATCACCAGTTCGAGGGGGGCCTTCGTTCCGTCGGAACCGCCGGGGGGGATGAAGTCGGAGACGTAATGTTCCCCAAGGTCCAGGACCGGTTCGAGCGCTCCGTTGCAAACCCGGCAGGTCGATCTCGTGATCATCGGCGCGTTTCTCCTTGTCGATTGGTATGCCCCGTCATGCGGGTCCCGCGGCGCGGATCGCTTCGAGGTCCGCGTCCACCATCATCCGCACGAGTTCCCGGAAGGAGACGGTCCGCTCCCATCCGAGGACGCGGCGGGCCTTCCCGGGATCCCCCACCAGTTGGGCGGTTTCCGGCGGGCGGAAACTTTCCGGTTCCTGCACGACGAAATCCCGGTAATCGAGCCCGACGCGCGAGAACGCTTCCTCGCACAGTTCCCGCACGGAGTGCGTTTCCCCCGTCGCCAGCACGTAGTCGTCGGGTTGCGGCTGCTGGAGCATGAGCCACATCGCCCGCACGTAATCTCCCGCAAACCCCCAGTCGCGCCGGGCGTCGAGGTTCCCGAGGCGCAGTTCCTTCGACAGGCCGAGCTTGATCCTCGCGGCGGCGCGGGTGATCTTCCGTGTGACGAACTCGGGGCTGCGGCGCGGGCTCTCATGGTTGTACAGGATCCCGGAGCAGGCGTAGAGGCCGTAGTTTTCCCGGTAGGTCATCGTCATGAGGTGGCCGTACACTTTCGAGACGCCGTACGGGTTGCGCGGGTGAAAGGGGGTCGTCTCCGATTGCGGCACCTCGGCCGGTTTCCCGAAGATCTCGCTGCTGGAGGCCTGGAAGAACCGGGCTTGCGGGGCGGCCTTCCGGATCGCTTCGAGGATCCGGGTGACGCCCATCGCCAGCACCATGGTGGCGAGGATCGGCTGCCGGAACGACGCGGCGAGAACCGAGTTGGCCGCGAAGTTGTACACCTCGTCGGGCCGGTGGTCGCGGAAGATCTGTTCGAGTCGGTCCTGGTCGAGCAGGTCGTCCTGCACGATCTCGATCCGGTCCAGGAGGTGCCGGATCCGGTCGATGTTGACGGGATCGTCGTCCGGCACCGTCCCGACCACGCGGTACCCCTTGGAAAGCAGCAGTTCGGACAGGTACGACCCGTCCTGGCCGCCGATCCCGGTGATCAGTGCTGTCGGCATGGATTTATGTGTGAAAGCGCACAATCCGGTGTTGCCGGATGAATATCGTTATGTTCATTTTCCGGTAATGGTACATGACACGACCTTCTTCCGTTGCGCGAAGATGCTGAAACGACTGTTCGACAGGTTGAAACGTGGGATCAAGTTGTTTTCATGGAATATTAAACAATACACCAAGGCGAGTGCATTTACCAGACGTCCCGGTGCGACGGCGACGAGCCATGCCATGGCCTTTCCGCCAATGGAGGTTTCCCGTGGCGCGATCCAATGTCTGTACTCGTCGAGGGAGTAGGACCCCATCGCCCGGTGGGTCAGTAGCGACTTCAAACCCCGCCAAGGCTCCCGCGGGCAGACGCTCGCCTTGACCGAGCCGGAAAAGTCCGGAAAGGACCAGATCAGGCCGGGCCACTTGAACATCCAGATCTCAAAACTGCGGGAAGCCCAGGATACGTTCGCGTTGCGGACGGCGATGAGGGGCCTGGCGAGGACAAGGGCATCTCCAGGAAGGCGTTCCTGGAAGATCACACCTACGTGGACGAAGAGGGAGCCAAAGTACGGCTTCCGGTCCCTTGCAAGCCAGATATCTCGACGGATGACCACGCTCGGGATGAAGGAAAGGTGGTTTGCGACATCCGAGAACAACCGGTTCGCCTCCGACGGCTTGTATACCCTGTCTTCAAGGAAGGGAAGTCTCCTCGCTCCGATGACATCCCGAAGATTCGCATCCCGGTCTTCCGCGTTCACGACGATCAGATCATATCCGTTTCTGCAATGCCCGAGCACTTCTGCGACCGCACCCGGTGTGAGGATGTCGTCGTCGGACATCATCCAGCAGTACTTCCCACGAGCCAGTTCCACGGTCCTGTCGTAGTCCCTGTCCACCCCCTGGTTGGTGTCCTGCCGGACGAAGCGAAGACGCGGGAAGCATCGGGCGAATTCTTCAACCGTTTGGGGAGTGGCGTCGGTGGAGGCCGCATCCAGCACGACGATCTCCACTTCATCGGTGGCCTGGGAGATCAAGCTTTCCAACGTAGTTCCGATGAAGGTTGCCCGGTTCCGTGTAGTGATGCAGAAGGAGATGGTGATGTCGCCCATGGATGGATTACGGCAGGGGGAGGAATTTTCGCGCGAATTTGTACGCCTTTTCTGCCGGCACCAGGGCGGAGGGTAGGGCCAAGCGGTAAAGACGGTGGCGAATCCGGTCCGCCGGTTCGCCGTCCATATAAAGCTTCGCGACGAGACTGTCCAGGTATTCCATGTCCCCGGGAACGTGGGACGCGCTCGTCTTTGATTTGATGTATAGGAGATTCAGCAGCGGGTATTCGTTCTTCAGGACCCGGCGGATGTGGTGTGCCTCCGCGCTCTGCGTCCCGAAGAATGTGTTTGCGAGACGGTGGTACCCTTCGATGGCGATGCCGACGCGGCGGGCGATTCCGTGTTCGGAGAAGGAGTCATTGTCGTCGCGCTTGAGGAGATATGTCCCCGACAGATATTTGATCCTCAGGCCGCCGGGGATCAGCCGGAACAGCCTTGCAACGTGGTCCCAGCAACTGCCCACGAACGCGTCGTCCATCTTCGCAGAGTTCCACTTCTCCTTCCGGATTACCAGGGAGCTCATAAAGCTGAAGAATGCCGTTGTGGTGAGGCCATGTTCGAAGAAGATCTTGCGGTCCCCCGGAGTGCCCAAGTCGTACACGGTTCCGTCCGGGGCGTCGAGGATCGGATGCGGATGCTGTGGGCGCATTTCGAAGTCGCAAAGAGTGAAGCCGCACAGGTAGAGATCCAACCCGAGACGAATCTCATCGACCACTCTTTTTAATGCCCCCTCCGCCATCCAGTCGTCTGCGCTGAACAGCCAGATATACTCGCCCCGCGCCAACTCCACGGACCTCGCCATGTCCCGGTCGATGCCGCCCTTGAAATCCTGCCGGTAGTATCGCAGGCGGGGAAAGGAGTCACGGAACCGCTCCACCACCTCGGGCGTGTTGTCCGTCGAGGCGCCGTCGAGAACGACGATCTCCACCTCCTCGGTGGCTTGAGACACAATGCTCTCGAGCGTTTCGCCGATGAACCGTCCGAAATTGTAGGTGGGGATGCACACCGACAGGTGAATGCCTCTCATCGATCTGGTCCACCACTGCGCATCGAGGAACTTGCCTCAATCGTTCGGCCAAGGAGGGTACGGTATAAATCCATGTGCGCTTCTGCGATGGAGTCCCACTGTACTTGAGGGGATTCTGCCGATCGCGGCCTCCGTCGTCCAAGGTATTCCCGCAGGGCTTGGCGCATTTCCCCAATGTCTCCGGGAACCGCGTAGTAAATGTTTTTCTCGGCATCGTAACCTCGCCTGTCCCGGGATGTGGCGAGTACGAACGTTCCCTGCGTTATGGCGCCGTGGATGGAGGAATTCCATTCGCCGCTTCCGTCCAGGAAGGGAAATACCGCCGCATCGGCTGCCGCCAGCACCCTCCCGACTCGTTCCGGTGGGAGAAACCCCGTCACGGTGACCTTGCCTGCCCAGTCACTACGCTTTGCAAGATCGAGGATCGAGGCCTGGTAATTGTCCTCGGGGGACAAATCGCAAACCAGCACAAGTCGGTGGCGTTCAGGATCCGCTACCCTGAAGATCAACTCGATCCCCTTTGCGGGCGATGCGAATCCGAAGTAGACGATCAGGTCGCCGACATGTGCTCCAACCTCGGATCGGACGGCGGCGCGCTCTTCTCCGCTCAACCGGATCAGCGGAATCGACGAAGCGTTGGGGATGAAGCGGAACTCCTTGTGCCGGATCAACCATCGATACCATCGCGGCATCATCTCCCTGTAATGGGGACGAACGACGACCAAGCCACCCGGTAGAGCCGCATTCAGGACGTTCGGCCAATTTCGTGAAGAGTAATACTCGTGCCAGGTCTGGACCACGGGGCCGTTGAAGAGAAGGGCGAGCGCCGGCAGAACCCATTGGATCTCTCTATAATAGAGGGTGGGATACTGGACATGAACGATGTCCGGACGCCATCTGCGGATTCGCCCCACGATCGATGGGGCATCGCCGATCTTCCACGTCCTCACCTCCGGAAAGAGTTCTACGCACTCTTCCTTGGCCCCATCTGCGCCGAAACTTGTTAGGACGGCTGCCGTCACGTCTCTCCTTCTTGCAAATGCGCGTGCGAGCTCGGCTGTGTAATCTCCGATTCCGCAACGCATTGGAGGATAGGTGCCGCAAACGAGGAGGACTCTCATTCGGTTTTCCGGAGTACGAGCCACGCGAAGGTGTACTCCTTTCCACCCCAGTGGGTCACCTTCTCATTCGCTTCGAGGTCGATCTCGCCGCAGGGGGAAAGTTCGTGCGCACGCGCTTCCTCGATGAAGGCGATCACTTCCGCTTTCGAGAAGATTCTCCAATCCATGCCGAAGATTTCCATACCGGTCGTGTCCACTTTTTCCGGCCAGTAGTCGAAGGAAGCGATGAAGTACCCCCCCGGCCGCAAGAGGCGGGAAATCTCCCGAAGGAGTCGTTTGCTCTGAAATCCGTGCTCGATGACGGAAATCGCGGTGATAGCTCCGAACGACGCATCCGGGAAGGGTGTCGCCATGAAATCGGCCGCTTGGTAGCGGACGAAATCGGCGAACGGCATCTTTACGATGCGGGGGTTCAGATCCACCCCGGTCAATTGCGAGTATCTCATGCGGTGGAGGACGGGTAGGATTTCCGAGGAGTACGCTCCGACATCCAGTATGGGGGTTTCCTGCGGAATGTGCCCCTGTATGAATTTCGCCGTATTGAGCACATCCCAACTCTTGACAATGTCACCAACCACAACCCCGCCGAAGAGCCCTATGAAATTAAAAAACTTCCAGATCCACGGTGTGAGGCAGGAGATCCCGGATCGGATCATCTCGTTTCTCGCCGATTGGATTTCCGACTTGAATTTCAGGACCGAAGTCATATCCAGGGTCTCTCGCAGGGTGAATCCACGTAGGAGGGCAAGGTTTTCAAGGATGGCGCTCCGCGGCTTGTCTTCTGGTGTGGATGGATCGGAAGATGAAATCCCTCGTTGCCGGAGTGCACATCGCGGCGCCGAGGACGGTGAACACGAGGATCAGCAGCAGAAGGGAACCGGGGACCAGGCGCGAGGGCGATTCCATGGCAGGGAAGACAAGCCGGGCGATTCCCGCGATGAAGAGGCTCCCCGCCAGCGGGACGCCGACGTCCTTCGTAAACCACCGGATCGCCTCGCCTTTCAGCAATCGCCGGTGGGTGAGCGGGACGCCGACGATCATGTAGATGCCGTTCAGTCCCAGCCAGACGGTCGCCGCGCCGGCCGCGCCGTAATACCGGGTCATCAAGACGATCGCTGGGACCAGGGTGACGATGAAGAAAGCATTGATCATAAGGCCGATCCGAGTCCAGCCGTGCGAGAGTTGCAGGGCGAACGGGAGGTTCATCAGGCCGTTCAGTGCGGTGCCGCCCACCAGGATGCTGACGATCGAGGCGGTGTTGCCTGCGATTTCCGGGCTCCCGGTCCAGAGATGCATGATTTCCCATGAAAAAAAAGCAATGACCACGGCGGCGGGAAGGACCAGCACGGACATCACCTGCGTTGAGCCGTGATACATCGCGAGCAGGCTCTTTTCGTCCCCCGCCGCGATCAGAGAGGAGAAGCGCGGGAAGACGGTGTTGAACATGGGCGTGATGAGCACCCCCGACAATCCGTTTCCGACTACCCCCGCAAGGATGTAGTAGCCGAAGGTTTTCAGCGGGAGCATTTTGCTGAGAATCACCTTGTCGAGTTGCGTCAGGATCAAGGCGGTAATCGTGATCCCGCTCATTCCGGCGGCGAAGCGCCAGATTCTCCCGGGAATGCCGGGATCGAATCGCGCGGCGCGGCCGGGGTCGGGAAGGCAGCGCCACAGGGCGAAGGTGGTGACTCCCGCTTGCATCAGGCTGACGGCGATCTGCCACTTGAAAAAGGCCGATACCGTGGGGGAGACGAGCCACAGGACCAGGAGGGCGCCGCACCCGCTCAGCGTGGCCGTTCCGATCGTGATCCCGTTGAGGAGCACCTGGCGTTGGAGCCCCAGGAGCCCGCCTTGGTAGAAGGTGAGCGGCCACTGAAGTGCCGTAAGGATGCCCATTATGGTCACAGCGCTTCGCACTTCCCCCGGGGGAATGTTTCCCGCCTTGATCCAATGGGACGCGATGTACGGGGCGGCGCACCATACGGAGAACCCGACGAGGAGTCCGATCGCCCAGTATCCGAGCTCCAGCGTGCGGATGAAGTCCCGCGCCTCTCCGGATTTGTCCGGAAACACGCTGTATCGCGCCATCTCCCGGTTCACCGTGGGGGTCAGGCCCAGGTCGAGGATCTGAATGACGCCCTGCAACATGAAGTAGAAACCGATCAGGCCGTACGCTTCCATTCCCATGAAGCGGATATACAGGGGAGTACAGGCCAATCCGACCAGCGCAGTCCAGCCCGAACCGGCCAGATTGGCGAAAAAATTGGTTTTGACGCGGGTCATTCGCTTTTCTTCGGGCCCATCAGGATCCGGCGGATCGGTCACCCGACGTGGCATCCGCCGCCGCCTTCATCAGCGCGATCTCCTGCGCCATCTTCTTGTTCATCTGGTGGAGCTTCGAGATGGCGATCGAGAAGTGGATGAGGATCAGCAGGATGAACAGGATGCCGATAAGGAAGAGGAACGACGGCGGGTAGACGATCCCCACGGCGTGGGCGAGGACGACCAGCCAGTCCTGCTTCAGCGAGAGCACGAGGATCAACGCGCTGCCGAACAGCCACAGGATCGAGTACTCCTCCCGCAGTTTGCGGCGCCGAACCATCTCGAGGATGTAGAGAAGGAACCCGGCGGAGGCGCAGATCGAAAAAATCGTTACCCGGTTCACCCGAATCTCCGGATGCGGTTGATGAGGAAGGAGAGGGTCACCTTGACCATATAATACACCGCCCGGAAGGCGGTGATCGACGATTTTCCCCCGGCCCGGTCGTACATCCGCACCGGGACCTCCAGCGCCCGCGCCCCCAGCCGGTGCATCAGGATGTAGGAGTCCACCTCCGGGTAGTCCGACGGGTAATGGTCGGAGTAAAACTCGATCAGCCGGCGGTTGATGGCGAAGAAGCCCGAGGTCGGGTCGGTCACGCGGTACCCGGTGAAGAGGTTCACCAGCCACCGGAAGTGCTGGATGCCGAAGATCCGGGGGATCGATCCCCGGTACTCCGTTTCCCCCAGGAAGCGCGACCCGATGACCGCGTCGGCCCGGCCTTCGAGGACGGGGGCGAGAACCTTGGGGATGTCGTCGACCTCGTGCTGCCCGTCCGCGTCGATCCGGGCGACCACGTCGTAGCCGCGATCCCTTGCGTAGAGGAACCCGGTCTGTACCGCGCCGCCGATCCCCAGGTTGCACGGCAGGTCCAGCACGGTCGCGCCCGCCCTCCTTGCATTTTCGGACGTTCCGTCCGGAGAGCCGTCGTTCACGACGAGCACGTCGTAGGGGTACCGTTCCCGCAGGGAACGGACCAGCCCCCCGATCGTCCGC
>Ga0334722_10005206_pt1 | contig 13211 bp, 14 predicted proteins | sample C3_bottom_MG_FD_207210 | JGI IMG/M metagenome (GOLD analysis project Ga0334722, IMG submission 207210) | Sediment microbial communities from Yellowstone Lake, YNP, Wyoming, USA - C3_bottom | ecosystem: Environmental > Aquatic > Freshwater > Lake > Sediment | place: USA: Wyoming | collected...
TATTGATTGTTTACATAATAAAGGTCTACACAAACTTTTGGCTCCTCGACGTAGCGAGTGGAATTGGGTAAATTCTACGGCACTCATTAACCTTAATCTTGAGGGCCACTATAATGGACAGCAACCAAATATTTACCTTGGGTCTTGGCTTGACCCCACCTTGGAAACTTATCGATCAACAGCTTGATCTTAAAAAGAATCCTCATGAGCTTCATCTCCGTTTACAAGCGGATAGAGGCTCTCTCTTTCCATGCCCTGACTGCGGAGAGATGTGCAAGGCTCATGATTACAAGGACTTTACGTGGAGACACCTCAACTTCTTTCAACACCACTGTTATCTCACAGCTCCTGTCCCCAGAACCAATTGCCAGGAGCATGGCGTTAAGCGAATTCAAGTCCCATGGGCTCGGGAAGGGAGCCAGTTCACTTTACTGTTCGAGCAGGTAGCCATGACACTGGTGAGGGAAATGCCAGTGCTTGCCGCTGCCAGGATTATAGAAGTTACCGATAATAGGCTATGGAGAATTATCGCCTATTATGTTCAGCAGTCTCTGAATGGTCTTGATCTCAGTGCCCTTGAAGCAATTGCTTTAGATGAGACAGCTTCAAAACGAGGGCATAACTACGTCACTATTTTTCTTGACCTTGAGAGAACCCGCAAACCCGTTATTTTCGCAACTCCAGGCAAGGGAAAGGAGACTGTTACCCTTTTCAAAGAATTTCTTGAAAAACAGGGCGGAGCGCCTGAGAACATTGTCGAAGTTGTCTGCGATATGTCCAAAGCATTTCTGTCCGCGACAGAAAAGACATTTCCTAACTCGCATGTCACGGTTGACTGGTTCCATGTCGTTCAGTTGTTCACCAAAGCCACGGATGAAGTCCGCCGGGCAGAAGCCAAAGACTATAAACTGCCCGATGGGAGTCGGTGGGCTATCCTAAAAGCTGCCGACGGGAAAAAGCTCACAGACGAACAGATTGACGCTATCGCCGAACTCGAAGTTGCCGGACTGCACACCGCCAAAGCATGGCGAGTCAAAGAAATGCTCCGCTGGATCAACAAGGCTCCAACATTAAGAGGTGCCAAGTGGCGCATGACTTTCTTTATAAATTATGCTCGAGAATTCATTAAGGACATTCCCGTGTTATCTCCTGTTTCTAAAGCATTGGACACAGTGGAGCGACATAAACACCGGATACTGCGGCGATGGCGGTCAACCTATACCAACGCCCGGCTTGAAGGTCTGAATAGTTTGTTCCAAGCCGCGAGGTCACGTGCTCGCGGATACAGAAATACGGCGAACTTCATTACCATGATCTATCTGATAGCGGCCCCACTGGCCAATATCATGAAATCCACTTGAGACGTCGAAGAGCCAAACTTTTTGAGTTTCAAGGAAGGTAACTGCCCGGCAGAACCGCATTTGCTTTGCCATAGACCTGCTTGCATAGCGCTGCTATGTCTCGCAGGTCTATTTCGTGCATCTGCGGCGGTGCTGAACAGTTACGGTTGAGCTGGAAGTCACTCAGAGAACGGATGGTGGTGAGCGGAGTCGAACCACGTGCCCCTACCATGTTTTTTTGATTGCGACTTGAAATATGTTTGTTCATTATGCCTGGTCCAGGTATAACTGACTCTCCGTTTGCCGGGGAATGGTCCGGCCTATTACAATTTTTACGATAAAGGGATGTTTTTCGATGATCGCGACCAATAAAGAGAAACTTGTCTGCCAATCGGTGATTGGTGAAATCACCTCGCCGCTCGGCGGGATCAACCCGTACCGGGTGTCGCCGGATGGAGTGCCGGAAATTTATCCGGGCGTCGGCGGCATTACTTACAATCTGCGGATTGGCGACCTGGCTGGCGGTCTCTTTGCCGACCACGTCGAACCGGGGGTCAGCATCAGTAATTTCAAGGACATCGGCGGTCAGCCAGGTCCGAACCGGGCCTTGAATATCTTCTCCTGTGTCGGTAATCTCGCCACCGTGGTCACGGGCGATGCCAAGGGCAAAACCGGGAGGGTCACCGGTAAACACGGCGGCATCGAACATGTCCTGATCGATTTTGAGCCTGAGGTCTTGGACCTCCTGGTGATCGGCGACAAGATTCAGATCAAGTCCCATGGCTGCGGCCTGCAGGCCCTTGATTTCCCGGATATTCGGCTGATGAACCTCGATCCCGCCCTGTTCCAACACTTGAAGCTCAAAAAGACCAAGGATGGCCGCCTTGAGGTGCCGGTGACCCATATTGTCCCGGCCCGCATCATGGGGTCCGGTATCGGCTCCAGCCACAGCCACAGCGGCGACTACGACATTCAGCTCTTTGACCGTCCCACGGTCCTTGAATACGGCTTGGATGACCTGCGCTTGGGCGATCTGGTGGCCATCACCGATGCCGATGCCTCCTACGGCCGTATCTATAAGACCGGCGGGGTGGTGATTGCAATCGTCGTCCATTCCGACTGCGTGCTGGCCGGCCATGGCCCTGGCGCCATGGTGGTGATGAGTTCACGAGATGGCCGCATCACCCCGAAACTTGAGGCGCGAGCCAATCTGCGGCACTATTTTACGAAATTAGAGTAGGGGCGGGTTTCAAACCCGGCCCCTACAGAGCAATAAAAAGTCCCCTCCATTCCCTTAACCTCTCGCAATCAAACCACATGCAACAGGACAAACAGCGTTTAAAAGAAATTTTGTTACAGAAGTCATACCGCAAAGGGATCTTCAAGCTTACCTCGGGCCGCGAGTCGGATTTTTACGTCGATGGCAAACAGACCACCCTCGATGCCGAAGGCGCCTATCTCTGCGGCAAATTGATCTTGGAGGCGATCCGGACCAGCCCCAACAAAATCGGGGCCGTAGGCGGCATGACCCTGGGCGCCGATCCGTTGGTCACCGCCACCTCTCTGGTCAGCTTTCTGGAAAAGGAGCCAATCCCCGCCTTTATTGTCCGCAAGGAATCGAAAAAACACGGCACCGAGGCCTATATCGAAGGCCAGAGCAACATCCCGACGGGCGCTTGGGTGGCGCTTCTGGAAGATGTCGTCACCACCGGCGGCACCTTGCTTAAAGTCATTGAGCGAGTGGAGAAGCAGGGGTATAAGGTCGGCATGGTAATCACCGTGGTTGATCGTCAGGAAGGCGGTGAAGAGACCCTGGTGGCAGCCGGTTATGCGCTAACGGCGATCTTTACCAAGGCGGAATTGTTGGGATAAAATTTGACAGGGCATGCTGTTTCAACCCTTACTCCAGACCCAGGCAACGATAGAAAATGGAATGCAAAAAGTGTCAAGGCAAGTTGGAGGTGGCCCGTTCGTGCTGGCGGGTGCGGCTGAAGTGCCAGCAGTGCGGGCATGAGTTTCATATCCACGAGGTCGCGGATATCCTGGATGAAGAGACCGAAGAGATCCTGTCCCGCTACACCGTCTTCATCTATGATTGATGGGCCCTGTGGCTACTTCAGTTTAGGCACCAGTTGGGATGAGGAAACTGTTCCACGCAGAGGCGCTGAGAATTGCCGGGCAATAAAGATATTTTCCTCCGCATCTCCTCGTCTCTGCGCGAAAAAGAATCTTTAGTCGTCGCCTGCGCTACAAAAACCGTTCCGCACCCTACCCAAACTTGCTGATCACTCACACTCTCGCATCATCTCATAACCTGCCTTGCCCCAAGGCATCACCCACAACGCTCTGCTCTCCACGGGAATTTTTTTGTCTGCCAAAAACCGCCATACTGTAGTCATTAACAAGGTCGTCACCGGCGGCCATGGTCTTGCCAAGCTTAGCGACGGCCTGGTGGTGCTGGTCCCTTTTGTGCTGCCCGGCGAGACTGTCGCCATCGCCATCGAAAAACAGCGGAAGAATTTTGCCGAGGCCGTTCTGCTTGAGGTCTTGGAGGCTTCGCCGCAGAGGGTCGAACCTGCCTGCCGGCATTTTCGGGAGTGCGGCGGCTGCCACCTTCAGCATGGCGATTACCCGAGTCAGCTTGCCATCAAAGAGAGTATCCTTGGCGATCTCCTGTCACGGAATCGGCAATGGCCGGCTGAAAAAATTGATTCTGTCTGCCAACCGATACTCGCCAGCCCAAGGCCGTTTCATTACCGGCAGCGAATCCGTCTGCAGGTCGATGGCAACGGCCGGCTTGGTTTCTTTGAGCGTCGTTCCCATGCGGTGGTCGAAATTTTTTCGTGTCCGCTGGCGGCGGATGAGCTCAATCAAGTACTGCGCGAATTGCGCGAATCCGCCCCTTTTCGCAAATTAATGATTCAGTCCGTGGCGCTTGAACTGTTGCTGAGTCCGCTGACAGGCCAGGTGGAGGTGATCATCCACTTGGGGAGAAAACCGCGTGCCGCGGACCTGCAGGCGGCAACGGCGCTTGCCAAGGAGATCCCTTTGGTGCAGGCGGTTTGGCTTGCAGGGGAAGGTTTTGCCATGATCGGTACCTTTAGCCCTGCAGGAGAAGGGGCGAAGACTAACGGCATTGCCGTGACGTTGCCGGCAAATCTGGGTGGCAGAGAGGTCGTCTTGCGCTTTGAGGCCGGCGGCTTCTGTCAGGTCAACACTCTGCAGAACGAAGGCTTGGTCCGCCAGCTCCTGGATTGGGCCCAAGTCGGTCAAGGGGATGCGGTGCTGGACCTCTTCTGCGGCATGGGGAATTTTTCTCTCCCCCTGGCGCTTACCGCCCGTAAGGTGGTTGGCACCGACCTGCAACGCTCCTCCATCCGTGGAGCCCAAATGAATGCCGCGAGCAACCGCTTGACCAATTGCCTCTTTCTCCGGTCCGATGCCTTGGGCGCGGCCCGCGAGTTGATACAGGCCAAGGAACGATTCGACCTAATCCTGCTCGATCCGCCACGCCAGGGTTGCCGCGAGATTATTCCCTTCCTTGCCGATCTCGCTGCCGGGAAAATCATCTACATCTCTTGCGACCCTGCCACTTTGGTCCGCGATATCGATCAATTGCTTGGGTTAGGTTTCGGGTTGCGTAAAATCCGGGGGGTTGATATGTTTCCCCAGACCTGCCATCTGGAGACCATTGCCCTGCTGAGCAGGGATTGATCGTAAATTGTCGCAGGATACCGCATCTGCTTTGTCATCGGTCTGCTCACATAGGCGGGCTATAGTTCGCAGGCCGATTCCGCGCATCTGCGGCACCCTGCAACATTTACGGTTTCGGGGTAACTCGTTCTTCGCAACGCTACCCCCCTCGTGACCGCACACATCGGCATAACCCCTCCGGGAGATTTTTTACCCCGGGTGTTTTGCTTTATCGTTAAATTATGGTACAAGAAAAGCTCATGTCCATCACTTTACATTGGAGACCATACTGATGCCACAAGACATCATGCTTTATCTTGGCGCCATTGCCCTCGGCGCCTTGCACGCCTTTGAACCTGGCCATGGCAAGACACTGATTGCAGCCTATATGATCGGCACTCGTGGTCGAGCCATGGATGGGGTGCTGCTCGGTTTGATCGTCACCTTCACCCACACTTTTAGCGTCATTCTGCTGGGAATTATTGCCAAGCTCTTGTCGCATAGCTATTCGGAGACCCAGCTCCATGCCTGGCTTGGCCTCGGTTCGTCCGCCTTGATTCTGGCGGTGGGGCTCTGGATGCTGAAACAACGTCTGGGCGGCCATGGCCATGCCCATTTCCATCTCTTCGGCCATGGCCATGATCATGACCCCAGCCCTGCCGCTGGTCACGCGCATGAGCATCACGCGGGTCATGGTCATAGCCATGATCATGATGACCACGACGATAACCACGGGCGTGATCATCATGCTAGCCATGCTCCGCACGATGATCACGATCACTCCCATGGAGATGACCATGACCACGATCACCACGCCCATAGTCACGAGGCTCACGGCCATGAGCATAACGATCATGCGCATCCCCACACGAGTCCCGCTGCGGGCCACCCTCACGGTCCGGCTGGACAGCCGCAGGCAGCAGTCAAGAACCCGTATAACAAGTGGAACCTTTTAGTGCTGGGGATCTCGGGAGGATTGGTGCCGTGCCCGGCCGCCATTGCCACCTTACTAGCGGCGATCGCGGCCGGTCGCATTGCCCAGGGCTTGACCATGGCCATCTTTTTCTCGATTGGCCTGGGGGCGGTGATGATGACCATCGGAGTGATTCTGTCCCATGCCGGTCGTTTGACGGAACACATTGCCGCCAATCAGGAGTTCAGCCGCCGGATGGGTATTGTCAGTGCGGCGCTGATCACCCTGATTGGTTTTTATACCCTGTATCACTCTATTCAAGGCTTGGCCGGAATCTGATGCCGAGTAAACGTCCAGCAAACGCAGCAGATGCAGTGTTTGCTGGACGTTTACACTTTAGAGATTACTCGACCTTTTTTCGACCTTGGTGAATGTGTTTACGATGTTCAGAAGAGATATGGCTCTAGCGAAAGGGCAGCAAGCGGTGGGCGCTATGCCGACGAGGAGGTTGGACGGAAGGCTGTGCCTTGCCTTTTTCTTGACGGGACTCCTTGCGGTCATGCATAGCCCCGAGCGCGCCTGGTGTCATGTGACGGACACCATGCCCGATGCCGTAGCGGAGATGGAGTATCAGATTCTTTTGGATTTTCAACCGGAAAAGATCGATGTCCGGAACAAGCTGGCCATGGTCTTGTACCGAAAGAAGAAATTTAAAGAGGCGGAAGCCGAGATGCGGACCGTGCTGGCCGCAGACCCCGCCAACTTCAACGCCCTTGATGGCTTAGGTCTGGTCATGAGCCAGACCGACAGGGTGAAGGAAGCGGCGCCGCAATTCCTGGAGGCCATCAAGGCCAATCCCCAGGACGTTATGGTCCATTATCATCTTGGTCAGGCCTATGTGGCGCTGGGCGATTTTGTTGCCGCCGGCAAGGCCTTTTCCCAGGCGCTTGAATTGGCCAGTCAGCCCGCCGCGACTGCCACCCCGGCGTCCGATCTCGATGCCATCCGGAAGGCCGCGGAGCAGAATGACCAGCAGTTACGTCAGGCGTCGCCCTCGCAAAAATGATGGCGGGGCGAGAATCCCGCTTTCCTCCACCCGGCGCCACTTCGCCGTACTCCACTCGCACTTCCCCCACTCGCAAGCTCATCTTACTGGTTTAGAGCTATCCCAAGGGGGAAAACCGCAGCAGATGCGCGCTGCTGAACGATTCTCAGCCTAAACCTTTGCTGGTAGTGGTCATCATGAGCTTGCCGTGCTTAACCCCTTTGGTGCCGATGAGTTCGTTGGCCAATTTTTTTATCTCGCTGGCGGATCCCTTGGCCACAACGACCTCCAGGCAATGGTGGTGATCGAGATGGACGTGCAGGGCAGAGATGATCTCCTTGTGGTGGGAGTGCTGATGGTCGGTCAGTTTATCGGCAAGGTCTCTGGTGTGGTGGTCGTAGACCATTGAGATGGTGCCGATGGCCTCTTCCTCGCCGTTCGTTAAGTCATTGTCCACCAGGGAGTTTCGAATAAGATCCCTGATGGCTTCCGAACGGTTGACATAGCCTTTTTCAGCAATCAAGTCGTCGAACCGCAGGAGAAGATCTTCTTTTATCGTAATGCCGAATCGAACTATATCTGACATAGTGTTCTCCCTGTAAATGTATCTGGTCTATTTCCGTGCCAACTAATCAATAAGCACTGCTTCAGCAAGGTAACCCACTCTTATAAAAGTGTCCATTTTTATCATGCCGACTCAAAATCTGCCGGTTCAAAATATGCCAGGAGGAAGGTTCGGGCCATGACCAACGAAACCATACGGCTCACGCAGACGGTCAAGGGATCGGGGTGCGCCGCCAAGCTTGCCCCTGGCGATTTGGATCGAGCGCTGTGCGGGCTCGATCTGCCCGTGGACCCAAATCTCATTATCGGTCTCGACCGGGCGGATGACGCAGGGGTCTACAGGATCTCCGACGACCTCGCCCTGGTTCAGACCATCGATTTTTTCCCGCCGATGGTCGATGATCCCTATAGCTTTGGCCAAATCGCCGCCGCCAACGCCTTAAGCGATATCTACGCCATGGGCGGCATCCCGAAGACCGCGATGAATGTGGTGGCCTTCCCCGCCAAGACGTTAGATATCAGGGTCTTGCGCACCATTATCGAAGGCGGGCTGAGCAAGATGCGGGAGGCCGGGGTCGTGCTGGTCGGCGGGCATACCGTGGAGGACAGCGAACTGAAGTATGGTCTCTCGGTGACCGGCTTTATCCACCCCAGTCGTATCCTGACCAAAAGGAACCTGCAAACCGGCGATTGCCTGATCCTCACCAAAGCAGTGGGCACAGGAATTATCTCCACCGCCATCAAGGCCGGGCTGGTCTCGCCTGCCTTGACCGACAAGGTCACACGGGCCATGGCAACCTTGAACCGGGAAGCGGCCTTGACCATGCAGGCCTTTCCGGTGCATGCCTGCACCGATATCACGGGCTTTGGCTTCCTCGGGCATCTGGCCGAGATGGTGGTGGATTCGGGACACGGGGCGCATATCCGGGCGGCGAATGTCCCGTTCTACCCCGAGGCCTTGGAGTGGGCCGCCATGGGCTTGATCCCGGCCGGGGCCTATAACAACAGAACCTTCAGGGGGGGATTTGTGGATTTCGGGAGCGGCGTTGCCCAGAGAGTTCAGGATCTGCTCTTTGACCCTCAGACCTCCGGCGGGTTGTTGATTGCGGTTGCGGCCAAGGCAGCGGAGCAGCTCGTTGATGCCCTTAAAGCGAGAGGGATCGAGTCCGCGGCGATTGTCGGCGAAGTGGTTGCCGCGCCAATTGACAGGATCATCGTGGAATAAGCCTCGTTGACACGGGGAGCAACATGTTGCATTGTCAGGCGCACAAGCAGACTATGCTGTAACGATTAACGGACAAGAGGAGTTTTGTATGACAAACGAACTGGATTGCCGGGGCTTGGCGTGTCCCGCCCCGGTGTTGCAAATCAAGGATCTCCTTGAAAAAGCCGCACCTCATGCCCTGACGGTTCTTGTCGACAATGAGGCGGCCTGGCAAAACGTCAGCCGTTTGCTCGAATACCATAACTTTCAGGTCAGCACTGAGAGGCAAGGGTCCGAGTTTCGAGTTGTTGCCACCGGAAAGGAGGGCGGGAACGCACCCGAGAGGAGATCGGCAGCACCCGCAGTGAAAAAAGGGGAGAGCGGAGAGAAGAAGATCCTGGTCATGGTCGGGACCGATCGTATGGGCCATGGCGATGATGGCTTGGGGGGCAAGCTCTTGATGAGTTTCCTGAAAACCTTAAAAGAGATGGGGCCTGATCTCTGGCGTCTTGTTTTTATCAACAGCGGCGTTACCTTGACGGCGGAAGGCTCTGAGGCTGTGCCGATTCTGCAAGAGCTTGCCGGGGAAGGAGTTCAGATCCTGGTGTGCGGCGCCTGCTTGACACACTTCAATCTTTTGCATAAAAAGAAGGTGGGCGAGACCACTAATATGCTCGATATCGTCACCGGCATGCAGCGTGCCGACAGTGTTGTCACGATCTGAAAATCCCTGGCAACTGATCAGCAGCACTGCTGATCAGTTGCCGTTAAGAGGTTTCAGCCACGGTTTAAGCTGAATTATTACAATCTCTGTCGCCAATTCTTAGTTGAGGATTAACAATCACTATGAAACGATTTGTTCTGCTTATCCTCTTTTCCCTGGCGTGGCGCCAACCGGCGATGGCAACGCCCACAGGCCAGGAACTGCTGATTTTCTACTCAAACGACGTGCAGGGGGAGACCGAACCCTGCGGGTGTCAGGTCAATCAACTGGGGGGCCTGTCTAAAAAAGGATTTCAGTTCAACAAGATAGCAACCGATGCGGCCAAGCCTTACCTCAAGCTGGATGCGGGAAACCTGTTGTTTAAGGATTCGGCAATCAACCCAAACCAGGAGGAGCAGGAAAAGATGGCGGCCCGGGCCATTGTCGAGGCCTATGACCTCAGTGGCTATCAGGCCGTCGCGGTCGGCAGCCGGGATTTGAGCGCAGGCCTAGACTTTCTACGCACGGTAAGCACCAAGGGCAAGTTTGCCTGGTTGAGCGCAAATCTTGTCGAGACCTCCACTCGCAAACCGATAGTTACGCCCAGCATCAGCCTGCCGGTAGGGGCGATCAAGGCCTTAGTCATCGGACTGACCGGGCCGGCCTCCCTGCCCACCATGGATAATGCCACGATCTTGCCCTGGGATCAGGTCTTGCCCTCCCTGCTCGAAGAGGCCGCCAGCAAGGCTGACATGGTCATCCTCCTCTCGAACCTGCCCGTTGAAGAGAATCAACGCATCGCCCTTGCCTACAGTTCCATTCATCTGATAATCCGCTCCAGGGAGGCCGACAGCACTCTGCCGCCCGAACCGGTTAAGGTCAATAATACGATCATGGTCAGCACGACGCCGCAAGGCAAGCAGATTGGCGTCATGGATGTCAACTGGCAGCCCGGCAAGCGTTGGGGAGATCCAAAAAATGAGGCTCTTGTCAAAAAGAGAGCCGCCTTGGACAGCCTGCTCTGGCAGCTTAGCCGGTACCAGCGAGTTCAAGACCCGGAGGCGGCGCTGCAGGATCAGCCAGATCAGCTCAAGGCCTACCACCTTCTGCTGGACCGCGAACAGGCGCTACGGAACGAAATCGAGGGTTTGACGGAGGGTTCTGCGTCCGAGGGAACGGCAACCAGTGAGCCATCCACGTACCGCAACCGTTTTGTCACCATGGAGGACGCCTTGCCTGGCCTGCCCGAGATCGTGGCCTTGACCGACAGACTGGACCGCGACATCAACCAGCTGGGCCAAGAGAAGGCCAAGACATTATCCTCTAAGGATTCGCCATACCTGGGTTCCCAAGCGTGCGGCCCCTGCCATGCCGACCAACTGGCCGCATGGCAAAAGACCAAACATGCCATGGCCTATACGACACTGGTGGACAAGAAGCAGCAATTCAACACCAACTGCCTGCCTTGCCATGTCACTGGAGTCGGGATGGATAAGGCCGATGAGGCCCTCGCCGTGTCAGAGAGTCGGCGCGGGGTTGGCTGTGAGGCCTGCCATGGTCCCGGACGCCAGCATGTCAAGGAACCCAAGAGCAACGCCTTAGTCGGCAAGCCGGATGCGACTCTCTGCCGGAAGTGTCATGCCCCTCCTCATGACACGACCTTTGACTTTGAACGGAATAGCAAAATGGTTCATTAGGGGTAACTTTTAGGGGCCGTTACGATACGGCCCCTTATGCCGGGCCACCCATGGCGATGTTACAGTTATTTGTTTACAACGGCTTAGATTGTTTGGGCTATTACTGCCGAGATGCCGTTTGAAGCGGAGGGGCATTCCCTGATTGACGAGATTGCCGTGAAGATGGGTCGGGCGATTGACAAGCAACGTGTCGATAAAGAGTTGCTTGATTCTTTCGCCAACCTTGAAGAGGCGGAAAAATCATCCAAAGGTGCCTTATGAATATGAATGGAAAAATCCTCCTGGTTGACGACGATCCTGATCACTTGAGTCTTGTCGAGAGATACGCATCGGTGTTGGGCATTCCCTTCCGTGCGGTCACAAGCGCCCAGGATGCCGTGAAATGCTTGGAGGAAGAAACCTTCGACGCCATGGTCACCGACATGGTGATGCCGGGCATGGACGGCATGGAGCTGCTCGTGCATACCAAGGAGCATCATCCGGGGGTCGATGTGATTGTTATGACCGGCTTCAGTAAAAAGTATTCCTACACGGAGGTGATCAAGGCCGGGGCTACCGATTTTATTGCCAAGCCCTTTCCTAAAGATGAGTTTGCGGCCAAGTTGAGCAGGGTGTTCAAGGAAAGGGCTCTGCTTCGAGATCTCCGTCAGGCAAAAGAAAAGGCCGAGGTGGCGAATATGGCGAAAACCGAATTTTTGAACACCATCAGTCACGAACTCAGAACGCCGATGAATGGGATTATGGGCTTTACCGGACTCCTGTGCGATATGGATCTCCCTGAAAAACCGCGCGAATTTTTGAAGATGATCTCCGAATCGGCAAACAGGCTCATGGGCCTGATCAACCAGTTGCTCGATTTTTCAAGGCTGGATGCCGGGGGGAAAGATCTCCACTTTTCGGGGTTTGAATTGCAATCTTTTTTCGATAGCATCTTCCCCACCCTTGAGCACCAAACCAAGGCCAAAGGCCTGCCTTTGCGGATTGCCATCGGCCCTGGCCTGACCCTCAAAAAGGTATTAGGCGATTCCTCTGTACTGGCCCAAATTCTCAATCATCTGGTCAACAATGCGGTCAAGTTCTCGGAACGAGGAGAGATCAAAATAGAGGTGTTGGCTTATGAAGAGCCTACCCCGGACAGCATTCTGCTCCAGTTCAGTGTTACGGACAATGGCTGCGGGGTGAGCCAGGAGCAGATCGAATTCATCTTTGCCCCCTTTACCCAAACTGAAGACTATATGACCAGGAGACACGAAGGGGTGGGGCTCGGCCTGGCCATCTGCGCAAAACTGGTTCAGCTTCTGGATGGCAGGATCTGGGTCGAAAGCAAAATTGACCGAGGCTCGACATTTTTCTTCACCGCCAGATTCGGTTTGGTATGATTCACAGCTGGCAGGATGTCATGCTGGGCCGCGAGGACCGCATCCAGGAATTGAAAGGCGAGGTCAACGAACTCTGCCGCTGCCTGGGAGAGAGTGCTCGTTATACCAGCCAAGAGGCTGGCATGGCGGATTCTGCGATAAAAAACCTGGAGGGACGTAGCAAATGATCGCAATGCTTTCAACCTCGGGAACTAACCCCTCGCCACCCCCAAACATCCTGGCGGTTGATGACGAATTCCAAATGCGAACGGTGCTGCTTGAGGTACTGACCGCCGCAGGCTACCAGGTGTGTGCTGCCGACAGCGGCGAGATGGCGCTGGCCAGCGTGGCCGCCAACCCGCCGGACTTAATCATGCTCGATATCCGGCTGAAGGGCATAAGCGGGATTGAGGTGTGCCGGCGGCTCAAGGCGGACAGGAATACGCGGCATATCCCCATTATCCTGATCAGCGGCTTTGCCTCCTTGGATGAAAGGGTGGAAGGCCTGCATCTGGGCGCGGAGGACTTCCTCACCAAACCGTTTCACCCCGATGAACTTCTGGCGCGAGTCAAATCTCACCTGACCCTGAGCCGGATGAATCTCTCCCTCAAACAACAGGCGGCCGCATTCCGAGAGGCTAACGAGCAACTGCAAGCCGAAATTGCCAAGCGCCAACTCGTGGAGGACGAGATG
>Ga0334722_10005207_pt1 | contig 13211 bp, 11 predicted proteins | sample C3_bottom_MG_FD_207210 | JGI IMG/M metagenome (GOLD analysis project Ga0334722, IMG submission 207210) | Sediment microbial communities from Yellowstone Lake, YNP, Wyoming, USA - C3_bottom | ecosystem: Environmental > Aquatic > Freshwater > Lake > Sediment | place: USA: Wyoming | collected...
GGGGGGACCGTCTCTCTTCACGGTGCTCGCCGGGCATCTCGTCGTCGCCGATGGCGATCTCGGTCTGGAAGCCGGAGAATTGCCCGCACCGGCCCTCGTGCTGCTGGAGCCGACGCTCATGCAGCGCGGCGGCATCACTCACGAGCCCTTCCCCGATCGCTCCGTCGAGGGATTCGGGCTGACCGCCAAAGAGCGCCGAGGTCTCACCGAGGGGCTGGCCGTCCTCGGTCCGCGTCTGGTTGCCGCCGCCGCGCAGCGCGAGGTGCTGATCGCCGCCGAGACACTCGGGGAGGCGGCGCGGATCCGCGATGTGATCGGCGAGACCGGGGCGGTTGTCGACATCATCGAGCCGGGGGGGGTCGGCGCGCACACCGGCTCGCTTGCGCTTGTCCACGGGCGGTTGTCAGCGGGATTTTGCGACCCGGATTCCGCATTCCTCGCGCTGACATCAGCCGAACTTTTCGGCCCGCGCCCGCCCGCGCACCCCCCGACCGCGAGTCGGGTCGGCGCGCTGCTCGCGTCGCTCGACGAACTCGCTGTCGGGGACCACGTCGTCCACCTCGAGCACGGGATCGGGCGCTTCGCGGGCGTGGAGCGAGCGCACGACCAGGACTTCCTGCGGCTCGAGTACGCCGCCGGCGGGCGACTGCTCGTGCCGAGCGAACGCCTCGACCTGCTCCGGCGCTATCACGTGGCCGGGGGTGGCGCGCAGCCCCGGCTGGATACGATCGGCGGAGGATCCTGGCGCGCGGCAAAGGGTCGGGCCAGGGAGCAGGTCCGCGAGATGGCCGCCGCACTGCTGCGCCAGGCCGCCGAGCGCGCGGCCGCGGCCGGATTCGCGTTTTCCCCGGACGACGAGCGTCACCGGGAGTTCGCGGCCGCCTTCCCCTTCGAGCCGACAGCCGATCAGAGCGCCGGCAGCGCAGAAATCTCTGCGGCGATGGAGCGGCCGCGGCCCATGGACTGGCTGCTCTGCGGGGACGTTGGCTACGGCAAGACGGAAGTCGCCATGCGCGCGGCTTTCAAGGCGGCGGCCGACGGCAGGCAGGTTGCAGTGATCGCCCCGACGACGTTGCTCGCCGAGCAGCACGCCGACGTCTTCGCGGCGCGTTTCGCGCCGTTCCCGGTGCGCGTCGACGCGCTGACCCGCTTCACGTCGGCCGAGGAGGAGCGGCTGGTGCTGGCGCGGCTGGCCGCCGGGAAGACCGGTATCGTCGTCGGGACGCACCGACTGCTCGGTGAAGACGTGCGGTTCGCCGATCTGGGGCTCGTCGTCGTCGACGAGGAGCAGCGTTTCGGCGTCGAGCACAAGGAAAAGATCCGGCGGCTGCGCCCGGGAATCGACGTGCTCACGCTGACCGCAACGCCCATTCCGCGCACCCTCTCGCTGGCGCTCGCCGGCGTGCGCGGGATCAGCACGCTTGAGACGCCGCCGGAGGAGCGCCTCGCGGTGAAGACGATCGTTATGCGTTTCGCGGCGCGGCTGGTGCGCGAGGCGCTCGAGCGCGAGTTCGCCCGCGGCGGGCAGGCCTACTTCGTGCACAACCGCATCGAGTCGATCGGGCGCGTCGGCGTCTTTCTCCAGCGGCTGCTGCCGGCGCGGCGCATCGCTGTCGCCCACGCCAGGATGCCGGGCGCTGCGCTCGAAGAGGTCATGCATCGCTTCCACGCGGGTGAGATCGACGTGCTGCTGGCAACCGCGATCGTCGGCGCCGGGCTGGATGTGCCGCGGGCGAACACGCTGATCGTCGATCGCGCCGATCGGTTCGGCCTCGCGGACCTCTACCAGCTCAAGGGGCGCGTCGGGCGCGCGGATCGCCGGGCGTTCGCGTATTTTCTCGTCCCCCACGAGGACCGCATCACCGCGGAGGCGAAGCAGCGGCTCGAGGCGCTCGCCGAGCTCTCGTACCTCGGCGCCGGTTTCCGGCTGGCGCTGCGCGATCTGGAGATCCGCGGCGCGGGCGACCTGCTCGGCGCCGAGCAGTCCGGCCACCTGGCCGCAATCGGCTTCGATCTGTATCTGGAAATGCTGTCTGAGGCGGTCGCCGAGCTCAGAGGAGAGGCCCCGGCGGCGCGCGTGGAGCCGGTACTCGAGCTGCGGCTGGTTGCGCATCTGCCGGCGGCCTGGGTCGATGAAGCGTCGTTGCGCTTCTCGGTGCTGCGCAGGATTGCCGCGGCACGCGACGCGGGAACGGTGGCGGACCTGCGCCGCGAACTGGCCGACCGCTTCGGGCCGCCGCCCGCCGCGGCCGCCCGCCTGCTCGATCTGGCGGAACTCAAGGCAAGCTGCCGCGACGCGGGGGTCGCGCGGATCGAGGAGATCGCCGACCGGCGCTATCGGCTGGCGTTCGCCGCCGGACACATCCCCGCCGACCGGGCCCGGCGCGCGGTGGAAACCGCGCTGCGCACCCGTATCGAGGACACGGCGGACGGCTTCACTCTCGAGCTCTCCAAATTCTCGTGGGAAGAGATCCGGCGCCTGCTCGCCAAAGCGCTGCAGACGGCGGCGGACGGCCGAACATGAGTCAGCGGGCGGGCCTGCACCGTGCGCCCCCTTGCAGCAAGTCCGAAAAGCGGCGAAACTCGCAGTGGGGGTTCACGACATGTCGCTTTTCCGGAGATTGAAGCACCGCGGGTTCGCCGTGCTGGCAACGGCGTTCCCGGGATTTGGCGAACGTCTCGCCGCCGGGTACCGTGCCGAGCGGCAGGTCGATGTCGTGCCGTGGACCGCGGTGACCAAGCCGCTCGCTTCCTCGACGGTGGCCCTGGTCACGACCGCCGGGGTCCATCACCGCGACCAGCCGCCCTACGACATGCACGATCGCGCCGGCGACCCGTCGTATCGTGAGCTGGATTTCGCGCGGCCCCTCGATTCGCTGATGATCACCCACGACTATTACGACCACGCCGATGCCGACCGCGATCTCAATGTCGTTCTCCCGGTCGCGCGTCTGCGGGAGCTGGTCGCGGCCGGGGAGATCGGTGGTGTTGCGCGGCTGGGGTACGGCTTCATGGGGCACATCACGGGACCACACCTGGAGACGCTCAAGCGCCGGACGGCCCCCGAGGTGGCCGCGCGGTTACGGAGCGCCCAGGTGGACGCGGTTCTGCTCGCCCCCGGCTGAGCGATCTGCAACCAGACCGTGGGTCTGGTTCAGCGGGAAATCGAGCGGGCCGGGATCCCGACGATCGGGGTGTCGATCGTCAGGAGTTATAGCGAGCAGGTGCGTCCGCCGCGCACCGTCTTTCTGCGCTGGCCCTACGGGCACCCCTTCGGCGAACCCTTCAAGGCGGCGCAGCAACGCACCGTGTTGCGGGCAGCGCTCAAGGCGCTTGTCGAGATCGCCGAGCCGGGGACGATCGTCGATCTGCCGTACCGCTGGCGGCGGGAGACATACGAAGAGTCGTCGCAGCTGACCCGCAGATCATTTCTTGCCTTCGGCGTGGCTACCGTCGCCGCCCCGCTCGCGTTCCCCGCGCCGTCTCTGGCCGCGAGGCCCGCAACCCGCACCCTCGGGCGCACGCAGCTCGCCGTCTCCGAACTCGGCATGGGGGTGATGATCACCCCGAATCCGGAGGTCGTGCGTGCCGCCCTCGACGCCGGTGTGACCTATTTCGATACGGCGCGCAATTATATGGGCGGGCGCAACGAGGCGATCCTCGCCGAGGGGTTGGGAGCGCGGCGCAAGGAGGTCGTCGTGGCGACCAAGTGCGAGAATTACGGCAGTGTCGCCGCGATTATCGCCTCCTGCGAGCAGAGCCTCGCCGCGCTCAAGACCGACTGGATCGACGTCTATCAGCTCCACGGGGTCTCCAGCCGCGCCCAGGTGCTTGCGCCGCAATGCCTTGAGGCGCTCGCGACGCTGCGGAAAGCCGGCAAGATTCGCTGCGCCGGAGTGACGACGCATTCCGCGATGATCGAGGTCATCGCTGCCGCGATCGAGGCCGGGGTCTACGACACGGTCTTGACGACTTTCAATTTTCGTGAGCCCCCCGGTCTCGGCGAAGCGGTACGGCGCGCGGCCGCCGCGGGCCTGGGGGTGATCGCGATGAAGATCATGGCCGGGGGCTATCAGGACGCGGCCGTGCCGGCGCTCAACCCGTTCCAGGGTGCGTTGCGCTGGGTACTCCGTCAGCCGGGGGTCGCGACGACGATTCCCAGCCTGGTCAGCTTCGAGCAGCTCAAACAAAATCTCGATGCGGCGGCGGTCTCGTTCGGCGCGCGGGACGCACTTGCGCTCGAGCTTTACGCCGCGGCGATCGAATCCCGGCATTGTCGCGTCTGCGGCGGGTGCAGGGGACAGTGCGCGCGCGGCGCCGACGTACCGGCGATCATGCGCGCGCTGATGTACCACGAGGGCTACGGGCAGAGCCGGCTGGCGCGCGAGACCCTGGCGGCGGCGGATTTCCCCTGCGGCTCGTGCGAGCGCTGCACGGTGACCTGCCGTTCGGGGGTGCGGATTGTCGAGCGGGTCGCGGCGGCCTTGAGACTGCGCGGGCCGGCGAGTGCGTAGCGTCCTGGCGGCGGCGCTCGTGCTGGCGGTAACGACGACCCCCGCCCCGGCCGCTCCCGTCGACCCCGCCATGGCGCTGCCCGCCGTGGCGGCGCTGGCCCCGCTTGTGCGCCGGGCGGGAATTGAGCGCCACACCCCAGAGACGCTCTGGGAGCGGATCGACGGCGAAGCGGAGTTGTACAAAACCTTCGGGCTGACGGCTTCGGCACATGCGTTGTACGAGGATCCCGCCGCACCGGACCACCGGATCGACCTCTCGTTATTTTCGTTTGCCGACCCGCTGGGGGCGTTCGGTCTTTTTGCGGCTTTCCGGCCCCCCGAATGCACCGTTCAGCCGCTGGGCAACGGGGGGTGCCTCGGAGACTACCAGGGCTTTTTCTGGTGCGGCGACGTGTTCGTACTCGCCGATGCCGCCGGGTCGGATTCAGCCCGTCCGACCGATCTGCGCCGGGCGCTCGCCGCCGCTGCGGCGCTCCTCGGCCCCGCGCCGCGGTGCCCCGAAGCGCTCAGGGCCTTCTCGCGCTTCGTCGACACCAGGACCATCCGCTATCAGCCGCAGCACCTCCTCGGGCGCGAGGCGCTGCCGCCCGGATTCGAGGGGATTGCCGGCGGCACGCCCGTCTTTCTCTCCAGCGGCGCGTTCACCAGTGAGGCCGTGGGGGCGGCGCTCGCAGCCTATGCGCCGGTTCTCGCGGGGGCGGCGCGCAGCGAGCGCAACGGCTACCGGGTGCTCGCCGGCCGCGACCCCGACCTCGGGCCGGTGCTGCTCGTCGGCGGCTTGCACGGCATCAGCGGTGCGCGGACGACGCCCGAGAGCGCCGGGATCCAGGAGTTGCTCGAAGCCATCAACGCTCACGGAGGCGACCCGGAGGCCGAGGGTGCGTGGTGAGTCATAAACCGACGGGAATCAGGCCCCGCCCGTGAGCGGTCTGCGGCTGCTGGGCGACGGCGCCGCCGCCTTCGACGCAATGTTCACGGCGGTCGATCGGGCGCGGTCGAGCGTTTTTCTCGAGATGTACATGTTCGCCGCCGACGCGACCGGGCGCCAGTTCCGCGATTGCCTGGCCGCGGCCGCGGTCCGGGGCGTGCGGGTCATGGTTCTTGTCGACGCCTGGGGGTGCTGGACGACCCCGGAGTCGTTCTGGGCGCCACTGCGGGCCGCGGGTGCCCAGGTGCGGCTCTTCCATCCGATCCGCCGCGGGCTCTTCCCCTTTCGCAACCACCGCAAGCTGCTGCTCACGGACGACGTGGCCGCGTGGCTCGGCGGCATGAACGTCGGTGACGAGTACCACACCGGGCGCCGGGGGGAGCCGCCCTGGCGCGACTTTTTGCTCGGTGTCGAGGGGCCCGCGGCCGCCCACCTGCACCGCTCTTTCTTGCGGATGTGGGTCCGCGCCGAGCGGCCGCTGCTGCTCCGGGCGTTTTTTCGGCGCCGGGTGCCGCGTGCAGACGAGTTTCCGGAGGGGAGCGTCCGCTTTATCGCCAGCGGGCCGGGCGAAACGGCGCGACTCGCTCTGCAGACGCATCGGCAGGTCATCCGCAACGCCAGCGTCAGCGTCGATCTGGCAATGGGTTACTTCTTCCCACCCGGGCGCATCCTGCGCGAACTGCGCCGCGCCGTCGGCCGCGGCGTGCGGGTGCGCCTGCTCGTGACCCGGCGCACCGACGTGCCGGCGATGCGTTGGGCCGCGCGCGGGCTCTACGGGCGGCTGTTGCGCGCGGGGGTCGAGGTCTACGAGTACCTCCCCGCGACCCTGCACGCCAAGCTGGCCGTCGCGGACGACACGCTCCTGGTCGGTTCGGCGAACCTCGATCTCCGGAGTGACCGGCTCAACCACGAGCTGACCGCCGTGGTGCGCGACCCGGTTCTGGCCGCGGCGGCCCGCGGCGAGTTCGAGGCCGATCTCGCGCAGGCCGAGCGCGTGGAACTGACGGCCTGGAGCAACCGCTCGGTGCTCGACAAGCTACGCGAGTTCCTCAGCTACTGGCTGATCGCGCGCGCCGATATCTTTCTCTCCCGCATCGAACTGTTCCGCACTCGCTGGTAGGTCGTCGGCGCAACGCGGTAGCCCGTCGTCACCCCTCCTCGAGCCCGAACTTCTTGAGCTTGCGCCAGAGCGAAACGCGATCGATGCCGAGCTGCTGCGCGGCGAGCGTGCGGTTGCCGCCGGCCTCCTTGAGAACCCACTTGATGTAGCCTTCCTCCTGCTCGTCGAGCGTCGGCACCCGCCCTTCCTTGCGCCGGAAGGTGCGCACCGTCAACTCCTTGAGATCCTCCGGCAGGTGCGCCGTCTCGACCCGCTCGCCCGAGGTCAGCGCCACGCCGCGCTCGATCACGTTTTCGAGCTCGCGCACGTTGCCGGGAAAATCGTACGCCGCCAGCACCGCCATGACCTCGGGCGCGATCTCGCGCACCGGCTTGTGCATCAGCAGCGAATACTTCTTCAGGAAGGCGTAGGCCAGCAGCGGGATGTCCTCGCGGCGCTCGGCCAGCGGCGGGATGCGCAGCGCCACGACGTTGAGCCGGAAATAGAGATCCTGCCGGAAGCGCCCCGTGCGCACCTCCACGGCCAGGTCGCGATTCGTCGCGGCGAGAAAACGCACGTCGACCGGAATCGCCGCGTTGCCGCCGACGCGCAGCAGCTCGCGCTCCTGGATGACCCGCAGCAGCTTGACCTGCGCGGTGAGCGGCATTTCCGTGATCTCGTCGAGAAAGAGCGTGCCGCCGTGCGCCGTCTCGATGATGCCGACTTTGGCGGCGTGCGCGCCGGTGAAGGCTCCCTTCTCGTGGCCGAACAGTTCGTTGGCGAGCAATTCCTCGGTGAAGGCGCCGCAGTTGACGGCGAAGAACGGCCCTTCCGCGCGCCGGCTGTTGGTGTGGATCAGTCGCGCGAACAGCTCCTTGCCGGTGCCGCTCTCCCCGCTGATGATCATCGTGCAGTCGGTCGGCGCAACCTGGACGGCTGTCTCGATCAGCCGGCCCATGGCCGTGTCCTGGGTCACGATCCGCACCTTGCCCTGGAAGCTTTCGATCTGCTCGCGCAGCCCGCGGTTCTCGCGCTTGAGGCAAACCTTTTCGGCCGCCTCGCGCACCACCTGGCGCACTTCGTCGAGCTTGAAGGGTTTGGCGACGTACGAGAAGGCGCCGCGCTTCATCGCATCAACGGCCGACTCGAGCGTCACGAAGCCGGTGATCATGATCACTTCGGCGTCCGGGTGCAGCGCGCGGCTGCGCTCGAGGACCTGCATGCCGTCGACCTTCTCCATTTTCAGGTCGGTGAGGACGATGTCGAAAATCTGCTCCTCCAGCAGGCGCAGAGCGTTCGCCCCGCTTTGGGTCGCGGCGACCTCGTAGCCCTCCTTGCGCATCACGTGCTCGAGGTTACGCAGGGCCACGCGCTCGTCGTCGACGATGAGCATCCTGATCGGGCCGGTCATGCCGCGGGCTCCGTCCGCGAGGCACGGGAGGCCTCTGCCTGAGGAGAGCGAAGTTTTTCCGGGGCCGCAGACGGGGAATTCGTCCCAGCGGGCTGGGATACCCCCTCGACGACGCGGATGCTGTCGAAAAATTTCATCGTACCTCCCTTACGCGGGCAGCCGGATCGTGAACACGGTCCCGCCGCCGATGCCGCTCTCCACGAGGATGACGCCGTCGTGCTCCTCGACGATCTCGTAGACGACGAACAACCCGAGCCCGGAGCCTTTGCCGACTTCCTTGGTGGTGAAAAAGGGGTCGAATATTTTCTTGCGGATCTGCGGGGGAATCCCGGGGCCGTTGTCGATCACCTGGATCTCGACGCTTTCACCGTCGGGCAGGGGGCCGCCGTTCACGACGAGCGCCGCGTCCGTCTGCGGCGCGGTCCCCGCGGCAATCCGCCGGGCAAAGATGTTGACGCGTCCCCCGGCCGTCGGGACGGCCTCCGCGGCGTTCTTGATCAGGTTGAGGAAAACCTGCTGCAATCGCTGGCGGTCGCCCGGCAGCGTGATCTCGGCCGGCACCATCACCTCAACCGAAACCCCGGGCGGAATCTGCCCCTTGAGAAAGCGCATCGTCTCCTCGACGAGCGGACGCAGCAGCAGCGGCTCCTTGCGGAAATCCCGGTCGCGCGAGAATTCCAGCAGCGAGCGCACGATATTGCGGGCGCGGTCGGTCTGCTCGCCGATCTGCCCGACCAACTCCCCGGCCAGGTCGCCGCCGCCGGTGCCCATTTCCTCGGCGAGGATCTGCGCCGAGGTCGAAATGTTCGAGAGCGGGTTGTTCAGCTCGTGCGCCACCCCCGAGAGCAGGGTTCCGAGCGAGGCCAGCTTCTCGGACTGGATCAGGTGGCGCTCGTGCAACTCGCGCTCGCGCAGCATCCGGTTGAGCGCATTGGTCAACGAGACGATTTCGCGGTCGCGCGAGCCGATCGCCACCGGCTCGTAGCGTCCCTCGGCGACGTTGTTGAGCGCGCGCTCCAGGGCCCGCAACGGACGGACGACCTCACGCGCCAGAATCTGGCCGATGGCGATCGCGAGGCCCGAGAGCAGCACGATCGCGCCGACGAGACCGCGGCGATAGCGCGCGAGCAGCAGCTGCAGGCTGCGCCGCTCGCTCCCCGAGATCTGCTCGGCGAGGGTGACTATTTCCTTGCCGGCGCGACGCACCTCCTGCTCGAGATCCTTGCGTTCGGGGGCCGTCGGGGTGACCGCCGCGTAATGGCGCATCAGCGACTCGTAGCGCGGCAGGCGGTCGCGCAAAGTGGCCAACAGGGGGCCGGAAACGAAGGTGCCGAACGCCTTCTCGTTGCGTTCGAGCAATTCGCGCGCCCGCCCGGCGTAGCGCATGCTCTCGTTCAGGTCCTCCCACTGCGCATAGAGGAAATAGTTCTTCTCGAAGCGGCGGATCTCCAGCGTGGCATCGAAGAATTCCGCGAGCGCCTCGCCGGCGACGATGCGCCGCTCGAGCAGCCGCAACTCGACGGCGACGAAGGCCGAAAGGCCCAACAGCAGGGCCACGACCGCGTAGTACCCGTAGGAGACTTTGCGTCTCAGGCTGGGCATGCGATTCCCGTCGGGGCTGCGGGGTCCTGTCGCGAAGTTGAGGCCGGCCCCGCCGCTGGAGGCCTCCCCTCCGCGCCCCCCCTTCGCCCTGCCTGTGCCCTGAGCATGAATCCCAGCGCTTCCGGCGCCGACGCGGCCAGGTGGATCTCGATTCCGCGGCTGGTCTGCTCGTCGAGTTCTTCGATCTCGTCCCGATTCGCGGCGGGCACGACGACCGCCGCCAGCCCGGCCCGGCGCGCCGCGAGCACCTTTTCGCGCACGCCGCCGACCGGGAGGATGCGGCCGGTGAGCGTGATCTCGCCGGTCGAGGCCACGTCGCATCGCGCGGGCCGCCCGGTGAGCAGCGAGGCGAGTGCCGCGAGCACGGTGATCCCCGCCGAAGGCCCGTCCTTCGGGACCGCGCCGCGCGGGATGTGGATGTGCAAATCGCGCCGCTCGAAGAAGTCCGCCGGGATGCCGAAACTGCCGGCGTTGCTGCGCAGATAACTCAGGGCCGCCTGCACGGATTCGCGCATCACCTCGCCGAGCGAGCCGGTAATGATCAACTCCTTGGTGCCGGGCATCTTCGCCGCCTCGACAAAGATGATGTCACCGCCGCTCTCGGTGCGCACGAGGCCCGTCGCCACTCCCACGCGGTCCTCCCCGTCCATGACCTCGCGTCGATACAATCGTCGGCCGAGCCAGCCCGCCGCCAGCTCGGGAGTCACGGTGACCGCGGACGTGGCGCTCTCGCCGAGGCGCACGCGGGCGATCTTGCGGCAGACGGTGGCGATGCGCCGCTCAAGGCCGCGAATCCCGGCCTCTCGCGTGTACTCGCGGATGATCGTGTCGATCGCCGCCGGCGCGAAAATGACCTGGTCGCTCGCCAGGCCCTTTTCCCGCAGCTGTTTCGGGCAGAGGAAGCGCGCGGCGATCCGGCCCTTCTCCTCCTCGGTGTAGCCGGGGAATTCGATGACCTCGAGCCGGTCGAGCAGCGCTTCGGGAACGGGGTCCGTCAAGTTCACCGTGACGATAAAGAGCACGCCGGAGAGGTCGAAGGGCACATCGAGGTAGTGGTCGAGGAAGGCGCGATTCTGCTCCGGGTCGAGCACTTCGAGCAGCGCCGATCCCGGGTCCCCCTTGACCTCGCGGCCGATCTTGTCGAGCTCGTCGAGCATCAGCACCGGGTTGGCGGACTCTACGCGACGGATCTCCTCGATCACCCGGCCCGGCTTGGCGCCGGCGTACGTGCGCCGGTGCCCGCGGATGTCCGCCTCGTCGCGAATTCCCCCGAGGCTGATCCGGGAGAACGTGCGCCCGAGCGCCAGCGCGATCGCCCGGCCGACCGAGGACTTGCCGGTGCCGGGTGGGCCGGCGAAGCAGAGCACCGAACCCGTCGTGCCCTTGAAAAGCGCGCGGCCGTCGAGCGCGCGCCGCACGATCGCGCGCAGCTCCTCGATCGCGAAAGGCTTGGCCAGATACTGGAAAGCCCCCTTTTTCACCGCCTCAACCGCCGAAGGGATCGAGGCGTACCCGGTGATGACCACGACGCGCGTGTCGGGCCAGCGGTCGCGGGTCTGCTCGAGCAGTTCCATGCCGTCGCTCTGGCCGAGGTGCAGATCGGTGAGCAGGACGTCGAACTCGCGCGCCTCGAGCTGCTCGAGAGCCTCGTGCCCGTTGGCCGCGGTCACGACTTCACAGCCCTCGCGGGCCAGGGCGAGCACGAGATTGCGCCGCGCCGTCTCGTCGTCGTCAACCGCCAGCACCCGCGGCTGGCGCCTGCGCCGCAACGCCTTGATCGCCAGGTGCTCGAGGATGCGCTCTTTCACCTGACCCAGGCCGTAGTGATGCTCATCCTGGATGCGCTCGGCGCGCACTAAATCGAGATTGTCCTCGGTGGTGCGATGCCAGGGGAGCGCGGCGAGATACTCGAGGTAGGTCAGGCCGATCGTGTACTCGGCGGCCGCGGAATCGATCCGGGAGAGCATCTCCAGCTCCCGTCCGGCGACCGTCTCCACCTCGGGAGGAAGCCGCGCCGCGGCCAGCCGCCGCCGCAATTCGGGGATCGTCGGGTCCGGCGCTTCGTCCCCGGCACCCTCTTTTCGGAACAGTTTCACGGACCACCTCCGCTCTTATCCTGCTATTGCAAAATACAACGACGGCAGCATTTATGCAACATACGCGTATTTATGAGTATATTCAACACGTTGCGCTTCAAGTCCGCCGTCTCACCCGCGGAGACGCAACAGCGCGGGCTCGCCCAGCTCCGCCGCTCAGCGGCGTATCTCATTGTTTTAACAGCGATTAATTTCCTGTTTGCCGCTGGCACGCCACCTGCAATCAAGGAGGGAGTAACCAATCGCGAGGAGGCGATGAGATGAAGATTGCAGAGAAGTTCGAGCGAGTGATGATGGCGGCGGCATTTGCCGAGGAAAACGAACACGGAACCGCACGCGAGCTGCTGACCGAACGCAGCGAGATCGAACGGGCAACCCAGCGTCCGACCACCCGTCCTCAGCCCCGCCAGATCCTTCGCGCCGACTGAACGAGAACCGCAACGGCTTCAGGGACGGCTCGATCATGAACAAGATCACGCAGGTCATCGGCCGGGCGCAACGCGCGCTGGAGGCTGCCGCGTTCGCCGAGGAGGGCGATCGCGGCGGCGCACAGAACCTGATCCGGGAGAGCCGCCGGGTTCTGCTCGCCTTACGGGGTCTCGAGGGCGACGCCCGCACGATGACCTATGCGCTCAACGCCTGCCAACGCGTCGGCGCGGGGCTGGACGTGTTGTGCGTCGCGGATCGCGCCCTCGCCGACGAGGACCTGCGCAGCGCCCTCGCCCCGTTTCTCGCCAGCCTCGCCGCGGCGGGAATTCCCTGCCGCGCGTCGTCCGCCGCCGGCTGCATCAAGGAGCAGATCGTCCGCTATACCAAGGCACATCCCGAAGTCTCGTTCGTTGTTGTCGAATCCGCCGGGGTGCTCGACCGCGGCTGCGGCGTTGGCGACGAGCGGCGGCTCTCGCACCTCTGGAAGCGCCTCACCTGTCCCCTGGTGGTGGTCTCCGACCCCGCCCGGGCCAGGCAGGCTGCTGAAAAAGGCCCCGCTGCTGCGTTACGCTCACCCCTCCTTACTGCGGCGGCCACCAGGCCGCCTCATGCGTCGGGTTTTCGCAAGCCTTGCATCTGGACCTTTTTAAGCAGCCTGCCCGTTTCTGGCTATTCAATCGACTGCTAAACAACAAAACCAAGGAGAAGAACAATGGCCACCACAACCAAGAAAAAGGCCCTCGTGAGCGCGATCGTCATGGGCGCGCTCTCGATCGGCCTGTACGCGCTTCTCTTCGTCAAAGAGGACCTGGTGAATTCGACTTTCGGCAAGGGCGGGGTCTACGCCGTGCTGCCGATCGCGACGGCGTTCCTCTTCTCGTTCGTCCACGGCAACTTTACCGGCAGTTTCTGGACGGCCCTCGGGATCGAGGCCGCAAAAGGCAAGGGGGGCAAATAAGATGCACGACGCTGTCGCTGTAGCTACGCAGTTCATCGGCCTCTCCCTCGGGAAGGTCATGTATCTCTTCGCCATGGGCTTCGTCGGCGGCCTGGTCAGCGGCTTCATCGGCTCGGGCGGCGCTTTCGTGCTGACCCCGGGGATGATGAGCCTCGGCGTGCCGGGTCTGATGGC
>Ga0334722_10005208_pt1 | contig 13210 bp, 8 predicted proteins | sample C3_bottom_MG_FD_207210 | JGI IMG/M metagenome (GOLD analysis project Ga0334722, IMG submission 207210) | Sediment microbial communities from Yellowstone Lake, YNP, Wyoming, USA - C3_bottom | ecosystem: Environmental > Aquatic > Freshwater > Lake > Sediment | place: USA: Wyoming | collected...
GCACCATCGGTGTCTCAATTACCACGAGTTAGATTGCGCACGCGAGGTTCGTAATGCAGACCGCCGAATTCCGCGCGATGAATACAGAAATCCTCTTGGCAGCCGAAGGCGCGCCAGACGCGAAGCGTGTCGCGCGTGGATTCGCGGAGGCAGAGCGATTTGTTCGCGCCGCCGAAGCGCGCCTCACTCGTTTCTCCGATGCAAGCGAGCTTGCCGCGCTGAATCGTTCATCGGGCAATTGGTTTCGCGCATCGGATGATTTGTTCAACTTGGTGCGCGAGGCGCGCGATTATTTCGACCAGACAAATGGCTTGTTCGATCCGACCATTCTCGATGCGCTAAAAGCGGCGGGCTATGACAAAAGCATGGACGAGATTCGCGCGCACGGCGTCACAGCATCATCGAATCACGCGACGCGAACGCGCCACGATTTCCGCGCCGTCGAGTTTGACGACGCGCGCAGCGCGATTCGACTGCCGCGCGGAATGCGAATTGATTTGGGTGGCATCGCCAAGGGCTGGGTCGCCGAATCGACCGCGTTGCTGCTTGCCGATTACGCCGACGCGTGTGTGGTTGATGCGGGCGGCGATATGTTTGCCGTTGGACTGCCGAAAGATACCGATGCCTGGGACGTGGAAATCGAAGACCCGCGCGATGCCAAAGCGACACTCGCCATGTTGAGGATAGAACCTGGCGCGGTCGCCACATCGTCGATTACCAAACGGCGTTGGAAACAAGGCGAATTGACCCAGCATCATCTGATCGATCCGCGCACGGGCGAGCCAGCCAAAACGGATTTACTCTCGGTCACGGTCATCGCGCCGCACGCAACCACCGCCGAAGTTTTTGCCAAGGCATTATTGATTGCTGGCTCAAGTGAAGCGCAATCGATTGCCGCGTGCCGCGACGATATTTCATTCATCGCGGTCGATGGCGCGGGCAAATTGTGGAGCGCGCCTTTGGAAAAATCAATGGAGTTGTTAAATGTCGGAATCTGATATGCCCAAGATTATTGGGTACAGCACAATTGGCGCACTGCTCGGTGTGATCGGCGGGACGATTGTGATTGGCTTGTTGCTTCCTGGTTTGCCGTTGCTCGGTCTAATCAGTCGATTGTTTAACTGGCTCTTCGCGCTTGATACTGTGCAGGCGTTGTGGTATATCACGCGCGCCGCAGGCATCATCGCCTATCTATTGTTGTGGCTCTCGACGGCGTGGGGGCTTGCTGTGTCGAGCAAAATTTTTGATCCGTTGCTTCATCGCGCGTTCACCTACGACATGCACCAATTCATCTCGCTAGTCGCCATTGGCTTTACGATTCTGCACATCGTCGTTTTGTTTGCCGATCAGTATTTACCGTTTTCCGTTCCGCAAGTCTTGATTCCCTTCATCGCGCCTTATCGACCGATCTGGGTGGGCATCGGCATCATCGGCATGTATCTGACGCTGTTGGTGACGGTGACGTTTTATTTTCGACGTTGGATTGGGCAGAAAACTTTTCGCGTGATTCATCTTGCCAGTTTCCTGGCTTATGCGGCAGTGACTGTTCACGGCTTGATGGCAGGCACCGATTCGGTCTTGCTGGCAACCCAATTGATGTACGCGGGCAGTGCGCTCGCTATCGTCTTCCTGACCGTTTACTGGCTGGTGATGATGCTACAAAATAAAACGACCGCGCCGGCTGTTGCAAACGCGCCGGTCTATCGGAGGAGTTGATGGCGCGTCGTCGAGCAGCGCAAAAACCTAGTCCCAGTTTGACGGAACGATGGCGCGGGTTGCGTGGTTGGAAACGGGTTGCATTGTTTGCAGTCATAGCGATCGGTATTCTGAGTGTGCTGGGATTGTCGGGCGGCGCGGTGTACGGAATCCAATTGGAAAACCAGGATTCGTTCTGCGCGTCGTGTCACACCCAGCCCGAAACGAAATACTATCAGCAATCGACTGCAACGACCGCAACAACACTGGCGGCGTTTCACACGCAAAAGCAAGCGCGTTGCATCGATTGTCACAGTGGCGGCGGACCGTTTGGGCGAATGGCAGGACTGACCCAGGGTAGTATCGATTTGCTGGCATACCAAAGCGGCAACTATCACACGCCTGCCGTAACATTCAGCCGACTGGGAGATGATTCGTGCATCAAGTGTCATGGCGACACGGTCACGCGCGGCGGATTCAACAATCATTTCCATTTGTACTTGCGCCAGTGGCAAGCCGCCGACTCGAATGCGGCGGGTTGTGTCGATTGCCACGTAGCGCATTCCACGGGAGATTCCAAGCAACAGTTTGTGCAAAATTCGGCATCGACCTTTTGCAACCGATGTCACCAATCACTGGGACGCGGACGGTAAATTCATCGTCATGGATCACACCAGAAACGCATAACACGCGGCAGGTTTAGCAGACCTGCCGCGTTCTTTTTCCAGCCGCAAACACGTTGACGTGGCGAGAAATCCGGTTTATGATGTAGCCGTCGCAGAAAATATTTTTGCGATTTGCGCGAGTGAGTCCGGTCGGGTTTGTCCTCCGCAAGGCATAACGTTCCTCAAAGATAGTGATGCTTCCCTTCTTTGCCAGTCTTCGCAATCGATTGCTTTTGCTTGCTGCGCTGGTCTTTCTCCCCGCGTTCGGCTTGGTTATCTATGGAGACAATGTTCAACGCGAACTAGAAATTCACGCGGCACAGGACAATGCGGTGCGCCTCGCGCGCTTGGTGGCGGCGGACCAAGATCGCCTGCTCGAATCACCTCACCAACTCCTCAGTTCGTTAGCCAGCGTCCGGGCTATTCAACAAAACGATTCTGCCTTTTGCAATACCTTCCTGCCTAACCTGATGGATCAAGTGGACTCGATAGGAAGTATTGCTGTCGCCGATCTCAACGGCGACGTGTGGTGCAGTTCCACGCCGCTTAGCTCCCCAGTCAACCTGGCTGATCGGCCGTACTTTCAGCGCGCGATCCAAACGCGCCGTCTCGCCATCAGCGATTACCAAATCGGGCGGATCAGTAAAGAGCCCGTCGTCAATATTGCCATTGCCTTGTACGCCCCCTCGGGCAATTTAAATGGCATCGTTTCCGCCTCGATCAAGCTTGCCTGGCTCAATCGTTTTGCATCGAGCGCGCAACTTCCGGTGGATTCCATTTTGAGCGTCACCGATGCGAACCATACATTCGTGGTACACTACCCCGATCCCGACAATTGGGTCGGCAAACCGATGACGGTGACTGCATTGCTCCAAGCATTTCAAACGCAAATCGAGGGCGACGTTATCGAAGCGACAGAAAAAGATGACGTACCGCGCCTCTATGCTTTTGCGCCGCTCGCGGGAGAACTAAAAGGCGCGGGTTTCCATGCCACCGTTAGCATTCCAACATCAATCGCTTATACCAACATCGGCAAAACACTCAACGGCGAATTGGTCAGTCTGGCTCTGGTGACGATACTGGCAATGGTTGCCGCGTGGTTGGTCGGCGATGTGATGATTGTCCGCCGCGTGCGTGCGCTGACCCAGACCGCGCAAGAGCTAACCGCGGGAAACTTGAACGCGCGCACCGGTCAAATGTACGGCATCAGTGAACTCAGCGAACTCGCACGACGGTTTGATGAGATGGCGCACACCATCCAACAACGTGCCGTTGAAAATGCGCGGCTGTACAAAGCCGAACACGAGGAACGCGAATTCGCCGAAGCTCTGCGCGACATTGCGGCAGCGTTGAATAGCACCTTGAAGTTTGACGAGGTTCTGAATCGTATTATGGACAACGTTGGTCGCGTAGTGCCGTACGATGTGGCAGACATCATGCTCATCGAAAACGGCGTCGCGCGCGTGGTCTGTTGTCGCGGCTACGCCGAGCGCGGAATTGAAGAGTGGATTTTGGCTCGACGTTTCCCGGTCTCAGAATTCGCCAACATATACCGGGGGATCATCAATAACCAACCCCTGCTTATTAGTGACACGCGGACTTTTTTCGGTTGGGTAGATTTACCCGAATCCAATTGGATTCGTTCTGTCCTCGAGGTACCGATCCGATTCGAAGGTCAAGTCATCGGTTTCCTCAATCTGGATAGCGCTCTGCCAAATTTCTTCACGCCTGCCCAAAGCACTCGGTTGATGGCATTTGCCGATCAAGCGGCGCTCGCGCTCAGGAACTCGCGCATGTTGTCAGAGGCAGAAGATCGCGCCACTCAATTTACCGCGCTTTATGAAACGACGCGTGATCTCACTATGCAGCAAGATTTGCCGAAGCTACTTGACACGGTAGTGGAACGCGCGACCAAGATTATGAAAACTGCCCACGGCGGTTTGTATATATATGATCCAACCCGCGACGATTTGGAACTTGTCATACAAAAGGGATTTCTTGCACCAATTGGCACTCGGCTCCGAATGGGCGAAGGTGCGGCTGGGCGCGTGGCACAAACACGCCAACCCATGATCATCGACGACTATCAGACCTGGGAAAATCGAAGCCCGCATTATGAAGGAGTTCCTTTCGCTGCCGTACTCCAAGCGCCCATCATCTACCGTGGAAACATGATCGGCGTTCTGACAGTCACTGAAATTGTGCCGTCCACTCGCAAGTTTACCGAAGCCGATATGCGTATCCTCTCGCTCTTTGCCGGACAGGCGGCAAGTGCAGTGCACAATGCGCGGCTGTTGGAAGAGACGCGCCAACGGGTGAGCCAGTTTGCGGCGCTGTACGAGACCATGCGCGACCTGGGAGCGCAACAAGACTTGGCGGCTTTGTTAGAAGTAATTGTTGACCGCGCGGACAGACTGCTCAAGCCAACGACAGTGGCGATGCTCATGTACGACGCCACAGCCCATACGCTTGAATTGGTTGCCGTCAGAAACTCGCCTCTTCCGCTTGGCACGCGAGTGAAACTAGGTGATGGCGTGGCAGGGCACGTGGCGCAAATGCGCGCGCCAATGATCGTCAACGACTATTCGATGCAAACGCAGCGTCCCTCCGCCTTGAGTAACGTGCCAATCACTGCGGCGATGGGTGTGCCTATGTTGTATCGCGGTGACTTGATGGGCGTCCTGCTCCTGTCTGAGTCTAACCCTGCGCGCAAGTTCACCGAGGCAGATGAACATCTCCTGTCGCTGTTTGCCGGGCAGGTAGCGGGCGCTATTCACAGCTCCAAATTGCTCGAGGAAACTCACACGCGCGCAGAACAACTCGCATTGCTCTATGATGCGGGACTGGCATTGAACAGTGTCCTCGAACCACATGCCCAACTGGAATACTTGCTCAAGATTGCTACGCGTTCATTGCATGCGGAACGCTCTGAATTTTTTCGATTGGATAGCGCCAGCCAGCGAATCCATCTTGAGTTGAGCATTGGCTATTCGACACAGCTCGCAGAAATGCAAGCCAAGCTCACCACCAATTTGGAGGACGAACATTCTCTGGTGGCTGCGGTTTGCCGAAATCTACTGCCGCTGTACCTGCCCGATGTGAGTACGGATGCGCGCTGGGTAACTGTCGACCCGGAAATTCGATCGGGGTTGTGGGTGCCGGTGGAGCACGAGAACAAGATGTTGGGCGCATTGGCGTTGCTGAGCAAGCGACGCGATGCCTTTACGCCGCAAGACGAACGACTGGCGGTGCTCTTCGCCAATCAAGCGGCAGTCGCTCTGGAGAATGCGCGCTTGTTCGATGAGACTCGACGACGCGCGGATCGACTCGGGGTCCTAAACAACATCGCTCGCACCGCCAGCGATACGATGAGTCTAGACGAGTTGCTCGAAATCGTCTACCGACATATCAGCAACGCGCTTGCATCGGATGCGCTGAGTATTGCCTTGCTGGATTGGACGACGAACGAATTGGATTTTCGAGTTCGCATCGACGAGGGCGAGCGTGTTCCACCCGAACGTCATCCGGTTGGCACGGGTTTGCGCGCGCGAGTAATCTCGACCCAGAAATCGCTCTTGATTCGAGACATCCAAACAGCCGTCGATTTGCCGCCTCTCAATTTGTGGGGATCGATGAAAGTCCCGCGTTCTTGGCTGGGTGTGCCGTTGCAATTGAATGGTATTGTCGTCGGCATCCTCACCATCGAATCCTACACTCCGAATGTTTACACCGAGGAAGACGAACAACTTTTGGTCACGATTGCCGACCAGGTTGCAGTCACCATACAAAAGTTGCGCCTGTTCAATGAGACCCAGCAACGCGCCAACCATCTAGCTGTCCTCAACAACGTGGCGCGGGCTGTTAGCCAAACGCTCAACCTGGGCGAATTGCTCGAAATCGTTTATGATCAAGTCAACCACGTACTCAAGCCGGATGCGTTTTGTATCGCGTTGTACGATGCGACGACGCAAGAGTTGGATTATCGGGTTCAGATTGACGAAGGGGTGCGCTCTCAGCCGGAGCGACTTTCCGTGGCGGTCGGTTTCAATTCGCGCGTGATTGCGACACGCAAATCGCTTTTAATTGGGGATGCCTTGGAGGTTGAAGCTCCACCGCCTGCCAGTCTTTGGGGCACGATGAAACCGGCGCGATCCTGGTTGGGTGCGCCGATGCGATTGGGGGACACGATTCTGGGTATTATCAATGTGCAAGCGTATACGCCGAATCGCTATACCGTCGAAGACGAACAACTCTTGGTCACGATTGCCGATCAAGTGGCAGTCGCCATTCAAAACGCGCGCCTCTTTGAAGAGACCACTCATCGATTGGTGGCGCTGGAAGCCGTGAATAAAATTTCGACGGCGTTACGGGCGGCGCAGAACCTCGAAGAAATGCTGCCGCTGCTCTTGGACGAAACGCTTGTGGTCATCCAAACGACCGCAGGCGCGATCTCGCTCTATGATGCCGAGCATGATGAATTGTACCAAGTAGTGACGCGCGGATGGTTTCAACAAACGCCTCCGCGCACTCCGGCGAGTGATGGAATTGCCGGTCTGGTTTTTCGGAACGGCGCGCCATTTGTCACATCCGATTTTCAAATGGATTCGGCGACCAGCGAATTGGCGCGACAACAAATCCCGGCGGCGTGGGGCGGCGTCATCGTGCCGATTCGAGCGACGAAGGACATCATCGGCGTGCTTGCCATCTCTTTGCCGTTGCCTCGAAAAATCGAACCTTCCCAGGTTCACTTGCTGACCACGATCGCCGAAATGGCGGGCAACGCGATTCGGCGCGCCCAGTTGCACGAACGGACCGAAAAACAACTCCATCATCTGGATGCGCTTCATATCGTCGATACCGCCATAAGCGCGAGTTTGGACTTGCGCACGATTCTTAATATTCTTCTCGACCAGGCAACCACGCAGCTCAAGGTGGACGCCGCGGATATCTTGACCCTCAATCCGCACGATCAAACGCTGCAATTTTTTCTGGGGCAAGGTTTGAAACAAGAAACGAATTTCAAGACCCGTTTGCGTCCGGGAACGGGCTACCCAGGTCGCGCCGTGCTGGAACGCCGAACCATTCGCGTGCCTCAGCTGGCTCAAGCCACGGGAGATCCTCGCATCGAAAAATTGGCAAGCGAAGGTTGGACGGCTTATGCGGTCGCGCCGCTTGTCTCCAAAGGAAAGGTGCGCGGTGTGTTGGAAATTTTCCATCACGCCGAATTGGAACTCGACGCAGACTGGCTGGGGTTCCTAGAACTCCTCGCTGGACAAGCCGCCATCGCATTCGATAACTCGGCTCTCTTCGATAGTCTGCAACGCTCCAATGTTGAACTCTCGCTCGCGTACGATGCGACGATTGAAGGCTGGGTGCGCGCATTGCAGTCGCGGACTGTAATGATGCAAGGCAACACCGACCAGTTGATGGATCTCACGCTGCGGATTGCGTGCACCCTAGGCGTGAACGATGCGGACTTGGTTCACATCCGTCGAGGTGTTTTGTTGCACGACATCGGTCAGATGGCAATCCCGGATAATATTTTGCGCAAAACCGGAACGTTCACCAGCGACGAGTGGGATATCGTGCGTCAGCATCCGCAAAACGCTTTTGATCTCCTCCAGCCGATTGAATATTTGCGCTCGGCGATAGACATTCCATATTATCATCACGAAAAATGGAATGGCTCCGGTTATCCGCGCGGCTTGAAAGGGACCGAGATTCCACTGGCGGCGCGCATCTTTGCCGTCGTGGATACCTGGGACGCGCTGCGCTCTCCCCGTCCGCATCGTCCAGCGTGGAGCGACGACCAAGCGCGCGAGTATATACAATCGCAAGCGGGTCAAGCCTTCGATCCGCAAGTCGTGGATGCTTTTCTAAAACTCGTGAATCGTGAATAAACTCTCCCGATGATTAGCGAAATCGGGAGAGTTTTTCTATCGCGTGTTAATCTTTTGTTAGACCTTGGTGATAAATCGCCGAAAAATTCCAAACCTCCCTTGACACTCTTCCAACGAGTGTGCTATTATCGTGGCGCTTTGATGAACGACAATCGTTTCGTGATGACGCGAAACAAAAAATCTCACGACAGGGAGAAAATAAAATGGCTTTTCAATTACCGTCTCTACCATACGCCTTTGACGCGCTCGAACCGCACATCGACGCCAAGACGATGGAGATTCACCACGACAAGCATCACAATGCGTACGTGACCAACTTGAACGCCGCGCTCGAAAAATTTCCGAACCTGCAAAGCAAAAGTATCGAAGCATTGCTCAATGAAATCAACAACGTGCCGGAAGAAATTCGCGCTGCGGTCCGCAACAACGGCGGTGGGCATATGAACCACACCATGTTCTGGCAAATGATGGCGCCTAAAGCTGGCGGCGAACCGACCGGCGCACTCGCCGATGCGATCAATAAATCGTTCGGCAGTTTTGCTACGTTCAAGGAACAGTTCGCGAAAGCTGGGATGGGACGCTTCGGTAGCGGCTGGGCGTGGCTCATCAACACCGACGGAAAATTGTCCATTGAAAGCACCGCGAACCAAGACCAGCCGATCATGAATGGCAAGAGCGCGATCCTGGGAATCGACGTGTGGGAGCACGCGTACTATCTAAAATATCAAAATCGCCGCGCCGATTACATCGCGGCGTGGTGGAACGTCGTGAACTGGGCGGAAGTCACGAAGCGATTTGCCGCCGCAAAAAAGTAATTCATTGAAATGAGGAATCGAGCAACTATCTCGATTCCTCATTCCGTTTTCCACGTCCTTCTGTCATTGCGCGGAGCCGCTTTGCGTGAGCAGAGCTACATTTTTCGTTACCTGCTCGCCGGATGCGGTGCTGAGCGAACCAAGCAATCTCCGTTTGCGAATTGGGGATTGCTTCGCTCGCAATGACGACAGATACTTGAGGTTGTCATGTCGACACAGATAGCATTGCAAGTCGAAGCAAAACATCGCGGGCTGGGTTTGAGTGATGAACAAGTATTGGAGATGTACTGGAATATTTTGCTCGCGCGGCGCCTCGATGAGCGAATGTGGATTTTGCATCGTCAGCACCAAGTCGCGTTTCACATTTCGGGCATCGGGCACGAAGCGACCCAGGTTGGCGCGGCGTTCACGTTGAAAAAGGGATACGACTGGACGCATCTGTATTATCGAGACATCGCGCTCGCCTTGACGATTGGAATGACGCCGCGCGACATGATGCTCTCGCTCTACGGCAAACAAGGCGACCCAGCATCGGGCGGTCGTCAGATGCCCTCGCATTTCGGCAATCGTCAATTAAAAATTGTCACGGGGTCGAGTCCGGTTGCAACACAAATTCCGCAAGCGTCGGGCATCGCATTTGCAATCAAATACAAAGGCACTGATGAAGTCGTGCTGACCAGCTTCGGCGAAGGGTCCACCTCCGAAGGCGATTTTCACGAAGCGCTCAACTGGGCGGGCATTTTCAAATTGCCTGTCATCTTCCTCTGCGAGAACAATCAGTACGCGATTTCTGAACCGACCGCTAAAGAGATGCCTGTGAAAAATGTCGCCGACCGCGCGGTCGCTTACGGAATGCCCGGCGTGATCGTCGATGGCAACGATGCGCTCGAAATGTACCGCGTGGTGCGTGATGCCGTCGAACGCGCGCGGCGCGGCGAAGGGGCTACGTTAGTTGAAGCAAAAACCTATCGCCCGGTGCCACATTCGTCGGATGACGACGACCGCACGTACCGCTCGCGCGAAGAAGTGGAAGGATGGAAGAAAAAAGATCCGGTCTTGTTGATGCGGCGATATTTGGAGAGCGTTGGTTTGATGGACGATGCGCGGGCGCAAGAGTACGAAGCGCGCGCCAAGCAAGCCGTTGATGATGCAAATGAGTTTGCGCGCAATGCGCCGTACCCGCTCGCTGAAACCGCGCTGGAAAATGTATGGGGACAAGTCAGTGAACAGTGGTCAGTGGACAGTGGACAGAAACCGTCCACTACACACTAACCACTATCCACTGGAGTTTTACATGGCAACTCTTACAAACATCGATGCGATCACTCGCACTCTACAAGAAGAGATGCGCCGCGACCCGAATATTTTTATCACGGGCGAAGATGTCGGCGTGCGCGGCGGCGTGTTTCGCGCGACCAAAGGCTTGATCGAAGAGTTTGGCGACAAGCGCGTGGTCGATTCGCCATTATCGGAGTTGTCCATCGTGGCGATTGGAATCGGCGCGGCGATGTACGGTTTGCATCCCGTGTGCGAAATTCAATTCGCGGATTACATCGCGCCTGCGTTCAATCAAATCGTCAACGAAGCGGCACGCGTGCGCTATCGCTCAAACGGCACATGGACTTGCCCGATGATTATTCGCACGCCGTATGGCGGCGGAGTTGGCGGCGGGTTGTATCACTCACAGTCGATTGAAGCGACGTACGCGCATGTTCCTGGGTTGTACGTCGTCGCGCCAAGCACGCCGTACGATATTGTCGGCATGTTGCGCTATGCGTTTCGCGTCGACGACCCCGTCTTGTTTCTAGAACACAAAAAAACTTATCGATTAATCAAGGGCGATGTGCCCGACGACTATTACACGATTCCATTCGGCAAAGCCGATGTTAAACGCGCGGGCACGGATGTGACCGTCGTGGCGTATGGTTTGATGCTGCACGAAACATTGAACGCGGCAGAACAAGTCGCCGCCGATGACATCAGCGTCGAGGTCATCGATCCGCGCACGTTGAATCCCATCGACAAGGCAACGATTCTCGCATCGGTGAAAAAGACAAGCAAGGCGCTTATCGTCTACGAAGATAATCTAACCCTGGGCTGGGGCGCAGAAATTGCCGCAATCATTGCGAGCGAAGCGTTTGAATATCTCGATGCGCCCGTGATGCGCGTCGCAGGACCCGATGTGCCCGCCGTGCCGTTCGCGCGCACGATGCAAGATTTTTTTATGCCGAACGCGGAGAAAATTGCAAGCGCGATTCGCAAGCTAGCAAAGTATTAGTGGTTAGTGGACAGTGGGTGGTGGTCAGAAAACTACCCACTGTCCACTAACCACTATCCACTGGAGTCACAATGTCAACAAATGTCGTGATGCCACAATTGGGTGAGAGTGTTATCGAAGGCACGATTGGCAAATGGTTCAAGCAAGTCGGCGACAAGGTCGAGCAATACGAATCGATTATGGAAGTGGTCACCGACAAGGTGACGACCGAAATTCCATCGCCCGCCGCAGGAACGGTTTTGCAAATTCTCATCGCCGAAGGCGCGACGGTCAATGCAGGAACGGTGGTCGCGATCATTGGCGCAGCAGGTGAATCTGTTTCTGCGCCAGTTCCGCAAAAGCCGTCGGACAATGGACAAGCTCTCGCACCCACTTTGCCCACGAACCAACCAACCAGCAAACTATCCAACCAACGTTTGACCCCCGTCGTCGCGCGCATGCTCGCCGATAACAACATTGCCGATGCGGAGCTTGCAACGATTCAAGGCACGGGCGAAGGCGGGCGCATCAGCAAAAAAGACATTGAGAATTTTCTAAAGACGCGCGGCAATTCTAAAAAACCTGGGACGGCACTAGAAGCGTGGGAACAACCTGGGACGGGCGAACTCTTCCGACCGACGGAAGAAGTGTTTGGCAAGCCATACCCCCAAACTCCCACACCTACTCTACCGGCGCAGGATAAACCAGATCGTAAGCAACAGGCGTATGGGAGTGTGGGGGAAGAAATCGTCCCTGTCTCTCCCATGCGCAAAGCGATTGCCGAACACATGGTGCGCTCGAAACAAATCGCGCCGCACGTGACGAGCGTGCACGAAGCGGACATGAGCCGCGTCATCGCGTACCAAAAAGCGCACGAAGCGGAATTTGCCAAGCAGGGCGTCAAGCTCACGCTCACGGCGTTCTTCGTGCAAGCCGCCGTTGTCGCACTCAAAGCGTGGCCCATTGTCAACGCGTCGTACACCGACCAGGGCATTCTGATGAAACGCGACATCAACATCGGCATCGCAGTGGCGTTGGAAGATGGACTGATCGTTCCCGTCGTCAAGCATGCCGACGACAAAAGCTTGCTCGGCATCGCGCGCAGCGTCAACGATCTGGCGTCGCGCGCGCGCGAAAAACGATTGCAACCCGACGAAGTCCAGGGCGGCACTTTCACGATCACCAACTATGGCATCTTCGGGTCGCTCTTTGGAATGCCGGTTATCAACCAGCCGCAATCCGCGATCCTGGGTGTTGGCACGATTCAAAAGCGCGCCGTCGTGCGCGACGATGCGATTGCGATTCGTCCGATGATCTATCTCTCGATCACCATCGACCATCGCCTGCTCGACGGCGCAATCGGCGATCAGTTCATGCAAAAACTCAAACAGTTCTTGGAAGAATACAAGTAGGGCTCTCTCTGACACCAGGTTTCTTCCATTCGGGGAAACCTGGTTTTTCGTCATAGGAAAATAGAATGAGAAAAATAATCATGTTCAATATGATGACGCTTGACGGATTCTTCGAAGGACCCAGCGGCGACCTCTTCTGGCACAACGTCGACGCAGAATTCAACGAGTTTGCTGTCACTCAATTGCATTCCGCCGATGCTCTGTTATTCGGACGCGTGACCTATCGGATGATGGCGAAATATTGGCCGACGGATGCTGCGATCAAAGACGATCCAATTGTGGCGGGACTGATGAACAAGATACCCAAGTTTGTTCTTTCCCGAACACTGACGAAAGCGGAATGGAACAATACAAAACTCATCAAGGGAAACATCGCGGAAGAGATTACAAAACTAAAACAACAGCCAGGCAAAGATTTGCTGCTATTCGGCAGCGCCGATCTGGCATCGACGTTGACGCCTCTTGG
>Ga0334722_10005209_pt1 | contig 13210 bp, 10 predicted proteins | sample C3_bottom_MG_FD_207210 | JGI IMG/M metagenome (GOLD analysis project Ga0334722, IMG submission 207210) | Sediment microbial communities from Yellowstone Lake, YNP, Wyoming, USA - C3_bottom | ecosystem: Environmental > Aquatic > Freshwater > Lake > Sediment | place: USA: Wyoming | collected...
CACGACGCCTGGCCAGGAACCGGCCTCGTGAGGACCGACCTCGAGTGTCTGCCCTGTTTCTTCGGCCAGATCACCCGAACCTTGAACCACGCACGCGTAAACGGGGACCAGGGCCGCAGCATCGCGCGCCGGGCCGGAGAGATCGTCGCCAGCGCTTCCCTCGAAGAGGTGCCGGCGCGGACCTCAACGCTCATCCACCGGCTTTTGCGCTCGGAGACTGGCGTCGACCCCTATCATGAGGTCAAGACAACGTACAACCGTATCGCCCTGGACATGCTGCCGGAGCTTTTGCTGCTCGCCGCGGGCGTGCCGGACCGGCTCGAAGGCGGGGTCCGGGCAGCCATTGCCGGCAACGTGATAGACTTTGGCATTTATGATCACATCGATCTGCGGCGCTCCATTGAAGAGTCCTTTCAGCTTGAACTTTCACCTGGTTCTTTTGACGCCTTTCGGCACGCCGTGGAAACTGCCGGGCGCATCCTCTATCTGTGCGACAATGCAGGCGAGATCGTGTTTGATCGTGTGCTGCTCCGGATCCTGCAGGAGAAGGGAAAGTCGGTGACCGTGGCGGTCAAGGGCGCGCCGGTCATTAACGACGCAACACTCGATGATGCAGCTGAGGCCGGAATGACCGAATATACCGAGCTTATCGACAACGGCAGTGACGGGATCGGCACGCTTCTGGAATCCTGTTCGGAGCGCTTTCTGAACGCCTACCGATCGGCTGACTTGATCATCAGCAAAGGCCAGGCCAATTTCGAGACTTTGGAGCAGACGCGCGACCCGCGTTTGTTCTTTCTGTTCAAGGTAAAGTGCCCGGTGGTCGCCCGCGCCTTGGGCCGGGAGAATGGCGACATCGTGCTTATGCAGGGAGCCTGAATTTCGGATTGCGGATTTCGGATTGCGGATTTTTCTGTTCCCAACCGTGGTTTGCAGAAAATATGACTTATGGGAGCAGAGATAGTTACCATTGATCCGGTTCACCCGGAACAGGTCTTCGAACGTTGCAGGAGCGTCATCGGATCAGGTGGTGTCATCGCCTATCCTACGGATACCTTCTATGGCCTTGGCGCGGATCCAATGAATCCCGAAGCGGTTAAAAGGCTTTTTGCGATCAAAGGCAGACAGGCCGGTCAGCCGATCCTGCTCCTGTTGCACGACCGCAGCAAGATAGGAGAATGGGCTGCGGGGATCTCGGATGAGGCGGAAGCGCTCATGGATGCCTTCTGGCCCGGTCCGTTGACCCTGGTTTTTACCGCACTGCCGTCGGTGCTTCAGGAATTGACCGGGGGCACGGGACGTATCGGTCTCCGGGTCCCGGGCAATGAAGTGACGCGCCGTCTGCTGGAAGCACTGGGGACAGCGCTCACCGGGACGAGCGCGAACCGGTCCGGAGGTCCTGATTTGCAGACGGCCCAGGACGTGGCCGGGATGCTCGGCGATAAGGTAGACGTGATCCTCGACGCCGGCAGAACAGTGGGAGGGAAACCGTCGTCTGTTGTCGATGTCAGCGCTGCGGGACTGACGATGGTCCGCGAAGGGGCAGTTTCAGAACAAGAGCTCAGGGACGCATGGCATAAATTCAAGAAGAGGACCTGAAAGGAATTTACATGAAAAAAATATTTGTTCTGGACACCAACGTACTGCTTCACGACCCCCGGGCGATCTTTTCGTTCGAGGACAACGATGTGGTGATCCCCATTGTGGTGATCGAGGAGCTCGACAAGTTCAAGAAGGGCGTTGACGAGATCGGCAGGAACGCGCGCCAAGTCTCGCGTATCCTCGACGAGCACCGGCTCAAGGGGAAGCTTTCGCAGGGGGTACCGCTCGAAAGCGGGGGCAACCTGCGCGTGGAGCTCAACCACCAGTCACCGGAACACCTGCCGAGCGAACTCATTGCGACCAAGGCGGACAACCGGATACTTGCAACGGCCTTGAACCTGAAGCATGACAACCTGCCGGTGATCCTCGTGACCAAGGACACGAATCTTCGCATCAAGGCCGATGCGCTCGGCATGACGGCCGAAGACTATGAGTCGGACACGATCACGCTTGATGAGCTCTACTCCGGCGAGACCGAACTGCTGGTTGCGCCGGGGGCGATCGACGATTTCTATACCAATGGAGAAATGCAGCCTGCCGACCCGAGGCCCCTGCCGAACCAGTTCGTGCTGCTGAAGAACAGCGCCAACGAGTCGCAGACGGCGCTGGCGCGGTACAACAAACAGAAAAACGCTTTGGTCCCGATCGCTTCGCCAAAGCACGGCGTCTGGGGCATCACGGCAAAGAACAAGCAGCAGCAGTTCGCCCTCGACCTGCTGCTGAACGACGATATCCGGCTGGTGACGCTTGTGGGAAGGGCGGGCACCGGCAAAACGCTGCTCGCTCTTGCAGCGGGACTGGAAAAAAGCATCGAGGTGCGGTCGTTCCAGAGGCTGGTCGTATCGCGCCCCGTGTTTCCCATGGGCAAAGACATCGGTTTTCTGCCCGGCGATATCGATGAGAAACTGCGGCCCTGGATGCAGCCCATCCGCGACAATCTCGATTTCCTCGTGGGCTCCTCAGGCGGACCCGGCCGGGTCAAAGGAAAGAAGGACCTGCAGAGTCTTTTCGATCTCGGCATGATCGAGGTCGAACCACTCACCTACATCCGCGGCCGAAGCATGCCGAACCAGTACCTGATCGTGGACGAGGCCCAGAACCTGACGCCCCACGAGATCAAGACGATCATTACGCGCGCCGGCGAGGGAACCAAGGTCGTGCTGACCGGCGATCCCTACCAGATCGACAACCCCTACATCGATTCATCGAGCAACGGGCTTACCTACGTGGTCGATCGGTTCAAGGAAGAATCAATTGCCGGACATATCACGCTGGTGAAGGGTGAGCGTTCCGAGCTTGCGGAACTGGCGGCCACACTGTTGTAACCGTAACGAAACAATATCTCATACTCTATCCACCATAAAGGAGAAACGAATGGCCAAAAACGTATGCGCAACCCCGGGTTTTGAGAAGCTGCTCGTTGCAACGGATGGATCCCTGTTCAGCAAGGCGGCGGTCCAGGAGGCGATCGCGCTCGCCCGTGCCTGTTCAAGCACCCTCTATGTTCTGCTGGTGATCGAGGTAAATGCCGAGATCGATCTCTGGGATGCTCAGGCCGCGGATAAGCTCGAAAAAGACATGAGGAAGTATCTTGACGGGATCAAGGCGACGGCCGCCAAGGAGGGGGTCAAATGCGAGACCATTCTGCATCTTGGCGATGAACCGTACAGGGATATTGTTTCCGAGGCCGCCAAGCTCAAGGTCAAAACCATTATTATGGGCAGCCACGGGCGCACCGGTCTTACGCGGCTCATGATGGGCAGTGTCGTCTCGCGGGTCATCGGGCACGCTCCCTGTAAAGTGCTGGTGGTTCCGGCAAAGGTTAAAAAATAGGTAACTATTCAGCTCAGTTACACAGATAGATGCGAAACAGTGCGATTTCGGAACGGTGTGCAGGGACGGCAAATTCCTTGACAGCATATGAACGTTATGTTAATTTACTCGAACCTTTTTCTTACCGCAGGAGGTAGCATTGGAACGACAAAAAGGAATTGTTGAAATTGTTGCAGAGAGGGTCTGGAAGTTCTTCTCGTCCGTGAAGCTGGCTGTCATTCTGCTCATTATTCTTGCGATCGTTTCTGTCATCGGCACGGTTATTCAGCAGAACGAGTCTCCTGAAAAATATTTGAGGGAATACAGCGAGGCCACGGTCCAGGTGTTCGAAATGCTCGGTTTCTTCGACATGTATCACACGTGGTGGTTCGTGATCCTGCTGTTTCTGCTCACGACAAACCTGACGGTCTGCACGCTCGAACGCTTTCCGCATACCTTAAAGATCATGACCGCGCCGCTGAAGCCGATCGATGACGATGGGCTCAAGGCATTGCAGCTCAAAAAAGAGCTGACCGTAAAAGGCGGGATGGAAAAAGCCGAGGAGCGCGTTCTGCTGGTGTTCAAAAAACACGGGTACCGGCCTCTCGAGACGCGGAGCGCCGGGCTCTTCCAACTGGCGGCACAGAAGGGCGTCTACAGCAGGCTTGGCGTCTACGTCACGCACGTCAGCATTATCCTCATTTTTATCGGTGCCTTGACCGGCGCATTCTTCGGGTTCAAGGCGTTCCTGAACCTTCCCGAGGGGCAAGCATCCGACAAGGTCTATCTCAGGAACGAACCCATGTGGGACCAGATCATGGCATCTCTCGGCATCGCAAAAAGCCCGGTGATCTACAGTGCTGAGGGCGGGGTGCCTGCCATGCCGCTGGGTTACTGGGTGCAGTGCAACAACTTTGATGTGGATTACTATCAGGGCGCCCAGGGCCCCACGGGCATGCCCTCGGAGTACCACAGCACGCTCAGCGTTTACAACCAGGACAGAGAAAAGATCATTGATAAGCAGCGCATCCGGGTGAACGACCCGCTGAGTTACCGGGGCGTAACCTTTTACCAATCCAGCTACGGACCGATGCCCGAGGCTCCCGGCACGGTCCAATTGAGCATCCGGCTTAAAAACAGCGCGGAAGCGGCAGAGAATGTTTCAATTCAAGCGGGTCAGGCCGTGTATGTGCCGTCCATAAAAAGGACCATCAAGGCGCTCAGCTTTGCGCCCTTCGGCATGAGAAACCCCGCCACGGGCGAGGTGCAGTTTTACCGCACCAACAACGAAGAGTATATCAACCCGACGGTGGAGCTTGAGGTCCTGAACAACAACCGGACAGTCTACAAAACCTATGTTATGAAAACAGACAAGGGTGCGCCGTATATGCCTGAGGACTATATTATCAGCTATGTCCACTACTTCGGTACCCGCTATACGGGGCTGCAGGTTACCAAGGACCCCGGGGTCTGGGTCGTGTATACGGGATTCATCATGCTGTGCATCGGGCCGCTCATTGCCTTCTTTGGCTCGCACCGGAAGCTCTGGGTGCGCGTTCAGGACCGGAAGGGGCAGGCTGTCGTGACCATTGCCGGATCGGCAAACAGGAACCGTCTTGGTTTCGAGCGGGTGTTTAACCAGATTGTGGAAGAAATCTCAAAGTAACATCGGAGGGATAGATGGAAAGTTCAATGCTTTTTACAATAGCGACTTTAGCGTATTTGGCTGCAATGGTGTTATATATAAGCTTTCTGTCATTTAAAAAAGATGTTATTGGAAAGATAGCAACACTAGTAACGTCGGCTGGTTTTCTAGTCCAGACAATGGCATTGTTCCTCCGCTGGCAAGAATCATATCAAATGGATATAGGCAGAGTTCCGCTCACGAACCTCTATGAGTCGCTGGTTTTTTTTAGCTGGAGTACTGTACTTGTCTATCTTATTGTTGAATATAAATATAAAACAAAAATATTCGGGGCTTTTGTTTTGCCAGTCGTCTTTCTGGCACTGGCATTTATTAATGTTGCAGGTATCAGCAGCGATATTACACCGCTCGTTCCCGCGCTCAAGAGCAACTGGCTGTTCTATCATGTTCTGATCAGCTTTCTTGGGTATGCAGCCTTCGGTGTTGCTTTTTCCGTATGCATAATTTACCTTTTGAACGACTTGGAAGAACGTGGTTCTCTGGTGTACCTTTTTATTGCACTTGGGGCGATCTTGATTTTAGCTTCGCTCGGTTATGGCATGGCTGCCGCAGGTGTAATCGCGAAAAGAATATTCTGGTATGGACTAGGCACTATTTTCCTCGCCTGGGTTGTTTTTCTTACTGTTGCCGGAGCATCGAATAAGAAGCAGGTTTATCTTTTTTGGTCCCTCTGTGTAACTCTTGCCGTGGGATTGCTTGTTGCAATGGGTGTCGATTACGTCTTGTTTAAGGGTGTAGCTACCGATGAAAGTTTTAGAAAACACATGTTCGAAGCAACTTTTTTGAATGTTTCGATTCCTGTTCGTCTTGTATCTTGGATTGCAGTTGCTGCGATGTTCACGCTCGTGTGGACACAGGGACTAAAGTTGAAAACATTCTTTAAGCAGTATACCCTGTCGGGAGATTTGCTCGAAGAAATAACCTATAAAATGATTGCTGTAGGCTGGCCGCTTCTCACTGCGGGAATTCTCACGGGCGCCGTCTGGGCGAATAGTGCCTGGGGCACCTACTGGAGCTGGGATCCGAAAGAAACATGGTCGCTCATTACGTGGTTTATTTATGCCATTTATCTTCATGCCCGTTACGTACGTGGCTGGAAGGGAACTCAAATGGCGGTAATTGCGTGCTTGGGTTTTCTATCGGTCATCTTCACCTACCTCGGCGTGAACCTGGTGCTCTCGGGACTGCATTCCTATGGAGGCATTGGGGAATAGCATCACAATAGCCTGACACCCAGTCATATATCCTGGCCGTTGTCCGCAGCATGGTTGCTGCTGACAACGGCCTTTTTTTATGGTCATAACAGCTTCGTTCCGATCGTTCCCATCCCGCCGCTGAAAGTGGTATACTATAATAAAGCAGATAGATATCATCTTGTATGTCACACAAGGAGGTGTCCTATGAGAACGTTCACCTGTAAAAGTCTGGGAAATAACTGCACTTGGAAGCATATTGCAAAAACAGAAGAGCTGATGGCCGATGTCGTCGCTATCCATCTCAGGGAGGTTCACGGCATGAAGGCGCTGACGCCGGAGCTGGTCGCTAAGATCAAGAACCTGTCTACGAACCCGGATCCGGTCGATGTCTCGGTTGGGGAGCGGCTTATGATGAAGGAGTTCAGGTGTCAGGACCTGGGAAATGCCTGTAAATGGCGCTACTTTGCCCAAACCGAGGAATTGCTGGCAGATGGTGTTGCCGTTCATGCGCGGGAAGCACATGGCATCCGGGAGTTTACCCCCGAGCTTGTGGCCAAGGTTAAAATCCTGTCACATGAATGGACAGGCTAGTTCACAGAATGATGATGCGGTACTCTATTGTTCGGCGTCCGGAGTGGAGAGGGGCATCTGCAGCCTGATGCAAATCGAACCTTACCGCTTGAGCGTAATATCAACGCGCTTGTCAATGGAGTAGATCGGGTAAATCTTAAAATCTTTTACCCAGGGCTGAATGACAAAATAATCCGCCCGGTGCCACATGAAGACCCAGGGTGCGTTCTGAACGATGCGGTCTTCAGCTTCCTGGTAAAGCCGGTACCGTTTTATATCACTGGTCGTTCGCTGGGCAGTCTCGATGATACGGTCGAGGTCCTGATCGATGAGGCGCGTTCGGTTCCCTGACGGCCCGACACTTGATGAGTGAAACAGCGGAAAAAGAAAGTTTTCCGGATCAGGGTAGTCGGCCCACCAGGAAAGCCAGAAAGCGTCCGGTTCTCCCTCGTTCACGGCATGTTTGAACGCGCTCCAGTCAAGCTGGGTGATCTCCGCTTTGAGCCCCACCGCTGCAAGGTAGTTCTGTATCACTCCAACGATGTCCAGCACCTCTGGATCCGCCGAAATAAAGATCCTGATCACTGCTCCTGTCGCTCCTGCCTGGCTGATGAGCGCTTTTGCCTTTTCCGGATCATAAGCATACCCCTTTGCCTGGGAAGGCCGTATGCTGTCTTTCCAGAGCCCCGGCGGTACGGGGCCGGTTGCCAGCACGCCGCGTTTTTCAAAGACCGTGTTCAGGATATGCCGGCGGTCAATGGCCATGTTCACTGCCTGGCGGACCCGCAGATCATTGAAAGGCGGCCGTGTGCAGTTCAGCCCCAGGTAGTAGCTGTTCAGCCCCGGTCTTCCGAAGACAAGGTCCCTCCAGGCCGGGTCGGTCGTAAAATGGCGGTATTCCGCCGAGGGGATCAGGAGCACGTCGAGCCTTCCGGTCTCGAACTCAAGCACCGCAGTGAGGTCTTCCGGGATCACGCGGTAAACGATCCCGTTCAGTTTTGACCTGCCATCAAAGTAGTCTTCCCGGGCTTCAAGGATAAGGTCCTGACCATGCTTCCATTCCCTGAGCACAAACGGGCCGCTCCCTGCCGGATGCATACCGAAGTCCTGCCCCAGGCGTTCAACATCCTCGCGCGGCACGACATAGGCCGTTACCATGGCGAGCAGGGACAGAAAAGGGCCAAAAGGTTTTTCCAGCCTGAGCACCAGCGTCTGGTCGCCCTTGACCCTGATCCCCGAGACCGTTGCTGCTTTTCCCGAGATGAAATCACCCGCGCCCTCGATCTTGTCGAGCACCCAGGTGAGCGGCGCTTTTGTCCCCGGGGTGAGCACGCGTTCAAAGGAGTAGCGGAAGTCCTCCGCGCGGACCTTTCTTCCATTGCTGAACCGCACATTTTTTCTGAGATGGAACGTGTAGGTCCGCTGGTCCTCCGAGAGACTCCAGGAACTGGCGATATCGGGTATGATCGTGAGGTCCTCGTCAAAGCGGACGAGTCCGTTATAGAGCTTTGCCGCAATGCCGCCGCCCTGGACATCGGTAATGAGCGCCGGATCGAGGGTGGTGGGATTCGAGTTCAGGCGAAGGTAGAGATGGTTGGGAAGCCTGCTTTCATCACGAGGGTGACAGCCGGCAGTACAAAAGGTCAAGAGGATGGAAAGAATGAGCAGGGCGAACAGCGGGAGCGCGATCGTTATCCTGTTCCTATTTTTTCGCAGCGTCAATAAGCGCTTTAAAGAGTTTTTTGGTGAAACGGTCATGGTTCGTCTTTTCCGGGTGCCACTGCACGGCGATGAGGAAGTTCTTGCCACGGGACTCCAGTGCTTCGACCACACCGTCATGGGCGATCGCAGACAGCTTGAGGCTTCTGCCCGGGTTTTTTACGCTCTGGTGATGCGCGCTTCTGACGCGTATGGTGTCCGCACCCATGATGCTGAACAGCCGGGTGCCTTCGATAATGTCCGTTGGGTGGAAGGCCTTTGCACCGCTTTTCGCGGGTCCGTGCATTTGTGCTTTCGGGACCTGCAGGAGCAGATCCTGGTAGAGGCTGCCGCCCAGTGCCACATTGATGAGCTGGGTGCCGTGACAGATAGCGAGCACGGGTTTTTTCGCCCTGGCTGCGGCAATGAACAGCTGAATCTCGAAGCGAGTGCGTTCATCAGGAGAAAACGTCATGTGCGCAGCCGGCAGCGGTTTTTCCTTATAAAATCGCGGGTGAATGTCATCGCCGCCGGTAAATACGAAGCCGTCCAGATGCTTAATGAAGTCGGGTATCGCTGATTCAATCCCGATGATCGGGACAGGAATTCCACCGGACTGCAGCACTGCTTTGGCGTAATCCTGATCGAGGATGTTCAGATTCCTCGTTGGCTGGATTTCGAGATTCATGGTGATGCCGATGAGCGGTTTCATGGGCTGACCTCCGAAAAGTGTGTTGAAAACAGTTTATATATACCACACTTTTTGAGGAATGTCACATTAAGTTTTATTTTTCAATGACTTATGTAAAGCTACAGTTAGCTATTACCTATTCTTCTGTTTTTAAGCATTCTGTCCACAGTGCGCTCGTTCGCGGCCACGATGCAGCTCATTTCCTTATCAGCATCTCAAGAACGGCTTTTTGCGTATGCAGCCGGTTCTCTGCCTCATCGAACACGACTGACTGCGGTCCGTCGATCACGTCGGCAGCGATCTCTTCTCCCCGGTGCGCCGGCAGGCAGTGCATCACGATGGCGTCAGATGAGGCGGCCTTCAGCAGCTTCCCATCGATCTGGTAGCCCTGGAACGCCTTGACCCGCTTTGCATGCTCCGCTTCCTGCCCCATGCTTGCCCAGACATCGGTGTAGAGGACATCGGCCTTCACCACCGCCTGGTAGGGTTCGTTCGTTGTTTCGATGCATGAGCCGGTTTCTTTGGCTGCAGCCCGTGCATCAGAGAGGATAGAGGGGTTCAGTTCGTATCCACGCGGGCAGGCGATGGCGAAATGCATGCCGGTCTTGACGCACGCCTCGAGGAGCGAGTTCGCAACATTGTTCCCGTCGCCGATATAAGCAAGCTTAAGCCCTTTGAGGCCGCCTTTTTTCTCCTGAATTGTGAAGATGTCCGCCAGTGCCTGGCAGGGGTGGTGCAGGTCGGTGAGTCCATTGATCACCGGAATGGAGGCATGGTGCGCCAGCTCTTCGACCATTTCCTGGGCAAAGGTGCGGATCATGATGCCGTCGAGATAGCGCGAAAGTACACGTGCCGTATCCGCCACGGGTTCGCCGCGGCCGAGTTGCAGGTCGTCCGACGACAGGAACAGGGCCTGGCCGCCGAGCTGATACATACCGACCTCGAAGGAGACCCGTGTTCTTGTTGATGATTTTTCAAAGATCATGCCCAACGACCTGTTGGCAAGGGGTTGGTGCACGATACCCTGCTGCTGCATCTGTTTAAGCGCTGCAGAGCGGTCGATAATGGCCTTCACTTCAGCCGGTGTCAGTTTCGATATGGCAAGCAGGTCTTTCGTCATAGGTCTCCAGTTCGTTCCCCGGCCGGTTTGCCACAACCGGCTTGAGCGGCCGCCCCATTTCCCGGGGGCATAAAAGTAAGAGGCGGCTCGTACCGCAGCCGCCTTGAGAAAAAAGAGGATACACCTCTATCAGCGCTTTGAGAATATTGTCGTCAGGGCATCGATTAGTTGATCGATCTCTTCCGTGGACACGATGAGCGGCGGCATGAAGCGCAGTATGTTGTCCATGGTGCAATTGATCAGGAACCCTTCCTTGAGGCAGGCAGTAACGATCTCTTTGCACTCGAAATCGAGCTCCATGCCGATCAACAGACCTTTGCCCCGCACATCCTTTACAAAACCGAATTGTTTTTTCAGGTTTTCCAGGCTTTGCAGGAAGTGCTGACCGTGCTGTTCAACGGCCGGAAGCAGGATATTGTCCTCAAGGAGCACGTCGAGCGAAGCTATCGCTGCTGCGCAGGCGAGGGGATTTCCGCCGAAGGTCGAGCCGTGCGATCCCGGAGTGAAAGCCTGGGCGGCCTTGTCCGTGGCCAGCAGGGCGCCGATGGCCATGCCCGCACCAAGCCCTTTGGCAAGCGCTGCAACATCAGGCGCGACACCCGTGTGTTCATAGGCGAAGAGCTTCCCGGTCCGGCCCATGCCGGTCTGAACTTCATCGAGCATGAGCAGCAGGTTGTTCCGGTCGCAGATGTCGCGCAGGGCTTTCAGATAACCGGCCGACGGTACGTTGACACCGCCCTCTCCCTGGATCGGTTCTACCAGAACCGCGCAGGTATGCTCGTTGACCGCCCGCTCAACAGCATCGGCGTCATTATAGGGCACGTACCGGAAGCCGTCGACGAGCGGTTCAAATGATTTGTGGAATTTTTCCTGGGCCGTTGCGGCCAGCGCTCCCATGGTGCGGCCGTGGAACGATCCGCGCATGGTAATGATCTCGAACCGGTTCAGGTGCAGCACCTCGCGGCTATAGCGCCGCGCCAGTTTGATGGCCGCCTCAATCGCTTCCGTTCCCGAGTTGCAGAAAAAGACCTTGTCGCCAAAAGAGTTCTGGACGAGCATTTTGGCGAGGTTGATCTGCGGTTCGTTATGGTAGTGGTTCGATACGTGCATGAGCCGCTGGGCCTGCTTCTGGAGCGCGACGACGACGCGCGGATGACAGTGGCCGAGGTTGTTCACGGCCACACCCGATACGAAATCGAGATACTCCCTGCCATCGGAGTCGTAGACCTTCATGCCCCGCCCCTTGACGAGCACGAGCGGCTGCCTGCCGTAGGTGTTCATGATGTATTTCTGTGAGTCCGCTATGATGTTGCTGGTGATCATGATGGGCAAAAGTATCACAAGAAGGCTTAAAAATCAAATATAAAATGGTTTTTTGTTGTTACGATAAACGAGTGGAAAAGGGATGGTCCCATGGGGAAACGCTTCTTGTCAGGCGGTGATTTTCAACATTTCAAAAAAGAAAAAACCCAGCCCCTTGGATGGGGAGGGTTTTATTGAACGCTTCTCTTCACCGGTTCCATCTTATGCAGGTGATTATGGAACATGCATGCCGGTTTTCCGAAAAGTCCGGTTTACCGCATTTTTTCTTGTGCCGTCTTTGCAGCGCTGCTGGATGGCGCGGCATCTGCTGCTTTTTGCCAGAACTCTTTTGCTTTTTTCCTGTCATCATTCAGGTCTGCGTAGGCATTTCCCATTTTGAGATAGATCGATGCCTGAAATTCCTTATCCATGGAGTACTTTGCCGCGTCCTCATACCCATCGATCGCAAGCTTGAGGTCCTTTTTCTTGCTGTATTCAGGATTCGCTTTCAAAGAATCCCACATATAGATATCACCCTTGAGCGCATACGCAGCAGGATAATGGTGGCTCACTGACAGGGCTTTGTGTATGTATTTTTCAGCATGCCCGAGCTTGTCAATCGCTTCCATGGACCGGGCCCGGCAGAGATAGACCTCCGGGGATCTTTTGAAATTTCTTTCCATACTATCGAGGCTCCGGTCAATTCCTTTATACTTGTTCTTCCAGTCACTATTGCCGCTGGTCTTCAGTCTCCGCATTTCCTCGATCTGTGCGTCCATACTGGCCAATTGCGAGGCGAGGTTGCCGTCGGATGAATACACCGGCAGCTCGCGCTCACGGTCCCTTTTCCTGGTGTCTGCTGCGGGCAACGGCACCAGCTCGACCGTGCTCTTCACCATCTGACCGTTACCGATAGCGTTGGGTGTGTTTTCGTGCAAAATAATGCCGTCGGAGGTCTTGTTCTTAACGTCTTTGACCTGGATTGTACCGGTCTCGATGCGTTCGACATCGAGGACTTCGCCGGTCTTGGGGTGTTTGATGAGCCTGCCTTCCTGATATACCATGAACTGCATACCTGGTTTGACACCGCTGCGATTGCCAAGGTCGATCAGCACCTTATTGCCCTCACGCTGGACGATGTAGCCTTCAAGCGGGAAATCTCTGATGATCTTTTCGGCCATCTGGACAACCAGGTCCTCCAGTTTGACCGCGCTGGTGCTTTTCACATTTTCCGCAGCGATGATGGAACTGGTCTCCACCTCGATGATCCGGGCGTTCGCTTCCACAACTCCCTGGAACTCCATGACCGACCCGGTGATCACGATCTTCGCGCCGAGCACCCGTCCGAGCTTTGAGGCGCTGCTCTCATCGACAAGGCCCGATACTCCTATTTTCTGTTCCTGAAGCACTTTTTCGAGCAGCCTGCGCTCAATGACATCGAACCGGCCCTCCTTCACCAGTGCCGTGATGAGCCATTCCGCAACGATCTTGCCCATATCAGCGGAGTCGTGCTT
>Ga0334722_10005210_pt1 | contig 13207 bp, 22 predicted proteins | sample C3_bottom_MG_FD_207210 | JGI IMG/M metagenome (GOLD analysis project Ga0334722, IMG submission 207210) | Sediment microbial communities from Yellowstone Lake, YNP, Wyoming, USA - C3_bottom | ecosystem: Environmental > Aquatic > Freshwater > Lake > Sediment | place: USA: Wyoming | collected...
TGGATTGGTCCTGGGAATCCAAGTCAACTCTCAATACCAATTTCAGTGAGACACCCGAACACAAGTGTGCGCACTTCTTCCGAATGGATAACGGTAATTTCTACGCGTACCCCAACAACCGAATCATTTGGTACGATGATGCCTGGCTTAAGAACAGGATTGAAAAAAATCCCGGCTACGAGATTGATCTGACTGAGTACAGTGTTGAAAATTCACGAATGATAGAAACGTCTAATCACTTCTTATACGAGACAACTACGGTATAAGCTAACGAGGGGGATCTCGCAGGCCTCGAATCTTAAATGACAAGGGTCGCCCATAAACTAGGCCCCGCCCCTCACCAACTTCTAATTTGTTCCTAATTTGAAGTAAATTAGGAGTTGATTTGTTTTTACCTAATGCCTAGTCGTGCGGCATACGAACGCAAACGTAGAAGCAAAATTCAAACAGAATTTACTGCATACAAAAAAACGTTAGCTTGTTCTCATTGCGGTTTAAACGATCACCGTGTATTGGACTTTCATCACGAACAGGATAAAGAACAAGGCATAGCAGCAATGCTAAAGAACGGCTGCAACCTAGAAGCCATAATGAAAGAAGTAGCCAAGTGTATTCCATTATGCAGCAACTGTCACAGGATTGTGCACTGGAAAGATTAACGAAAAAATAAACCACCAGACTCCGAAAGTCCAAATTCAGGAATGGTAACTTGTCCAAAAGGTGTGGGAAATTTCCACTTGCCACCACGTTTTCTTGCAGCTTCAGCCCGTAACATTTGTGCATTAGCAGCAGCTTCATCAAACTTTTTATTAATACGAGAAGAACCGCCTAGTTGAGAAACTAAAGCTAATGGGGCAGCCAATGGCCCAGCTACAGCCAGTGCTCGTGCTGGTGCAGTAATACCAGCTTTGGCTGCTTGGACAACACCTCCCCTAACTAATGCATCGCTCATAGCTCCAGTTAACATACTACCTCCTGCTTGCATAAGAACTTTATCGTATTTTTCTTTTTCTAAATTGTCTATAATTTCAGGTGAGTATAGCATTCCAGCAACCGCTGCACCAGAGTTAAATGGCGCCCATTTTCCTGATATATTACCAAAAGATTTTGCTGCAGGTTCAATTAATCTATTAGGATCGGCAGTATTCCAAGATGCGGTTACATTTGGAAAATCACCACTCATTATCCTGTAAGAAAAATCTTCGCTTGGTTTTCCTAATTGAAATAAACTATTAGCTTTTCCTGTTATTCCAACTTTATTTAATTGCTCTGGAGTAGCTGCTGAAAAATCATATTTCTTGACATGAGGAATTGCTCCGCGCTCTCGTGTAGAATCTCCTAAAACAGGAACTGGACTAGCTAATTCCAATATACTTTCATTTACTGGTTTTTTATTTAACTCAGAATATTGTTTTGCTAAATCTTGTAAAAGAGCATCTGGTCTTAAAGATACATCATAACCTTCTCCAATAACAGGCATTGCTCCTTTATTTTTTATTGCAGTATATAAATCTGATGCAGTAACTTCTCCTCGTGCTCTTGTTGTTTCTTTGGGGAAAAATAAATCTAAATCACGACGCCCCCAAATACGTTTTTCACTTAAAGAAGGATCTACCGCGACCTCTCCCGTAGTATGAAAATTACTTTTAGGAGTTGAGCTTAAATCTAAATTAGTAAGATAAATAGAAGGATTTAAAGTTGTTACTGTTCCTCTATTATAATTTCCAGTTGCATAGCCAAATTGAGGCTCTTTTGTATTTCCCCAAACATATCCTTTTGCTTTGTCTGCATTTAAAACTTCAGGGTTTATGTCAGGAGAATTAAAACGAGCAGGGTTAGGACCAGGCGTGACAGTAATAACATCAGTAGAAAAATTAGTTTTAGGAAGTTGTTCTAATTGTTCTTTATATTTTCCAGCTAGAGTTAAGTCTGCTGGTGTATATTCAACAGAGCTATCAGGAATATATTTTTTAAATAATTCTTGAGCGTTGAAATTAAAACCATAATTTTTTTGAGGATTAATATAATTTTTTTTAAAATCAGAATCTAAATCAGTATAAGGACTTATTTTTATTGCACGATTAACAATATCTGTATCAATATTTTTATTTTCATTTGCTATTTGAGACTGAATAAAAGCACCAAAAGCACCTGTGCCACCTAAAATTGGGCCAAGCAACATTTCTCTTTCTTCTTGTAATCGTGCATTTAAAGCCGCACGGTCTGCCTTTATATTTTCTTCATTGTCATAATAGCTATCCATCACGCATTCCTTAACGTAGCTTTGCTAGACTGGTTACTGCTGCAACTTTCCCTATGAACACTAGTCATCATGGACACTCGGCAAACGGTAAACGTTCTTTAACTCATTCTACATGGCATAATATGAAATCTCGTTGCAATAATCCCAACTCAACCGGATATAAAGATTATGGCGGAAAAGGAATAACTGTTTGCGAACGTTGGAATTCTTTTGAAAACTTTTTAGAAGACATGGGAGAAAGGCCTGGACAGAGTTATTCAATAGAAAGAATTGATAGCAACAAAAACTACGAACCCGCTAATTGCTGCTGGGCTACTCGCATAGAGCAAGCACGCAATCGTTCTATGTGTATTAAACTTACGCTTAATGGCAGGTGTCAAACCGTAAAAGAATGGTCACTAGAAGTTGGCATTAATAGACAAACTATTGAACGCCGTTTAAAACTTGGTTGGTCACATCATGCCGCGGTAATGCAACCAGTTATTTTAGGGCAAAAGTTCAAGAAGAACGAAGAGTCGCTTTGATTTGCCAAGCCGCCTTAAAAATTTCACCCGCTAGGTCTGCTATATAATTTTGAATATCAATAGCATGTGCTTTGGCAGCAAGTGCTTCTACTTTCTTGCAATGCATTGCAAAATCTTCTAGGTTTTTGTAGTACGTAATTAACATATCATTTGCTTTGTAGCTAGTAACATGTTTAAATTGTGGACAGTTGTCAGCCAACCCTGTGGCACACATGGGCATCAAGTAATCCATGGAACGAATGAATTCACCTAACTTATCAAACTGTTCTTGGTGTAATTCATATTGTTCTTTCAGGAAGTCATGCACACCAAAGAAGTTTGGTGCTTCATAATTCAAATGAATAAGATGAGCTTGTGTCCTCAGTTCTTCTAACTGAGCACAAAGCGAAATGCATTGTTGAATAAAAGCATTGATGTCACTGCCAGCTTTTGATTTAGCAAGCGCCTTGGGTTTGTCCTGGGGTTGAGGAACAAGTTGCGCTGAAGGCATCTCAGCAACTTGGTACTGTTGAGGGGCAGGAGTATACATAATTTGTTAGCTGTAGTTCTATTATAAAGGGAAGTATAGCAATAATTTTATGGAGTAAAATAAAAAGATAGGAGTAAAAACCATGGCCTCACGTCTTGCCGATAGTTTATTTATTACTTATCCCTTGCTTAGCGCACCTGCTACGTGCGCAGATACTTCAGTATATCTACCGCCATCTATTGTCACAAAAAACTATTCGTTGTTTGTAACAGTAGCATCAATTAATACCAACGTTATCATTGCATTAGAAGGATCAATTGACGGAACCAACTGGTCTAAAATAATTGCTAATACAACCATTACCGCTAACGGTACAACTCATTACACCGTAGCAAACCACCCGATGAGATACGTTCGACCAGTATTTGTATCTGAATCAGGCGGCACTGCGGCAACTGTACTATTTTCTCTTGGCGCTGGCAACTAAATCCCAACCATCTACTAGATGACCATAGTCCCGTGGCTCAGTGCACGGGACATCATGCTTACCACATACATCACAGGTATCGTAATGCATAGTAGCAGCCCAGCCCTTGGGACCAGTGTATGCACTTGTAGCAAACCACTTGCCTAACCTGGGGCCACAATCATTACATATCCATGCAGGATAGGGCTTAGTCATTTTTAAAACCTGTAATCAAATCACGCAACTGTTTAGCGTGATTAAATTCTTTTGCAGTATATTCGTAGTGAGTTTCCATTGCATCAACTAAACATTGATACAATTCTTCAGGCGTTAGCTCCTCACTAAATTCACAGATGGTATCTGCAAAATAGTTAGTGGCTTTTTCTTTTGGAGGGAGATCAGACATTAGTTTGGTTGCGCAGTCACTAAGGTGTTTTTGAAGCAAGCTTGCATTAAGAGTTTCAAGCATTTTCACTTACCTTTAGGAATTGCTCAAGAGCTTCTTTGCGTTCAAAGTGAAGATCCCTACAATAAGGACCAGCCTCTTCTTGGCAGAACCGCTGCCACAATCCTGTGTAGCAATGGTTACCAGGTTGGTAGCACTGGTAGATGTGCTCAATAAACTCAGCCTTCTGTTGTTCTTTTTTAACATCCCAATTGCGAAGAATTGTTTCGCAGCTGTAATCAATCTCAGGCATTACCAAACACCTCAATGTTGGTAACTTGAGTGGTGGTTGATAGCACATGGGGATGTGCTTCAAACAAAATGTCACTCACGGATTCTTCCAATAATCCAGCAGTTTCTTCTGGTGTACGACCTTTGAATGGATCGTATTCAATCTCAATGTCAACAGCAAAAGAAACTCTAATACCTGGAGCGGGAACGGGATCCATTTCAGAAAAGAAAGACCCCTTTAGCTTAGCAGGTTTTTGATCTGCCAAGCCAAGGGGACTCATAAGTTGTATTAATTTTATTTAAGGGGAGCTATAAGTTGCTTTATTTTTATTCAAAGAGTATCAACAATTGCATGTGCAGCATCAATGGCTTCATCTTCTTGAAGCTCATGCAACACATTAATTCCTCCCTGGATACTAATGATCAACTCTTTGGCTGCAACTACTTGATGAACAGCTCTGTCATGTTCTTTTACAGCAAGCTTAAGGTCTTCATACAAGCTGTTAATTTTTGTTTGATAAGTTGCCATTGTTCAAGCAAGAGTTTTGCACATTCTACACTACTTCAAATAGGGGTGTTGCCACCCCCATCTTGAGTAGATATTTAACTTTCCATTAACCTTTCAAGAGAATGTACTTGATTGCTTTGGTAATGACTTAAACGTTTTTGAATAATTGTTGCATAAGTAATTGCCGCATCAACCATCTCTTCTGCGTCCATACTAGAAGACAGGTGTTCATTAGAAAGCATGCCAGCCGTAAGAATGGTTGTTTGCCATTCCAATCGGTTACCCATTATGGCAGAAAGAGGGGTACCTTCCGCCGTAAAATTCGCCATCATTTGCGTCAAGCGATCTTCTACTGCCATGGTACCCCTGTGTTTTATTCAGTATAACTCGAGTTACTTGTCGGCTTTAATCCCGTAATACCAATAGGCATTCTTGGCATTAGTGTGGAATCGTTTGCCGGCCATCAGCTTTAGCTTCTTGCCTTCAAGTTCTTCCATTTGCTTTATTTGATAAGGTGCCATGTCCTCATCATTGTCTCCAAACATAGAAGACAACTCAAGGGAACACATATCAATTTGCAATTGGAAGTCATCAACTGAATGTTGATGACAAACCATTCGCACATGAGCATCATCAAAATCAATAGGCGGCTCCAGCTTCTGGTAGAACGTCTCCGAAATATTCGGATGAGTCCAAGTCCATTTTGCGTTCAGTGAGGATTCGTTTGGAACGGACTGCGTATTCTTGGGTGACCTTGACACCGGTTGGTAGTTGCTCATTTGTTTGGTAGGCGTTGATGATGACATCGATGTTAGGAAGCAATTCGGTTTTGGTTTTAGGAACAACCTTTTCTTCAAGGATTGTCCCATCTATAGAACGTACCACAGTTTGTGTAGTTGTGGTAACTTCCTGAATCATACCAAACTTTTGTTGGTCTTCAGGGTCCCAGGCATTAACGTCAGACGTTACCTCCACTGTCAGATTCTTCTTTGGTACCAAAGTAAACTGATAGTTGCGTCCAGTAATCTTGTTGCGATCCCCTGGCAACGACCGACGTAACCAACCTAGTAGCCCCTTGAGGCTCCGCAGTTGAGAGTCGTGATGACGCTTGGCATCTGTGAGTAGCTCAGACTCTTTCTTTACCCGTTCCAGGGCATCCTCATGGGACGAGATCGCGTAATAGATACGATCAATCTTTTCTGAGCGTAGGTTGGCACAAGCTTCAAGCTCTGCTTTTGCCAACTCTTCGGACTCAGGAGCAAGTAAAGGCAGTGATTTCTCAAGAGCATCGTAGTGTTCGTAAAGTTTTAATACATTAAGCTTGGACAGATTGGTGTGAGTTAGTTGAGTCATTGTTGAGTTGCGTTGGAATTAAATTGATCAAGCAAAGCTGGTACGTAGCTTACCAATAGCCCAGGCAACAAGTGCCCCTGCTACCGCAGTTAAAAGATTGTACAAAACATTGGTTAATGCTGGGAGAACTGAAGCAGCAAAGAATTCAAACATGAGTAGGGCCAAGTTGTGTAGTTGTGTTAAGCAGTTTACCGTCATGCTTAGGACGTAGGCTTACTTCTTTAAAAATCCTTGAAGCTGTGGTAATGAAGTCAAAGGAAATGGTACGTAGCCAGCCTCCATCATGTTATCAAACAAGTCCCATGCATCATGTTGCGTAAACAATGTGCGTGGTTTGTAGGTACGCCAATGTGTTAAAGGCGCCATAGATCCAGACTGAGTATGCAATAAAACCATCCTTCCATTATTTACTCCATCAGAAGGAGGAGCATAAGCCCAGGCTACACACTTCTCACTGACCCCACCACGTGCGCTATTACGTACGGCTGTACGTTTGGCAAGCAGCTCACGATACTTGTTAAACCAAGTAAGGTGAATGCACCACGGTTTGTACCCCTCTATCTCAGCCTGGAAATCAGACAGGTTATTTAACTGCCTGGTAAACGATCCACACGAGCAATACGGCGCCAGCGTTTGTACTCCACTGCCATTAAATTCCTCTCCAAATTCAGACTCCATATCAATAGGTTGTGACTCAGCTCGCCAGCCGTCCGGAGCAATAAGATGGCCCAGATCTGTTTGGTCAGACTGAAGTAACGTCTCCAAGCGCGTCTTGTCTTTGATGTGAATAAATTTGTCAGCCCACGTCGTTTGAAGCCTAGCGGAAGCAGTAAGATGTCCCAAGCTATGGTTATAATTCCACCCCTTAAAAATGACGTAGGCGTTGTTGTGCCAAATGGATGGGCCACGGTAGTTTGCTCCGAGATAGGAAAAGAAATCTTTGAGTCTGAATGTGTAATCTAAATGGGCTTGCTTGATCAGTGCCCGATCGTACACTTGTTTTGTACCATCAGTCCGACCCACAACAACATCAGCATCTCGCAGATAAATGCCGGAGATGTCAGTGTCATCAAAGTCCTGGAAGGCGCGGCGGATGTTAGTCCGAGAATAAATCGAAGCTTGCGCAGAGTTGAGTGTTTCATTTAAAAGTGTAGTCATTGATACAGATTGGGTAGTTGAGTTGAAGTTGATTAGGCTGTAGACTAAACAAAACTCTGACTGACATGGAAGAGCTTGAATCCAACACCTATGTCCCACTTAGTAAGTTTGACATAGAGCCTAGTCTTAATGACAAGTTCTGGGAAGAAAAAGTCAAACGCTCAATTCAAGATTCCACATCAGTCAAAGAACTACGTGAGATTGCAACGCTCTTGGTGACCATTGCAACTCAACGTCAAGGAGTAATCAGAGGGTTGGTAAAAGACATACACATCTTCAACAATGTTGTTGTAGATGATGCAGCCGTTACCAACCCTGAGGTTAAACCCTAATCAAAGCAAGGAGTCATCTTCACCCGTCATAGGATCTTGAGCTGACTTCAGTTGAAGCGGCTCGACCCCCCTGGAGGCAGGAAGGATTTCTACTCCTTCTTTAATTCCATAGGCACCACCCAGCTTCTCAGCATCCTGCCTGGAATGCTGATTGATGTAGTCAACAAACAGCTCTTGGAATTTCCAAGTTGATTCACGATCTTCATCAGGAATCGACATGCGATTCAATGATTCGATGGCGGCTTCTTCTGTGCTGTAATCAGGTAGGTCAAAAGATTCAATTGCACAGATCTCAACGTTGTTGGAACCGCGCATGTCGTTGACAAGTACCGGAGTAAATACGGTAGTGGCGTAGAACTTTTCATTGAATGACAATGGAACTTCTGCTGACAGTGCTTTGCTAAGGCACTTAGACATTTCTTTTTCATATAGTTTAATCTTTTCGGCTGCGTCCATACCATTTAATCCTTTTAGTGTTAGCACCATGGGAACTTTGTGGGCACGTACATTATTCTTGGTAAGAATGTACACAAGGTACTTAGTGCGCACATTATACTTACGCTTGTACATCTTACCTTGGCTGTTAGCAAGATCAGAAGCAGCCTTATCATCATTCCACAGACGATTGACATCGGGATCGTCAAACGTACCAATGGTCATATTCTTCCCACTTGTTTCTGCAACCATAAGGGGAGAACGTAAAAGCATTTGAATTCGAGGCTCAGTAAAATTAAGTCCTTCTTCAATTGAAGTATTGGGAACTGTACCAAAAACATGTTTATAGTTCCAAATAACTGAACCTTTAGCAAACTGATCTTCAGTGGCACTCCATCCGCAAGTGTCAAGGTCTGAGTTACCTACAAACCAACCTCGTGTCTTGGACTTGTTAAGAGGCTGGATGGTGACGAGGTTCTGATACCCCGAAACAAATTCTTTAGACCGGAACAATTGAAACGATTTGATTCCACGGGTTGCAATAGCAGTGGTCTTCGTAGTCATGTCAAGGTTGGTTGGGTTTGTTGGTGAGCAGTTTTACGTCATACTCAGGACGGATTTTTAAAGTTAATTAGAAAGGCTCTTCACTAAGCTCCGGTGCGTTGCCATACTGACCAGGTAATTCTGGCAGACCGCCACCAGATGTCACGTTCCAAGGGTCAGCTCCTTCATCGGCCGTCCGCCCACCCCACAGGGAAGTCACATTATTTGATGCGGCTACCGTTGTTTGTGGTTTAATTTCCTGCACTCCGGTCTGGCCCTTGGGTGCCAACGTCATAGATACCAATTGAATCTTGGTAATACTACGCCGTTCTTTTGTTTCTTTGTCTACCCAAGCGTCAGTAACAAGGCGGCCTTGAATAGTAAGACCAGTGCCTTTACGCGTGAAGTTAACAAGAAGTTCTGCTTGCTTGAGCTTGTCTTCTGCACTGTTGATTGCATAGAAGTTAAACAGATCAGACTGATTACGTCCAGTATTAACAGCCAATGTTTGGTTGCAAATCATGGTACCATCAGCGGTTGTTTTGAAGGCACGTGCATCTTGATGATCAATGTCTTTAACACAGCGACCACTAAGGATTACCGTGTTGAAGATAGGGAACTGATCATTAACTTGAGCAATGATTCCTCCATGGAGAGAATAAGTTTTAGCCTCCAGATCGAACCGCAGCTTTGCACCATGGATGTAGATCTGAGATCCTTTAGCAACACGAGAAAAACGCTCAGCATTTTTACCGTAGACATTGAGTTCAATTGAAGTAGGTGCTTTGTTTCCAACAGGTGGCAACAACACTAGGCAACGGGTTGCTGTGGAGTTAGCACTGATGTAAACTTCGCGGGGCGCTTCGGTTGTTTGAGCGCAGAGTGTGACAAAATTCATGAGATCAAAAGTGTGGTTGAAAGCAGTTTAACGTCTTACTTGGGACGGAGCATCAGTGTGTCTGATCCCAAGACCAGCCTACCTTACAGTCCCCCTGGATTTCACAACGGAATGCAAAGAATTGTTGCGCTTGCGGGAAGGCTAGCAATGCCTGCTCTTTAACTAATGCCGTGTGTTTCTTGGGGCAAGACAGTTGAATCTCATCGTGAATCATTGCGTGTTGCACCCAGTCTTGGCCATGCACTAATCCTTTAGCTTCAAGATTGTTATGTGTATTAATAATCACCTGTTTCATAATCATTGCACCTGCCCCTTGGAGCAACACATTCAACGCACTAAAATCTGAACGGCAATACAATATACGACCATCCAAACCCCGCAGATATCCACGTTCTTGAATAGAGCTTGCCAACTTGTGTTTTAATTTTTTAAGCGCTGGTACACCATCCATAAAACCATTGATTGCATTGCGTCCCAGTTGTTTTAATTGCACAGGATCTTTTTCGTTTGGATCTACAATGCCACCAGCTTTTTCATTGCCACATCCGTAGAGCATGGCATAGATTAAACGCTTGGCAATGTCCCTGGTAGGCACACCAAACTTATCTTGGTTGTACACATGAATGTCAACTGATTCATCTGTCACAAGATTGGCATACTCACCGTCATCCCATAGGGCAAGATACCCACCAAGACAACGCAACTCCAATGCCTTGGCATCTACACCTAACAAGTCCCAGCCATCTGGTGCATGAAATAAACTTCTGCATTCTTTACCGTACGGACTATAAGATGCTGGTACCTGACCCATGTTTGGATTACGATGTGCGCAACGTCCGGTAATACAACCGTTAGTTACAACTTCACCGTGCATACATGAGTCTTGATTGTTTACATATTTAAGCCAGGCTTTTTGTCCATCGGCAATTTGCCCTAGCCTTTTCTTAATAGTCAAGTATTCGCCCAGGACTTTGGCCTCTGGATAATCCAATGCACTCAACACTTCGTCATCAAGGATTGGATTACCTTTATCCGTCAGTTCTTCTGGTACCCATCCGTATTTACCTTTGAGCCTGTCAACAATCTGCGGGCGGGAACCAGGATTAAATTCCTGGTACGTTACCTTGGTAAATGGTTCACCTTTAACGTAACCACGAGACTTGTTGTTTACTTTTGGTACAAACACTGACTCTTGTTTAATGGGTGGAAACACTTCCATTACCTTTGTATGGAGTTCATCTTTTTTTGCTTTGAGTACATCCACCAAATCAAGACATGCATCCACATCAAAAGGAAAACCTGCTCGCACTTGCTTGTTAATTGCAAGAGCAAAGTCATGCTCCAACTTAAGCGCCGCCTCTGCATAGTTTTGTTTCTGAATGAATTGAAATAATTGAAGAGTAACCCTAACGTCCTGCTCGCAGTACGCCAGCATTTCTTTGGAGTACTCACTAAAATCTTTGAACTCAATCTTGTAATTAGAGAGGCGATAACCCCACGCTTTAAGACCGGCCCTACCCTTGAGATTCTTTGGTACCTCCGGATATTGTTCTGTGTCAAGGTCATAGAGAACTTCTTTTGGCCAAATGAGTTGTGTACAAATGAGTGTGTCAATAATTCTTCCCCGAAACTTTGCAGTATCGGGGAAAAGTTTTTGAAGCACAGGAATGTCGTAGAACAAAATGTTCTGGCCTATTAGTACATCCGCGCTAGCAAGATGATTAATAGCAGCAGGGATGTTGTCGGGTCCATAGTGATGTACTTGTTTTGTTTGTATGTCATATATGACAATGCAATGGATAACCGTTACATTGTCATACAATCCATTGGACTCCAAATCAAATACTAGCCAAGTCTCATTTTCTAAAACGGGACTCATCTTGAATTGAGAGGTCTTGACTGGCGAGAGCGGGGTCATTCTTATTAATCCAAGTTAAGATTTGTTGCGCACCTGCGCGATGCGGGTGAGAAAAAATCTTGTTCAAAGCTACATCAGAGTCTAACGGAACCAATTCAAAAGAGTTGCTTTGAGTACAAGCAGTAATGGCGGATGGTTGATCCGTGTTCATTGAAACAATGACGTAGCTCATGGATGTAAAAGAAGTCGGGCTAATGTTAACACGTTTGCAAGTTATGTAAGAAAATTAAACAAATGTTAACACGTCTGCAATTTCAAATGCGTACGCTCTTGGTCTTGTTGTAACCAGTAAACTTACCTTGCTTGCGCCGAGCATTGATAGCAGCTTGTGCATCTGAACCAGCACGTTGCTGACTATGGACTAGCAATGCAAATGGCTTGTCACCAAAGCAGTGACTGTCATCGTGGTCAATCTCAAGCCCTAGTTCTGCGGCTTCCTCTTCTGTGTACACAACATAAGCAACACGCTTAAACACATCGGGATTGCGTGGAATCATACGGTCAAGCATGCCGCCGATTGATGCAGTCAACATAAAGTTTGCTGGCATCTTCTCGTGTATAGCTAGCCAGTCATTAAGCATCTTGGTATACGCATAGAACGTAATGGCAGGATACCTGGTAGCAACACGTGCCCATGCTTCCATGTAAGCACGTGCCCAGAAATCACCACTTTCATGGATGCGACAGATCTCAAGCGCTGGTTGTACCAGTAGTGACAACTCAATCAATCCTGCAATCAACTCAACCTGCTGTTCATAACTCTTGCCTTGTAATTCTCTGTAGCTACCATAGTCACCGCCATACATTGTCTCGCGTAACAGATCCCAGTTGTGCCAGCGTGCATCACGTACGTTTGGATACATGGCTTCTGCCATGGCAGCAAAGCACCTATAGTCCGTAGTCGGATCAATAGGTTGCTGCGGTAGATCCATGATCTTACCTGTGGTGCGATCAGCCATTGTCTTACATACCCCTGCGTTAGGGCAAGAGTATCCCGCTGGCAAGCTAAAGATCAAACGCTTACCAAGCTTGGCATTACCTGTGGAGAATTTAAGGAGTTGCATGGTGTTGAATGAAGTGAATGATAAGAAAAACTAATGAGCAGTTTAACGTCATGCTTAGGACGTACAGTTAATCTACGCTGATAAGTTCAACGGATTTACTAAATTGTTCACGGCTTAACCGTGCAAGGATAGCATCTCCTGTTGCTGGTACCTGGGTAGGTCCATCATGAATTAAGATTTCCCATACTACATCATCGGTATCCATCCATTTTTTACCAGCCTTGACTGCAAGTTTAATTGCATGCTCAGTTGATTTCCTTGGAAGTTCAACACGAACAACCATAAGTGGATCATCTTCATTGTCTTGAGTGAATGCAGCTAACCAAAACTTTTTAGTTTTAATTGCTGATGGCGTAGCAAATCCTTTAGTCATCGAGTTGCTCTAGTGCTTTACGGATTTTGTCGCACACTATGGGACCACCATGAGAAACACGGAAACAGGTTGAGATTTCATCTAATTGCTCTAGTGCCTGCTCCTTCAAGCTCGGCGGCTTGGGGCGGCGGGCGGCGCGGAGTTTATCTTCATAGCACTCATCATCGTAGTTAAACTGTTTAGCCCACTCACAACAAGCCTCCAGCTCCTGGTCGGCACCCCATTGA
>Ga0334722_10005211_pt1 | contig 13207 bp, 11 predicted proteins | sample C3_bottom_MG_FD_207210 | JGI IMG/M metagenome (GOLD analysis project Ga0334722, IMG submission 207210) | Sediment microbial communities from Yellowstone Lake, YNP, Wyoming, USA - C3_bottom | ecosystem: Environmental > Aquatic > Freshwater > Lake > Sediment | place: USA: Wyoming | collected...
GCCCAGGTCCAGTGCACGCTCCTGGCCATCGCCCAGAAGCACGTCACCACTGTGATGCCGGGCTACACGCACCTGCAGCAGGCCCAGCCGGTCACGCTGGCACACCACCTCATGGCGTACTACGAGATGTTCCGCCGCGACCGCGGCCGGCTGGCCGGCATGCTGCCGCGGATCAACGTCATGCCGCTCGGGTCGGGCGCTCTGGCGGGGAGCACCCTGCCGCTGGACCGCGACTATGTGGCCCGGGAACTCGGTTTTCCGGCCCTCAGCGCCAACAGCATGGACGCGGTGGCGGACCGGGACTTTGTGGTTGAGTTCATCGCGGCGGCGGCCCTGATCATGACGCACGTGAGCCGGCTCGGGGAGGAACTCGTGCTGTGGTCGACGCGGGAGTTCGGCTTTGTGGAGATCGGCGACGCCTATGCCACGGGCTCGAGCCTGATGCCGCACAAGAAAAACCCGGATCTGGCAGAACTGATGCGGGCGCGGGCTGCCCGGGTAACGGGCGACCTGGTGACTGTGCTGACGATGTTGAAGGGGCTCCCGCTCGCGTACAACAAGGATCTGCAGGAGGACAAACCGGCTCTGTTCGACGCGGTGGACACGGTGAAGTCCACGCTGGCGATTCTGCCGTCGTTCTTATCGTCTCTGTCGTTCAACGAGCCGGCCATGGCGGAGAGCGCGGCCGGCGACCTTGACCAGGCCCTGGCCACGGACCTGGCTGAGCACCTCGTCAGCCGGGGCATGGCGTTCCGCGCGGCGCACGCCCTGGTGGGTCAGGTGGTGCGGTACTGCCTGGCGCAGGGCCGCCCACTCACGGCGCTCACGGAGGCGGACTGCCGCCGCATTCCGGGGGTGGACGATGGGACTGCGGCTGCGTTGGGCGCGTGGGCGGCGTCGCTGCGGGACGATGCGTTGCCGGGGCACTCTAACGCAGGCGCGCCGCAGGACGGACCCGTGCCCGGCAGCGCTGCGCGGACCGCAGTCGCCCGCCACCGCACCTACGGCGGACCCGCCCCGGAAGTGGTGGCAGAGGCCATCGCCCGCGCTCGACAAAACACGGGAGCGGACTGCGCCCGGAACCGGTCACGTCGTGGCTGATTCCCGCACCTGCCCCAGGGCGTGTGGTTAGATCGGCCGGGCGCCTTCTATCACGGCTCGCCAGGGGGGCGAGCCGGTCGTTGATGCCTTCCCTAAACGTGGCCCGAGAATGCCCAAGCCAGGAAACCGGCCACGATGGCCACGGCCAGGAAGGCGAGTGCGGCTTTAACCCGCCAGGTCCGTTCATCAGGCTGTTCGAAATTCCAGTTGGCCCGTACCTCTTCCCCGCTGCTGAGCGCGCCACCAAAGACCATGGCCAGGAAAAGTGCTGTCACCGCCACCCACGCGAAGACTCTCGTCATGGCCTGCCGCCTCCCGGCATCGGAACCCCATCGCGTTGCCAGTCTTGGCGGCGGGAATTCTCCAGCCGGAGTTGGAATCCTGCCGGGAGAAGAGCAGCGGCTGCATGGTTTGGCGGCAGCCGGAATCACCCATGTTCAATACAGGCGCGCAGTGCCCACTTTCGCGGCAATACGGGCACAGAATGCCCATATCTCCGGCCATTTGTGCACATATGGTCAACGCGTGCCCGCGTTGTGGCACAATCTGGCAAAACGTGGGCATGTGATGCCGGGGTCTTCTGGTGCCATTTACGAGGGCCGGCTTACAGCACCTGCAGCCCCTCTGTCTCCGTCGCGAGGGCGGTCAAGAACGCCACCATCTCCGCCTGCCGGACCTCGCCGATGCGGCGGGCTTCCGGCGTGCGAAGGCCCGCGGGCAGTTCGCGACGGAAGCGGTCGATCAATTCCGCGGCGGAGGGGAGGTCCGGCGTCCAATCGTCGCGCCCCACGATGGACAGGAGCCGGGCAATACCCACCGCTCCCATGAAATCGAGCACGTCGGCATCGTGGAAGATCACGGCCTCGGCCTGTCGCGACGGGGTGGCATAGTACATGTGGCCGCGGATGATGTCCTGCACCAGGGGGACCTTGTCCGGTGGGAAGCCCACCGCGGCGAGCACCTCCGGTGCCACCTGCACCGACCGCTCGGCGTGGTCAACGCCCTCCCGCCGGTAGGGAGCGAACGCACCCACGTCGTGCAGATAGGCGGCCGCGAACAGGGCGTCGTTGTCCACGGGTCGATCCCCTGCCAGCTGGAGCGCCAGTCCATACACCCGGCGGCAGTGCGATACCCCCCAGGCCGGATGCTCAAAGCGGGCCGCGAACGCAAGCAAATCGTCTTTCCACATGACGTTGATCCTTCCCCGGTATGTTCGGATGGGCGTGCAGGAATCGAGTTGGCCGCCGGCATCGCCGTTCCCTGCAGTAGACAGGAGTATCATGGCGGAATCCGAATAATTCCCCAAGGCACATGGTTCGTCATGGGGTGACATGATGCCAGTCTCGTCCGACGAACACGTCCCGACCAGAGATGAACCGCTAATCGATTGCTCTAGCCCGTGCGCTGGCAGGCGGCAGCAGCGCGGCCCGCCGAGTAGTAGAATACTAATCCAGGAGGTGGACGCATGCCGCTGTATCCTGTGCTGGGCGGGCTGTTTGTGGCCTTCCTGCTGATCTCCAACGTCGTCGCGGGGAAGCTGATCGTCGTGGCCGGGCTGGTGCTCCCAGCCGCTGTGGTACTTTTCCCGGTTACATACATCTTTGGGGACGTGCTCACCGAGGTCTACGGGTTCAAACGCTCGCGCCTCATCATCTGGACAGGTTTCGCCGCGAACGTACTGATGGCTCTGGTATTCCAGCTGGTCGTGGCTCTGCCCCACCCGCCCTTTTGGACCGGGCAGAACGCTTACGCGACGGTGCTGGGCATGGTCCCGCGGATCGTGGTGGCGTCGCTGCTGGCATATCTGGCAGGTGAGTTTTCCAACTCTATCGTGCTTTCGAAGATGAAACTGCTCACACAGGGCCGGTGGCTTTTCACCCGCACCATAGGCTCGACCGTGGTGGGCGAAGGCGTCGACACACTGATCTTCATCACCCTGTCCTTTTATGGCCTAGTCCCGTCCAGTGTGCTCCTGCAGATGATGGTGGCCCAGTACCTGTGGAAGGTGGCGTATGAAGTCTTAGCCACGCCGCTGACATACCTGGTGGTGGGCTGGGTGAAACGGGTGGACGGGCTCGACACGTACGACTACGGGGTCCGCTACAACCCGTTCAGCCTGGAGGTGTAACGGATGCGATCCTTGCGCGTGGGGATCCACCAAGCTTCCGTAAACGGAAACTCCGCTCGGCAGGCATAGCAAACGCGAATCGCGATCAGCAGGCACCCTGACGGGAACGTACCATGATCGGGAGGGGTCGGTGTGGCGAACGGTGATGTTTACGAATTCGAAGCCCTCGGGCACGAGGTGCGGGAGCCGCGGCGCAAACTCGAGGTGTTCCCCGCACCGCCCCACGTCACCACCGTGGTGATGTCGAGCGACGAGGTCACAAGTCTCTGCCCGGTCACCGGCCAGCCCGACTGGGATACGGTGACCATCGAATACGCCCCGGACGCCCTGTGCATCGAAAGCAAAAGCCTGAAGCTATACCTGTGGAGTTTCCGCAACGAGGGCGTTTTTTGCGAGTCGTTTGCGGATCGCATCGCCATGGACGTCATGGCTGCCGCCCGGCCGCATTGGTGCAAGGTGACCGTCACCCAGAAACCGCGTGGAGGCATCACCATCACGGCGACGGCGCTGGTCAAGGCAGAGGATATGTCGGGAGAGGGCCAGGCCGCGACAGCTGCGGGTCTGACCGCGGATAAAGCGATAGACTGGGCCGGGGACCCCACATGAAACGATTTTTTATCGTGTCCCATACCCACTGGGACCGCGAGTGGTACCTGCCTTTCCAGGAGTTCCGCGCGCGCCTCGTGAAAATGGTGGACCGCCTGCTGGAAATCATGGAGAAAGACCCGGAGTTCCGGTTTTTCGTGCTGGACGGGCAGACCATCGTCCTGGAAGACTACCTGGAGATCAGGCCAGAGAACGAAGACCGTCTGCGTCGCCTCATCCAGGCCGGCCGGGTGTTGATCGGGCCGTGGTACGTGTTGCCGGACGAGTTTTTGGTCACCGGCGAGGCCATCGTCCGCAACCTCCTGCGCGGTGCCGCCATCGCCCGCGCTTACGGCGGCGGCATGCCGGTGGGCTACCTGCCGGACCAGTTCGGGCACATCGCCCAGATGCCGCAGATCCTGTGGCGGGCCGGGCTGGCATCGGCCGTGCTCTGGCGCGGCGTGCCGCCCGAGATCACTGAAAACGAATTCCGCTGGGTGGCGCCGGACGGGTCGGATGTGTTCTGTGTATACCTGTCGCAAAGCTACTCCAACGGGGTCAACCTGCCCCTGGACCCCTCGGAACTGGAAGCACGACTGGAGCGGATCGCCGCCGGCCTGGCGCCGTTCGATCGTACCGGTCTTTTGCTGGTGATGAACGGCTCCGACCACCGGGAGCCCCAGGCCGGCTTGCCCGCTGCCCTGGCTGTCGTGGCGGCGCGCCGCCATGACTGGGAGATCGAGATGTCACATCTGCCGGCCTATGTGGAAGCCGCCGGCGCGGCGCGGGGTGCTGGAGGGACGCCGGCGGCGCCGGATAGCGTCGCATCCCCGCCGGGTGGAGCTGCGTCCTCCTCAGACGCCATCGTGCCGCCGCTGCAGGTATGGCGGGGCGAACTTCGCTCGCCGGCCCGGGCGCCGATGCTCGTGGGCGTGACTTCCACCCGCATGGGCCAGAAAATGCGGCACTTCCGGCTGGCAAACCTGCTGGAAAGGTATGCCGAACCGGCCGCCACGTGGGCCTGGCTCACCGGCAGCCCCTATCCGGCCGGCGAACTGGCACAGGCCTGGAAGTACCTGCTGCAGAACGAGCCGCACGACAGCGTCTGCGGCTGCAGCGTGGACCAGGTGCACCGCGAGATGGAGACGCGTTTCGACTGGGGTGAGCAGATCGCGGGCCTGGTTGCACGCACCGCCAGGGAGGAACTGGCCGGCCGGATCGACACCAGAGTCGGTGGTAACAGCGCCCGTGGTGACGGAGCGGGCAGCGGTGGAACGACCGGTGAGGGGACGACCTACGTGGTCTTCAACTTGGGTGGTCCCGGTGGGCCCGCCGTGGTAGAAGGTACGGTGCCGGCCGCCACCGGCGCACTGGAGGCGGTCACCCCGGACGGGTCGGTCCTGCCGGTGCAGAGCACAGATGTTCACGAAACGATCCTTTTCCAGGAAACGTTCACACGAGAGCAGCTGCATGCCATGCTCCCCATGGTGTCCGGCGGAGAGATCGCGGGGTTCCATATCCAAGGTGCCGACTATGCACGCGTGGCGCCGGACACGCTCGAGGTCCGGCTGCTCATGGGCCAGGCCCCAGCCAGCGCCAGCGGCCGGCTAGACGCAGACGTCCTGCGGACCGTGGTAGAGCGGCTGCGCGCGGATAAGTCGATCCAGAGATTCCGGGTGGTGGCCCGGCGCGGGGTGAGCGCGCACGTCGTGTTTGTAGACCCTGACCTGCCTATGGGCGGATGGCGAGTGTATCGCCTGCGCCGCTCCGACGGAAATACCGGAGCAGAAACGACCAAGGCAGCCGGGAACATCGAGCCTGCGGCCAGGCTCGCGGCAACTCCTCTGTCCCTGGCCAACGAGTTCTATGAACTCACAGTCAACCCGGACGGCTCGCTACGGCTCACCGATCGCCGTACGGGCACGGTTTACCCGGCCATCAACCGCTTCGTGGACGGTGGAGACGCCGGCGACGAGTACAACTACTGTCCGCCGGCCGCCGATACCGTGGTGGGGTCGCCCTCCGGTGATACGGCGGCGGGGTCGCCTGCTATCGATCCCACGGCGGCACCGCCCACGGCTCCGCACCAGGGCGATCCGGCCATGCGTACGGCCGTGATCGAGTCCGGCCCCGTCCGGGCCACGCTGGAGATCCGCCTCATCTATCGCGTGCCCGCCAGCCTTGCTGGCGACCGGCGCGGGCGCGACCGCGAGCATCTGGTGGAGCTCTCTATCACCACGCGGGTCAGCGTGTACGCCGGCCTGCCGCGGATCGACTTCGTGACCACAGTGGACAACCAGGCACGAGATCATCGCCTGCGCGTGCATTTCGAAGCTCCCTTCGCGGTTGCCAGTTCCGCTGCGGAGACGCAGTTCGGGGTGGTGGAAAGACCGGTCGTGGAGCACGGCGATCCTGCCTGGGTGGAGCAGCCGATCGGTACCAAGCCGCACCAGGGGTTTGTGGACATCAGCGACGGGCAGGTGGGGCTGGCGGTCATGAGCCGCGGCCTGCCGGAGTATGAAGTGCTGCCCGTCGCCGCCGCGGCGGGGCGCCCGCGTGAGGCCAGTCCCGAGACCGGCGGGTCGGTCATCGCCCTCACCCTGCTCCGCGCCGTCGGGTGGCTCTCCCGCGATGACCTGCCCGTGCGTCCCGGTCACGCCGGTCCCGGCTATCCCACCCCGGACGCCCAGTGCCTGGGGACCTATACCTTCAAATACGCCGTTGTGCCCCACGCCGGATCGTGGCTTGACGCCGGCATCGCCACCGCTTCCTGGGCCTATGCGACCCCGCCCGTGCTTATGCCGGCGCACGCACACTCCGTGCCTCCGCCGCAGGCGTCCCTGCCGCCGGAGGGCAGCTTCCTTAAGGTGACGCCAGAGGTGGTACGGGTAAGCGCTATCAAGAAGGCCGAAGCCGGTGACGACCTCATCGTCCGTATCTTCAACGATTCACCAGCGGCCGTATCGGCGCGTGTGGAAACCTTCCTGCCGGTAGCCGCCTGGCGGCGGGCCAGCCTACTGGAAGAGGCTCTGGCACAAGATGCAAAGGCGGAACCTCAAGCGTGGGACGACCAAACTGCCCCCGCAATGGAGGGGGGTTCGCCGCCGCCGATCGCCCTACTGCTCGGTCCCTGGGAGATCGCTACCTTGGCTCTGACCATGAAGCTTATCCAGTGAATGTTCCCTACAGGGAGATGGCGGAGTAGTAGCCCGTGCGGGCGTCACGGTGCTATTTTGGCACCATAGACGCGGACCTGCCGGTAGTTTCGGGTGCCCAGCCAGCTGTGCTGCCGGCCGGACGGTCAAATCCGCCGCGGCTTGAGCTCCACGTAGGTCCGCGGCTTTTCCACCGGCTCGGACATGTCGCCCGTCATGTAGACAAACGTGGCCTTCGGATTGTCCGAGAACGCCGCCGGCTCACCGTGCCGGTCCAGGGCCACGATATTCATGCCCCCGAAATACACGTCCACCAGGTCCTCCAGGTCGCGCATCGCCCGAACGCCCGCCTCCTGGACGCTCAGGCCCGCCTTAAGATACATGACCACGCTGTGGGCCGTGGCCGCCCGGATGGCCATCTCCCCGCGGCCTGTGCAGGCCGCCCCGCCGTACCGGCTGTCGCAGTAGTTACCGGCGCCGATCACCGGTGAATCCCCCAGGCGTCCGGGATACTTCCACGCCCAGCCGCTCGTGCTCACGCCGCAGGCCATGTGCCCGTGGTCGTCCAGGGCGATGAAGTTCACCGTACCGTGAGCTTTCTCCGGGTCCTTCGCCATGGCAGCCAGCTGCCGCATCCGCTCCAGGTAACGCACCCGCTCAGGGGCAGAGTAGAAATCGGAATCCGTAAAGCCGCGTTCCCAGACGGCCTTTGCTTCAGGAGTCAGAAGATCGGTAGGCTCGAACCCCATCTCGCGGGCAAACTGTTCGGCACCGGGACCGACCAGGAAGACGTGTGGCAGTTCCTCCATGACCCTGCGGGCGATGGAGATGGGATGCTCGTAACCATGCACCGCCCCGACCGCACCCGCAGCCAGCGTATCGCCGTCCATAATGCTGGCGTCCAGCTCCACCTCGCCCGCCAGGTTGGGTAGGCCACCCTTACCGACACTGTGGTCTTCCAGGTTCGATTCCACCAGGCGGATGCCGGCCTCCACCGCGTCGATAGGACTGCCGCCGTTCTTCATGACTTCGATTGCCGCCTTGATACCCACCCGCCCGTTGGCGGACGCCACCACGATCATCTCATGCCCTCCCCGAACAATTGGTAACTGAGGCTAAACCTCCAGGTTATCCAACCTGGCCGCTGCCAGTTCCAGCGGTAAGATCACTGCCAGTACGCATATTACTGCCACTATAAGCCCGCCGAAAAGATGACGCAGACCTGGCCCCATGGCGGCAGAAAAGCGGAGGAGAGCCATGAGCGTCCCCCCGCTGGCCGGCCCCTGCCATATCTCGGGAGGCAGGAAGTCGACCGCCAGGGCTAACCCCGCCGTCACCGTCACCAGCCCGGCATATACCAGTTGCGCCACCATGTAAACCAGGCTGCCCGCGCCGGTGAGCCGCTGCTTGAGGGCCCTGGCCCCAAAGCGCGGGTACATCGCCCCCACGGCCACGGCGATACCGTTCGATCCCGCTGCCACGAGGAGCATCACGACAGCCGTGACAGCCATCAGGCTGACCGGCGTATGCGTGAGTACCATTATCAGCAAGCCGAAAGCCAGCATCATTGCTGCCGAGGGCAGGTAGCCGGCCCAGAACTTGGCCAGGAGTACGTCCCGTCCGGAAATCGGGGCTGTCCGCAGCATCCAGACCGCATTACCCTCGCGGGGTATGGCATAAAGTCCCATGCTGCCACCCGCCATAATACCGAGGAAAGCCAGAAACCCCATGTTCAGCTGGACCATGCGGGGGTCCGACCGCATCGACGGGTCGATAATGAAGCGGGCCAGCAGCACGACGATGACTATTACCGGCATGAAAAGCTGCAGCCACTCCTGCACGTCGCGGCGGAGGTATTTCAGATCCTTGCCCAGGATGACGCCGCGTCGCGGCCCAAGCCATGCCCCAGCCCATCCCCCTCCAAGGGCGGCCGTCCTGTCCGCGACAGAAGCTGCTGCAGGAGCGGCTACAGTACCGCCGCGAGTCACTGTGACCTGGGCTTCACCCGGCGCGAGGAGCACCGGTCTGGGCCTGGCGCGGCGGCCGGCCTCAGTGAAGGCGCTCCATCCCTTGTAGAGCCCCTCGCGGGCCAGGCCGGCGCTGAACACAAATATAAGCCCGGTGGCGGCCAGAAGCGTCAGGAAGGGCAAAAGCCAGCCACTGCCAGCAGCCGCTCGCAGCATGGGCGACACCAGCCAGCCGAAGAGGGCGAACCGCTGACCCACGACACTCAGGTTGCTCGCGGGCAGCTCCCCCGCCCCGTGCCGTGCGAACCAGTCCGGCAGTAGCTGGCTTGTCGCGTAAAACACCACGAAGGCCAGGACGCCCACCACCGCGTAAAGTTGCCTGATCAGCCGCGGCGGGATGAACCGGGCGATGGCCAGGTTGAACAGTACGCCTATGCCCGCAGCCACGGTGGAAAGGGCCAGGCCGTAGACCAGGCTGAGGACATACACCCACCAGGCCGCCTGCGCTGCCCCCAGGTATGCCCACAGGACGGGCCAGCCGAACACCGCGAAGACACCCGCGGCGCCGGCCACGACCACGCTCATCTTGACGCCCAGCACCCAGCTCACCGGCAGGGGCGTGGCAAAGAGCAGGGTAAGGTCGTCGGCGAAGAACATCGTGGAAAACGATAGCCCCACGGCGGTGATGACCATGAATAGCATGATGCCCAGTATGGATGCGCCCAAAAGGCCGGCCGTGGCCTGCGGGGCGATCAGCCCGACCACTGCGAAGACCACGAAGCGGGCCATGGCGTAGACACCGCCCATCACCGCCAGTCCGCCGATCAGCGCCGAGAGCGTCTGCAGCCAGCGGCGGTCCCGCCCCGACCAAAGCCACCGCCAGGACGTAACGATGACGGCCTTCCACAGAGCGGCCAGCCGCCGCGTCCCGCGGCTCATTGCCCGTCACTCCGGGTGGCCGCATTATCGCCGAGGAAGGCGATCAGTTCCCGGTCCTCCTCTCCTCCAGTGAGGCGGAGGAAGATGTCCTCCAGGCTCTCGCCCGGACCGCCGCGCTGCCTCAGCTCGTCCACTGTACCGGTAGCGATGATCCGCCCGTGGTCGATGATGGCCACGCGGTCGCACATGCGCTCGGCGATCTCCATGATGTGGGTGGACATGAACACGGTCACGCCCCGCTGGCAGAGGCCTCGGAGGAGATCCTTGATCAGGCGGGCTGAACGCGGATCCAGTCCTACCGTGGGTTCGTCCAGGAAGAGGACCTGGGGTTCGTGGATGAGGGCGCCGGCCAGGGCCAGTTTCTGCTTCATACCGTGGGAATAGCCTTCCACGAGATCGGTGGCGGCGCCGGTCAGGCCGAGCAACTCCAGGAGTTCCGCCGCCCGGCGGCGCCGGCGGTCCGGTTCCATCCCCCACAGCCCGCCCATGAAATCGAGGAATTCTGTGCCGGTCAGCTTCTCGTACAAAAGCGGCTCGTCGGGGACGTACCCCATGATCTGCTTGGCCTGCAGGGGCTGGGCCGTCACGTCGTAGGGGCCGATCCATACCTGGCCGGCCGTGGGCCGCAGGAGCCCCGTGCACATTTTAATGGTGGTGGTCTTGCCGGCACCGTTCGGGCCGAGAAAACCGAAGAGCTCGCCTTTCTGCACTTCCAGGTCGACGGCGTCCACGGCGGTGAAATCACCGTAGCGTTTGGTGAGCCCGCGGGCCTTGATCACGCGTTCCCCTCCCCGCATGCCGGTATATGGCGTATGGTGCCTGTAGGTGTGCACCTGCCCGGGCGGATTTGCGTTATGAGCCGACGTGCCTGTACCGCCGACGTATGTGCACCGCCAAAGATTATACACGCGGACGCGATTTCCTGGCGGAAGGAAACAGCACCGGGTGGGGCGTAAGAGTACCCGGGCGAGACGATTTTGGCGCGGGTCGCCGGGGGAGAGATCAGTTGGGCGAAACCAGCAAGCCAGGGCTCCGCTTCTGTTCACTGTCCAGCTCCAGTGTGCATGGGAACGCATATCTCATTGAGAGTTCCGGCGGCACCCGCATCCTCGTCGACTGCGGCGTCCGCTTGCTCCGGCTCCAGGATTACCTGGAAGATCTGGGGGTCGAGCCAGAGAGCCTGCATGCCATCCTCCTCACCCATGAGCATGGGGACCACATCCGCGGCCTTCTCACCCGCCGCCCGTTCGCCGTACGCCACCGGGTGCCGGTCCTGGCCCCCGCCGGCCTGTGGGCCGCCTGGCCCTACGACTGGGAAGAACACCTGCCGGGCCTCGCCCGCACTGTGCCGGTCGCCCGTACCTTCGCGGTGGGCGACCTGAACATCCTGGCCTTCCCCAAGCCCCATGACGCCGCGGCACCGGTAGGCTATCTCATCGAGCACCGGGGCCTCCGCCTGGGGGTGCTCACCGACCTCGGGCACGTCCCGCCGGCGATCACGCGGCTTTTGCATGGCGCCGACGGGCTGATCTTCGAGAGCAATCACGACCGTGAGATGGAGCTGCGATCCGGCCGGGACTGGTCGCTGATCGAGCGTGTATTGGGCAACTACGGGCACCTCTCCAACGAGCAGGCAGCCGTCGCCCTCAGTGACATCGTCACGGTGCGCACTCAGGCAGTACTGCTCGGCCACCTGAGCATGGACTGCAACCGCCCAGACCTGGCCAGGGCGGCCGTCGCCGCTGCCCTGGGCCGGACCGACTGGCACGGTTACCTGGAAGTGGCGCCAGCCGATGTGCCTGGGGACTGGATGCGCATCGCGGCTCTGCCGGCCGAAGTGCCAAGATAACCACCACTCAAAGTGCTAAGATAATTGGAGGTGTCAAGAGGAGGTCAGGCCATGAACGCTACTGTCACCTGGAAAGGCGGTATGAAATTTGAAGGAGTATCCCGCTCGGGCCGTCCCATCCTTTTGGACGGCGCCCCGGAAACGGGCGGTGAGAATGCTGGTCCCCGGCCCATGGAAACCCTGCTGTTCGCCCTGGGCGGTTGCACCGGTATGGACGTCGTCTCCATCATGGACAAGATGCAGCTGCCCTACACTTCCTTCCGCATGGAAATAGAGGCACATCGCAATCACGATCACCCCAAATACTTCCAGACCGTCCACGTGGTCTACCACGTGACCGGTCACAACCTGCCCCGGGAGCGCGTGGAGCGAGCGGTGGCCCTGTCTCGTGTTAAGTACTGCTCCGTGATGGCCTCACTAAAGGCCGAGATTACGACCGAGGTCGTCCTGCACGAGCCCGGCGAGGAGGAGCCGCACGCCGAGACAGCCGCCGCGGGCCGTGAGGACAAAGAGGCGGAGTAGAGGGCGGGAACCCAAACGGAAGCAGTATGCCGGTTGGTGACGTGTACACAGCCGGCCGGAATACCAGGGGAGGTTAACGTCACATGCCACTTGTGACCGCGAAGGAGCTCCTGGCCGCGGCCGAAACCGGCGGCTATGCGGTGGGAGCTTTTAATTTTGTCGATATGGAAGTGCTCCAGGCCATAGTCCAGGCCGCTGAGGAAGAACGGTCGCCAGTCATCCTGCAAGCGAGCGCCGGAGCCATCCGCTACGCGGGGGCGAACTATCTGGCCGCCATGGCCCGCGTGGCCGCAGAGCATTCCGCCGTACCCCTGGCCTTGCACCTCGACCACGGCCTGGACTTCGCCACCGCCATGGTGGCGTTGCGAGCCGGGTTCACGTCGGTGATGATCGATACGTCGCGTTATCCCCTGCCGGAGAACGTCAGCCGCACCCAGCAGGTGGTAGCCGCCGCCCACGCCGTGGGTGTTTCGGTGGAGGCGGAACTCGGGCGGATCGGCGGCGTCGAGGAGGAGGTGCGGGTGACCGACCGCGAGGCCCTGTTCACGGATCCGGGCGAAGCGGCGGAGTTTGTGGCCGCCACTGGCGTGGACTCGCTGGCGGTGGCTATTGGTACGGCCCACGGCCTGTACCACGGCGAGCCGCACCTCGACTTCGACCGGCTGTCGCTGATCCATGCCCGCGTGCCGGTGCCGCTGGTGATGCACGGCGGGTCGGGACTTTCGGACGAGATCGTGCGCGAGGCCATCGCGCGGGGTATCCGCAAGATCAACATCGATACAGAACTGCGGCACGCCTACCTCGACACGGTAAAAAAGATTACCCAGGAAAACCCGGAGCAGTACGACCTGCGCGAGGTCTTCGGCCCGGCCCGGGCGGCGGTGACCGAAGTAGTACGGGAGAAGATCCGGCTGTTCGGGTCGAGCGGGCGCATTTAATTTTCGTAAGCCCCCGCTCCGCG
>Ga0334722_10005213_pt1 | contig 13206 bp, 25 predicted proteins | sample C3_bottom_MG_FD_207210 | JGI IMG/M metagenome (GOLD analysis project Ga0334722, IMG submission 207210) | Sediment microbial communities from Yellowstone Lake, YNP, Wyoming, USA - C3_bottom | ecosystem: Environmental > Aquatic > Freshwater > Lake > Sediment | place: USA: Wyoming | collected...
TTCATTCTCTTAAAACTGGTCAGAGACTAACTCAGGATGCTAAACTTGAGGATTGTCAGATTCGAGGATATAATGGTTGGCGTTGGCATTGATGGCGCTTTCCTCCCCACGGCTAAAGCCGGGGCTTCTCGCGCCAGTTTGGTGAAAATTTTATTGTATAATTAAAATATTGTATAATTAAAATACTATGGAAGAAGAAATGGAAGAAGGAAAGAAAAGCATGTTACCCTTTCTTATTGGCGTGGTCGCGGGCCTCGGAGGATTAGTACTTGCAGTGGTCGCTTATAATATGTTCCTCAAAAAGAATTCTCCAATGCAACCGAGTAAAATGCCCCCTGGGCAGCTGTTTTAATAAAACATTCAACCAGCATTAATGCTATTTTGAATAGCTTTCCTCCACCATTTTTCCTTCCAATTAGTATGGACGCAGCAAAAAACAATGAAATAGAGGCATTGAGCCATGAAGTTTCTCGTCAAAGATGCCGGGATGGGTGTGGTTGCTGAATTTCCCACCAAAGTCCAAGCTGATTCCTACAAAATTGAACATGAAGGTAAGCTGAATAAGTGGGGAGATCCAGCTAGGCTGCGCATTTCTGAATACAGAGAGCACCCTCCGCGTTGGAAGGTCGATACTCGACTTAAACAGGAAGAAATCGAGACGGCACTTCGACACCATGGATATCAATTTCAAAAAGTTTGGGATGGATTCTACGTCGAAAATGAAGACGCCGTTAAATTGATCCGCGGTTTTAAGTGCGTAGAACGTGTTGAGTCCCTAGATTGGATCTGTTTGGATTGTGGAGAACGCTGCACTATTTTTGGCATCAACCGTGATCTCAATAACCTCGATACCCATGAAGGTTATTGCCATGGTTGTATTCGGAGAAGAATTGATACTACCTTCTGTCAACATCTTACTGGAAATCGGAGGCTCCCTTTGTGGAATCCGCTTCCCTGGAGGCAATAATGAATCTTCTGGAAATCATTCTTCAATATCTCAACACTCCCGAAAAAGATCGAGCGGAGTTTCTTAAAGATCTGGTGACAGATTGCGGAATGCCACGATTTCTGATTAAACACATCGAAGGATGTGCGACTGCCTGTAAAGTTCAGCATCAGGGCACTTTCCAACTCAACCAGGGGGAAACCGACGTTAACATCTGGACCGTCAAGTGTTTCTTTGGCGATTCGGTCCCAGAGATGGGCTATATCGAGAAATCAGCAACGGCCAAGGTTAACATGGACCCTAGCATCGTTTATGAGTCATAGGAGGGGGCTCTTTCGCGGAGAAACACGGAGAAACAACCTTCTCTGTGAGGCTAAGTGTGAGGTAGCGAATGTCTCTGCAAAAACCGCATGGGCCGACTAAAGAAGATGGCGGCGGATATTTCTGTCCTATCTGCGGTCTTGATCTTTATGCTCCCGAAGAGAAAATGGGAGATTGTCCCGGTCCTCGTCCTGTGTTGGATGCTTACTACTTGATGGTGGCAGAGCGATGTCTTCGTGATCCAACTGTTTACAACGAAGGTTCTCGTCTCGACGCTGCCGACAAGATCAAGGCTCACATCGAATGGCCTGGTTGCCATTGGAGAACACGATGAAAGGAGACCAAGATAATCGAATCCATTATTGTCGGGGCAAATCCAATAAAGAGAAATGGTGAATAATGTTCGCGACACCTCGTTTTGAGAAATTGTCATCACATATTTGCCCATATTGTTTTTGGGAGGTCACGGATTTTGAGCCCCTGGTCCGCGATGATCAAATTACCTGGCACCAAGAATGTTGGGAAGCCTATCTCAGAGAAGCTCCAATCGTTCCCGGAAGTATGTAACTAAGAAAGAAGAAATGTATGAATCTCTTAGATTACTTAATGCAACACTTGGGACAACCAATCCCCAAGCTTCGAGTTATTTCAGCCTTGGGAAACTTGGGTACAGTGGAGGTAGTGACTTGGAAGAAATTCCCCGAGAATTCATCACTCCGAGATGAGATCGATGAAGAAAACTCTTGGGTTAGCATTAAATGGGATAACGGTAATTACACCGATCAGAGCATTGATTTATTGTCGCAGGTTGAAGTGAAAAGTTAACCAATTCTTCGATGTTTCGGTGGCCGCCAATTAAATCGCTCTCTTTTTCCCATTCAATAGAGTTCTCGAAAGCACGCCACGACCTATCCCATTTAACCGGATAAAGTTTTTCCCGAATAATCTTTTGGCGCCACCACGCGGGGATACTATCCAAGTGTCTTCCACGTTCCGTTTTTGGTAACGGAATTCCTTCCCAATCCCACCCACGATAATGACTGACAGGAATTGGTTGAATGACTCCGAAAATGATCCTATTTCCGGCAATCAACTTTCCGACATGATCATCGGTTCGAAAACGTAAGGAATGATGCCGTCCAAAACGTGTCCGGCTCAGATTAAAATGGCAAGAAATACAAGTAGTTGCCTCTTCAGAAATATTTTCATAAATATTAGGGTAGGGAGAACAAACAGTACAATATAGTTTAATACCACATCTACGACAACGAATTGGATGCCCGCAAGGAGTGTCTTCTGGATTATGACGTAGAGCCGGAACTTTAACCCAAAATTTTCGAAGAGGTAGTTGTCCTTCGGCTAAAGCTTTAGCGTATCTTTTTCCATATTTAGTATTTCGAGGAGGACGAGATCCAGGAGATGGAGGCCCAGCAGTTCCGAAATCTAGAATCTCTGCACCTAAAGGAATAATTGCTCTTCTTTTAAACTGATCCAAAATATATTCTCCAAGTCCCATGCTCGGTTTTTCAATAATAAGCATCACTTAACTCTTCCGAAATATCCCAAGTGTGAAGATAACATTCTCCAAATCTATAATCATCTTCAAGGAATTTAGCCTTATGATGGAGAGGATCGTTCTCATACTTGTATTCGCGCACAGTTTAAATTATAACAAGGAAAGGTTGAGATGAGCTTTCAAAAGTGCTCGGGGTGTCAAGTATCTTTCGGCGGAATTATCATTTACGGTCATTGAAACAACTCACTGCAATTGATTGGTCCAGAAATGCGTTACATTATTTTTGCCATGATCGGCGTCGCACTTGAAGTTGCTTTTACTGCTTGTTGCGATTGGCGGAAGACTAAAAAGAAACTTTTAGGGTATAGTTACCTTTGGATGTTTCCTCTATGGGCCGTCGTTCCTTTGGCTTTGGATGTCCTACAACCATTATTATGCCATTGGTTCGTCCTATTTCGCCTACTGATTTATGCCCCAATTTTGATGCTAGCAGAATATACATCAGGACGAGGGCTTCGTTATGTCTTAGGACAAGCCCCTTGGGAAGACGATTATCGGAAAAGTGTTTGGTCGATTGATAGCCTGGTTCGCATCGATTTTCTTCCTTGGTGGATGTTCGGCTGTTGGTTTTTAGAAATAATTTACCTGTATTTACAAGGAATACCTGCATGAAACAACTTACTGGACTTGCATCATTTGCTCCTGGAATTCGAGTTCAAATTAGAACCACGATACTTCCATATTGGATACATAATCCACTGTTCGGCGTGTCCTGGGGCAGTTATGTTCGAGGATTAAATGGTACGGTTGCGACTATTAAATCTAACCCCCGTCTAGGGAGCGACTATGGATGGACAGAACCTGGAACGCACCCAGTCTATTTTGTCGGTTTAGTGGAATATCCAGATTGGGAATTCGCTATCGACTGGTTATCTCCCTTAACTGCATCTTTCAAAATCCCCTGTAATTGTCCATTAAAACTTCTAATGAATCGCGGCTGTCTGGACCCGCAACATCAATAGGGGCCGAATAGGCTAATAGTGCGCTCGGGCCTCACGCGAATCATCAAATATATTGGTACATCCCAGAAGGACTAAGATGCGGAATTCGTTTCGAATTGGAACCATTTTAATTTGTTATAGTATGCTGCTATTGTGTCTAGTCCTGATTTATCTAAAAAATCAGAATATTTCCGGATGGGAAGGCGTCTATTGGTTTATTTTATCTCTAGCTGGGGCCGGTGGCTCCTATTTTATAGAGATTCTGATTTTTAATAATAGTAATAATAGTAATTCTGACCAAGGATTTTCAAAATGATTCTGCAAAAAATTAAGCGAAGATTACTGGAATTTCTATACCTAAAACTTGATTTAGGGGCGCCACCAGGCAAACAAGAAGGTGGGATTTGTATCGAACCGTATTGTCGATGGCCTTATCACATCCACGAACTCTTTCGAGTTGAGGAGAAACCCAACAAGCCAGACCCGAAGATGAAAGACGTCATTCATCGATTCACCAACAAAGGATCCGAAGATCATTGGAGATGTAGCATCTGCGGAGCCAATGACTACGATCATTGCTCCACTGATGAACATCCAGTTAGTCGATGTCCGGGAGATCATGGCAAATAAAAATTTATGTAGAAAGTAGGAATTGGGTGGTTTCAATAGATTCTCTCTTTGAAGCAATATCGGTAGCTTCTCAAAAATTAAAGCCCTGGTATTCAATTGAAGTTCACTTTAAAAATGGTGAGATTTCTCTGGGCATTTGGTCTACTATTAATTACTTTCAGTTAGCGCATGCTCCATTCCAATCTTCTTTGAAGGATGGTCTTCGCCTTCTCGTGGAACAACTGCATCGTGACTCGCAGCCAGATGGCCGATACGCCAAAACTCCGGAATTTCCTCAGATGTTTGCCGAGACAGCAAAAATCTTGAATTCTGCATTGGAAAGCGAAAAATAGATGGACTATACCGACTTCCAAAAAATGATTAAAGAAGGTTTAGAAGCCTGGATTGCAGAAGCGGCTTCGGAAGAAGTCCGTCAAATTCGAGAAATTGATACTCAAATCCAAGAACTTAATGCTCGGATCTCAGTTTTGGAACATCAGCGAAATCAAAAACTACCTTCGCTTCCGACTGGAATGGCAGTGGCTTTAGGCTATCAAACTGGCCCAATTTCGATTATGCCACATTGCTACGCTTTAGCTAAGCACAAAGGGATCTCTTTAGAAGAAGCCAAAAAAACTTTGCTTAGGGATATGCAAAAATGAGCCAAATTTGTCCGGAGTGCAAAAATCAAATCTCGATCCACAAGATGGATTGCTCCCAACGTCCATCGGGACTTTGTGATTGTATCTGCGGCTATCCCAAAGGTCAATGCGATTGCTGTCGCGCCGCGGAACGCGAAATTAAAGAGTTCGCCAAAAGAAACATCAAACTCGACTGAAAGTATGTGCTATGCCTCCGAAAAGCAGTCTGACTGATGCTGCTTGGTCTGTAATTTATGCAGGTCTAGCAGCCCAAAAACCTGTCATCCAAATTGCCAAGGAAATGGGTCGGCCTGCAACGACCCTGCGAAGTGCTTTAACCGCGAAAGGGATTAGCCTGTCTCGGACTCTCCCTGACTCGTCCTTTGCTGGGATGATTGAAAAACTCGATAATGATCCCAGACTTTCGATTGGGAAACTCCATCGAGAATCAGGACTAGGAATCCCAGTCATCATCAGATATCTTCGAAATCGAGGACGAGATGACCTTTGTTCCCGTCATCGAAAAAACAAAGGTCTGAGTAAGAGTCGGGAAAGAGTCCGAAATCTTCGCCGCCAATATCATTTCCGTAACTATTTCCTAACCGAGACTATTGAAGACTTAGAATTAGGTGTTGTCTTTCAGAATCGCGATTCTAGAGAATGGGTTTTAACGATTCCACCGTCCTATCTAATTGGAATCACACCCTTCGGGCTCCAGAAAGTTAAACTTCGAGTTGAGAATGGGCAAAGGATTACGGAGGCTTTTTTTCAGCAATTCAAAATTGCCATACCAATTCCTACCATTGAAGATCTGGCCCATCGTTGGGGAATCTCCTCCGAAGCTTTAGAATTTTATCTAGATCAGCATGCTCAGAAATATTTCTTCAAACCAACTTCCTCTCTCCAATAATTTAAAATGAATCCCAAAATAAAAACTGATTATCTTCGGAAAGTTTTTGATCCCAAGAAGTATAGTTGGACTCTGAAAGAAGCACAAATAGCTTTAAGGTCCTTTTCTAAGAGACATCCTTTTGATGCCATTGCTTTTACTGGAGTCAGTGGAGCCTCCCTCGCTTTTCCACTATCTCTAACACTAAATAAGCCTTTAATTTGTATTCGGAAAGATGATAATTCTCATTATTTTCGGGATCATTTCGAAGTCAAAGATTTACAAGTGGCTCTGGGACGGGTGGAAGGATGCATCAATCCACAAAACTATATTATCGTTGATGATTGTGTTCATCATGGATGGACATTGAAGAGAATTGTGGAACAGGTGGGAAAAGTAGCTCCTAATGCTAAATTAGTTGGTATCTACCTTTTTGCGGATCCCAGAAGACGAAATAACAAAACAATTCAAATTCTTGGATGGGGAAAAGTTCCTTTAATTTCTCATCCACCTCAATATTTCATCGGCCAACGTCGATGTTTCGGAACTATTTAGCGCCTTCAATATACGTTAGCTATACTAAGAACCCAATGAACTCCAAATTGTTTGCTATAATCTAGAGGGCTTTCCATGCGGCACTTAATACTTTTAGGATGTATTTTCCTGGGCTTAATGGGACGAGTTGTTGCCGATGAGACCGATAATACGCTTAGTTTAGAAGTACGCGGGGAAGCGAGTGCCATTAGTAGCCAAGTTACTTTGGAATTTTTGGTCCGAACATCCTCGACCGAAGATGACGCTACAACTGTGGAAAAACGTTTCACGACCCGAATGGAGAGGATTCGTCAGGATCTCCTAGGGTTAGCTCCCATCAGTTCCTTGAATCTTCAGGTGGCTTTAGGGGCTTTTCAAATTCATTCTTTTACAGCCAAATTAGATCATGGAGGATGGGCCCAGCAGCCAGGAATCACCTATAGTCAAAAAATTTCAATTGAGCTCCGTAATTTAGATTTAAGACAAAAACTAGTCAGAAAAGATATAGTCCGCTTTTTGGAAAGTCTAGCGGATCAAAATCTAATCGGTACTGCCGATGATATTGACATTCTCTCGATTAATTTCGGGATTAATTCTGAGCAATTACGTCAAGAGGCTTACCAAAAGGCGATGACTCAAGCCCAGCAACGAGCTAAAATCTTAGCTCGTCTGGGAGGAAGAACTTTGGGGAAAGTCATCATGATCCGTGAAATTAAAAATGAGTGTGATAATACTCGATCCCAAGCCATAGGATTAAATTTTTGTCATCTGGTTTTTCCTAATAAACCGCAATGGATGGTAGATCCCCAAGTGACGGCAGAAGTCGAACTTTTAATTGTTTATCAATTGAACTAGCTGTTGTCACTAATTAAACAAGGAGTATCTTCGTGGGGAGGGAGCTACGATGCTGATAGGACCCCTTTGGACCCCTTTGCGCTAATTGCGGTTCAAGCCGGACTCCAGAACCTCCGATTGCTTATCTTCTCGTTTCTGGGAAACATCTGCCAATCTGCGACAGATGTCACAATAAACTCAGTCAGTTGTTCAGCCACCAATGTCACTGTGATCTTCGAAAATTAATGAACTTGGGTTGTCATTGCGGAGCTTTCAAAAAAGATGGATAATAAGTTTACCATGTTAGAGACAATTCGTGCCATCATGGATCGAATCCGACAACGAACCGGGATTGTGATTGTGACTGCAGATGGGGAAGATGTTGATGTTCTCCGGGGATATCGAGATGCTTTAGATGGCAAACCTTGTAAACGAACGCTTCCAGAATATGTTAGGGCTTATCAATTAGCAGCTCAACGTGGAATTGGAACCGAAAAAATATGATTACTGGAAAAATCCTGGAAGCTGTCAAGCCCTTTGATAATTATGATAGTCCTTATTACATTCTAGAGCACTGTTATCGAGGTTTTGCCTGTAGTGTTAATGAGGAATATGAGGCATCCGTTGAAATCTTAGTTGAAGCTGGATTTTTGAAAAGAGACGCCAAAGCTAATCAATACGGTCATCATCAAGGTTTGAATCTTGACCAAACTGATGCTTATTTTAATTATCTCAAAAGTTGTGATTGGCGGGAGATTCCTTTAGCCAAGCCTTCTCTCTACAAAGAGACTTTTGGCTGGCCAATGGATGAACTCATCAGTGGTTTATCGGTTCCAGTTCCAGGACAAGAAACTACTCAACAAGATCGAGGCGGGATTCCCGGTGATTTAGTCAATCTTGGACTCCTCGAAGCTTGTCCTCTTAAAATCATTTATCCGGAACATATTCCGCCTTGGCTCACGGAACGCCAATATCAAACATCTCTGCGTGGTCAACAATTGCTCGACGAGTATTTTCACCGATACCCCAAGGAATCGGCAATTAGAGTTATTTATGGTTGGGATTTCGGTTCCAATTTTTCTCAGTTTGGTCGCGCCCTCCGTTACATGCGGTCTCGTGTTCCTATGGAAGTTTGGCAAGAAATTATCAACGAGATTCGAAAAATTGATCCTCAGAAATCATTAGCCTTTAGTTATAGCAAATGGGTGGGCCCTTTCACTCCAACTAGAATTGACGCCGGAGAAGATGAATATCTGCGGGCAATCCAAGATGCGGTCGCTAATCCTAAGAAATATGCTCCGCGTCCCATTCTTCGCAATTTAAATCCAGAACAATTGCAAGATTTAGCTCAAGAAATTAAAAAATGCTATTCAGGTTTGGATGAGCCGCGCCAAAAACTTACTTTTCATCCTCAGAATCCCTAGGAGAAAATCAGTGGATGCTAGCAGTAGAGATTTTAAAATAGGTGATCAAGCGCGAATTATTTTGCCTTCCGTCTGGCCGGAATGGATGGAAGATCCACTTCGACAGGAGTGGAAACAGGCCCTTCAACGGCACCACCATCAAATTGTGACAATTGAAGATATTTGTTCCTCGGCCCGATGGCCTGGAATGGACCATGAGTCCAAATTTTTGGTGATCATGGAAGAAGATGATTATGTCATTTGTCAAGATTGGCTAAGCCCCTTGACAAATTGCAATTGTCCTTTAAGGACGGTTCTAGGAAGCGGGTGTCACAACCCTGGGCATATCTAAAACGGAGTCGATCAATCCAGAGCCTCTTCCTCGAACTAGATTTGTGAAACCTACATGCTCCATGCCAAAGTTTTAATTTTGCCACTTAAGGTCGAAGGTTATATTTCTACTATTATTTATCCAGGCGATAAACTTAATTGTCCACCGGAAAAACAAGAATACTTTATTTTAACAGAACCTAATAACCTCTATTGGTGGGAATATCGAGTTAGAGCCGATCAAGTCCAGATAGTGGATTTGAATCCAACGGATAAGCCTTCTCAATTATTTGATTTATCCCCTTCTAATAGTTGGCCGATAATTAAAGATATTAGATAAAGCTTGCCTTTTTAGTTGATTGAATAAATTTTAATTTATTATAATTAGTTAATGAAGCGACCGAATAAACTATCAACTTGGATGAAACCTCGATCTCGTTCAATTTTTGGGGACCTTGATGTTCCAACCTTAGCCCCCTTACGTACTTATATGAATCAACTCCAATCTGCAATTAGTAATAACGATTCGACAACAGCACAATTAGCTCTTTTCAATATTGTTAAATTATCTGGTGACCTATCAACTAGAAGCGATGCTGCAGGTCAAACACAAGCAATTTTAGGAACTATGTCAGCAGAAGGAAATGAAATCTGCAATTTTTGTTATACTGGTGGGTCCCAACCTGGTGGATCTCCTCTCCCTATTAGCGCGCTTACTAGTAATGCAGGGGCCCCAAATGATAATGCTACTAAATTACGCCGAATTTATGGTAATATCAACCTTTTAGTTAAAGCAGATATTTCCGCAGGCGCCATTACTTATTTGACAGTTGTGGATCCCGCAATTTCAATGACCAACTTATCAAATTTATTAGGAAGATTAAACACTTTAAAGCAGAAAATTGGAACGTTACAACCCGGTGGAGCCTGGAATCCTGCAGATGCTTTAATGGCAACTAGTGCCGAACAAGTAACTCCACTTCAAGATGAATTGCAACAAATTTTAACCAGCGCTAATAATATCCCATTAACTGATACTGATAAAACTACTTTTCAAGTAACATCCAAAGAAGTTGGCAATTTCTTGGCAGGGAAAGAAGTTGAGGCCAATCGAGCAGGGGCAGCTTTAGCCAAAGCAATTAATACTGTAAATGCTGGTAGTTGTGCTGGAAAAAAAGGTGATGCTTTAACAGCTTGTTGTAATAGTGCTGGGGAGAGTGGGGCGGATCAAGCCGATTGCATTGGAACTAATCTTGCAGCAGATTGTTTTAGTAAGACTAATAGTCCAGATGATCTCGCGGCTTGCTGTGCGGCGGCTGCAGCAGGAGGAGGTTCTCGGGGAGTAGAACAATGCAAGGCAGTTTCTACTACCATTAATAATTTAGCATCTTGTAGCACCTATTTACCTGATTTTGCTTGCAGCGCTTTGGCTTTTATCAAGAATTACTGGATAATTTTTGCAATCGGAGGCGGTTTAACTGGCACCATAATTGGCTATTTCTTACTCCGAGGTTATCTTAAAGTTTCTACCTTTGGCGTCCTTAAATCTAAAAAACGTTCTAAATAATTCGGAATGTATTTCACGAAATCACCCAATCTTAAAATAGATTAGCTGAGGACTAATCTGCTATAATCACAATATGTGGAATGGGGCTCCGAGGCATCGCTATAATCCGGATGAAAAAACCGAAAAGTATTTCTGCGATTTTTGTAATGATCGAAATATTACTCACATCTATCCATGTCAAGATTTCTCGATTTCGCCGCCTTCGACGATGGGAAGCCCAGAAATGTTTCCAAAATATATTGGAAGTTGGGTGGCTTGCAAAAAGTGTGCTCGGATAGTGGAAACCGGACGGGTTGATTTTCTTCTGAATCGTGCCCTTCGTCACCTCCCGCCGATGCCGGAAGATGAGTTGCGCACCATTTCTGATTATTTGACTCAGGTCTACCAAACTTTCTTTCGTCTCAAAGGTCCAGGACGGCCCATCACCTTCTCGGATCTCTTTGAAATTTATTTTGATTTATCCAAAGATACTTGCATGAGTCATTATTGTCATCAAAAGGCTGGAATTGAGATGCGAGTTTGGCCCTTCTCCGCTGAAAGTCCTTGGGGATGGGCGCGTGTTTGTTGGCCTCATGCTCGACAAAAATTAGGATTAGAAATGGGAGAGACAACGCATCCGGAACTTCGACCTTTAACTCCGATTCGAGAATATTGGGCGAAACTCAATCAAGGGGGCATCAAACGGAGAAACCCAGGAGGCCAAAGAAGAAATCCAGATGAAGGTCAAAGAGAATTAGAGCGAGAATATGGTTTGACGGGTAGTATCGAAACTCTTAATAAAATTAATATGATCAGAAGTCGGACAGGTCAACCTTTTCTATTATCGAGACAACAAGCTCTAGAGATGACTTGGCGAGAAATTGATAGCGATATCTTTCAATTTATTAATCAAGTCTGGCACACCTATGATATTCCTGTTGCATTATACCGGCATCTATATCCAAGAGAATATCATCAATAAATGGAGGGAATTAACAATCAAGCGGAGTCGAGCTTTTGATAATTATATAAACTATGCGTTGGGCAAAGAAATGCAGTTTAAAAATAATCCAAAAATTGATGATCCAGATTTTGACTTTGAAGCTCTTAGGTCTTGGAAAAAATCGCCCAAATTATTTGCTCATATTATTAATAAACTACGAGCTACCGGCCATCATCGACTCCTAGTATCCGGTTCAATGCTTCCAAGAAAGCCTCTTGACACCGATGCCGATGGTGGTATCATCTGACCTCAGTAGTCGAGCGAAAGGAACCTGACCACCATGAATCTGACCATCGATGCTCCTGCGACCACCCCGACCGAGAAGGCAGCAACCACACCGCCCCCGGCATCCCAGGCACCCGAGAAGAAGCGAGTTGTCATCGAGATGGGAACTCCCGTCATCGAGGAGGGCACTCCGACGCTCAAGGTCCAGAAGGGCGGGAATCCTGGCAAGTACAAGAAGTTCATCGATGCAGCCCTCAAGCTGGTACCTCCCCAGTACTACCGGATTCCTCTCTCCGATGAGACCAACGAGAAGACGGCTCTCATCCGGATCAAGAACGCGGTCAGGAATGCGGGAGCCAAGGATGCTCTCAATGTCGGAATCGCCACCAACGGCGGGATCGTTCTCGTTCGGAAGTAACCTCATCCTCGATCTGTCCTCATCCTCGATCTGTCATCATCCTGCCATCGCATTGAGCCATCTGTCAAGTGACCAAAAGTGTCACTTGACACCACGATGCCCGATGCTATCATCAGGATAACGAAGAGAGACCACGATGCGCCGCATCTACCTGCTTCGTCTGCTGGCGGCTTGGCTCTGGAATCCGCTCCCCAAACCAAAGCGCGGGGGTCGGACTCTCAAGATTCTCAACCCTCTGTAGGAGCCCCGGCTAGAAAGTTAGAAAGCCTCTTGATGTCTCCCGCCATGATGGCTAGAATCCACAATGCCCAGGTAGCTCAAGGGAAGAGCGCCCAACAGGGGCCTTGCTGACTTCAAGGTCGCTGTGACAAGTCCCATGGATGATCATCATTTCATCCTCTCCTAGTCAGAGGTTGGATGGGGTGATGACTCCGGGGATACGTTCGAGGGAGGTTGGTCGGTTCGATTCCATCTCTGGGCTTTCACTTACTTTAGGGGAACCGATGTCCTGGCAGCAAGCTCTATTCGAGCCGTCTTCTAAGGATGCCATCGAAGTGGTGAGGCTAGAGACCATCCATCGAGGACTAGAAGACACATTCATCAACCGTATCCGCGTCCTGCGAGAGCTTCGGAGCCAGGGCTTTGCCCCGGAAACGGTAGCTCGTTTCTTGGAGGAAGCGCGAATCAAGAACAGTACGATGGTAGCTCGTTGCAAAAACCGGCTACATCGGCTGCAAAGGATTGGCTCCGACGTTAGCCCCGATCCCATCACCGCTCATCTCGCCGCTCTTCGCCGTGATATCGACGTGATTGTGGTTGATGCTCCCAAGATGGAAATAGTGCCGGTCACTTCCACCCCTCCTCCGAAGAGGGTCGATGCTCTAGTAGCATCGATGAGTCAATCCCTTCAGGAGACGGGTAAAATCACCGTGGAACAAGTGCAAGAATTGGAAAAGAGATGGGAGACGGATGCTGTCCCTCCCGTCGAGG
>Ga0334722_10005215_pt1 | contig 13205 bp, 12 predicted proteins | sample C3_bottom_MG_FD_207210 | JGI IMG/M metagenome (GOLD analysis project Ga0334722, IMG submission 207210) | Sediment microbial communities from Yellowstone Lake, YNP, Wyoming, USA - C3_bottom | ecosystem: Environmental > Aquatic > Freshwater > Lake > Sediment | place: USA: Wyoming | collected...
ACAGAACCTGCCTCAGGCCGGATAGAATTATTAGCGCCATATAAAATATAATAGAAATTCTTATGACAGAAGAATCGCCACTCATCTCCATCATTGTCAGGACAAAAGACAGACCACGACTGCTCACAAGGGCGTTGCGGAGTATTGCAGCGCAGACTTACAGGCCGGTCGAGGCAGTCGTTGTCAATGACGGAGGGTGCAGCCTCGACGACGCAGAACTGAAAGAGATCCTTGGAGATACCCTGCTCCGCTATGTTCCGCTCGAAAAACCGACCGGCAGGGCCCACGCGGCAAATATCGGTCTCGATAACGCAACCGGAGCATATGTGGGATTTCTCGACGATGACGATGAGCTGTATCCCGACCATATAGCCACGCTGGCTGCCGCACTCCTGAACGGACCGAATATGATTGCATATTCGGACGCGGAGACAGTATTCATGGAACTCGACGGGAACGGCACCTTCATCGAAAAAGGCAAACAGCTGAGTTACCGCCACGACTTTACTCCCGAGGTCTTTTATATCCAGAACTATATTCCATTTATGTGTCTGCTCTTCGACAGGAAGGTCTTCAGTACTGTAAGGGTCGATGAATCCTTTGACCTGTTCGAGGACTGGGACCTTTTGCTTCGCTTATCTCAAAAATACCGCTTCACCCATATCAGCAAGGTAACATCAAAATATATTCAGTGGTCAGACGAATCTCAGATCAACCGCAAGGCAAACACCGAAGATTTCAGCAAAAAGGTCTACCTGAAGGTTCTCCAGAGAAATATGGACCATATCACCCCTGAGGTCCTTTATGCAGACTGCGTCGCCATGAACAAGGAAAAGTCACGCATCATCATTGACCTCAGCACCGAGATTTTCCTGAAACAGGTTGAAACGGACAATAAGGAAAGAATTCAGGCTGAAAGAGACACTATTGAGGCTGACAGGAACTTTATGAGGGACGAAACAATACGGCTCGATGCGGCAAGGCAGACGGTCCAGGCCGAACTGGAAGCGACCACACAAAGGCTCCGGGCCGACATTGCTGACTTGGAATCGGTCAAACAAGGGCTTCAGATCGACCTAAAAGCAGCCACGCAAAGGTTCCAGACCGAAAAGGCTGCCCTGGAGTCAGACAGGCGGAGGCTCCGGTCTGACCTTGAGGCCGGAACGCAGCGGTTTCAGGCTGAAAAGGCTGACCTGGAGTCGGCAAGACAGAGCCTCCAGGCTGAGAAGGATATCCTTTTCCGTGAATTCGTCGGGCTCCAGAACCAGCTCGCACAGATAGAAAACAGCATGAGCTGGAAAATGATCAGAGGCTTCAGGAAAATCAAGGGGAGGCTCGCCCCGACAGGGACAAGACGCCGGGCCTTCTATGACCTGTCGCTCAAGAGCCTGAAGGTTATTACCACTGAAGGCTTTCGCGGATTCACAACACGGGTAAAGAGGAGAATGCGTTTCAGCCGCTGGTTTATGAGGATGAAGGCCGGACTGAGGAGGTCCCCCGCTTCCTCAATAAACATTGTCTGCAGCTTGCCCATGGATCTGGCCTTCAGCAGGAGGCCGGTCAGTATCGTCATGCCGGTCTATAACGGTTTCGAGTGTATCGGAGACTGCGTCAACAGCATTCTTATGCATACGGATCTGTCATACCATTCTCTCATCCTCATCGATGACCAAAGCACCGACCCAAAGATATCTGAATATCTCTGCCGGCTCGGTGAAAAAGGAAACGGGAAACATATAGAAGCCCTGGCCAATGACACCAACCTGGGATTTGTAAAGACGATCAACAGGGGAATGCAGCAGACAACCGACGACGTCATAATCCTGAATTCCGACACGGTGGTGACAAAGGGATGGGTCGAAAAACTCCAGAGGGCCGCCTACTCAAAACCGAGAGTGGCCACGGCAACGCCTCTTTCGAACTATGTCACGATCAACGGCGTGCCCGAACCCTTCAAGTTCAATCCTGTCCCGCTGGATATGGACGTCGATGCTTTCGGAGCCTTCCTTGAACGGATTTCACTGCGGTATTACCCTGAGGTCCCTGCCGGAGTCGGTTTCTGCATGTATATCAAGCGCGCAGTACTCGACGACATGGGCTATTTTGATGATGCCAAATTTGAAAAGGGGTATGCAGAAGAGACTGACTTCTGTATGCGGGCGCTGAAGAAGGGGCACCTGCACGTCATCGATGACGCAACCTATATCTATCACGTCGGCGGCGTATCGTTCGAGTCGGTAAAAGACCCCGAGGTCCTGAAGGCGAAGAACCTCATGATAGAGCGGAACCTCGAAACACTCAGAAAACTGCACCCTGAATATCTCGGCCTGGTCGAAAAAGCTCTCAGAGAGAACCTGGCGCCGGTGCATGACTATATTGGCCTGCGCATAGCGACAGAGAAGAAGCATGTTTAAGATACTCTATGTGATCGACCAGAAACCGGACGGATATCCCGGGGGAATAGAATACCACATGCTTGACCTCATCCAGGGCTTTGCGGCCAGGAGCCTCCCGGTGTATGTCATGTTCCCTGAGCTGGATGGCCTCTGCGTAAGGCTGTATAAAGACTATCGCACAGAAGAGTTCCGTTACGGCGGACGGCAGCTGGACGACCATCGTCTCAGGGACCCCGAGATCGAGGAGGTCTTCGGCAAGATCCTCGATGATTTAGACGTGGACATCGTCCACTTCCAGAGCATACGGACTCTCCCGCTCTCCCTCGTCGAACTGGCGAAGCAGCGCCACAAGAAAATACTGATGACGCTCCACGAATATTACTTCTGGTGCATCAACTGTATCATGCTGGCGCCTGATTTCTGCTGGTTCGAAAAAGACGAAGAAAAATGCCATGCCTGCCTTGCGATGAGCAACTACAAAGTGGAGAAGGGCTACGTCCGCGAGAGGCGGGAATATCTCAACTATCTCTTCTCGATCCTCGACATGGTAATCGTCCCGGCCGATTACGTAAAGGTCATCTGCATGGGCCTCTACAGCGGGCTCTCGGACGACCGCTGCATTGTCGTAGAAAACGGCATCGACAAAAATCTCATAAAGGGGGACAGGCGGGGCAGGAAGAGTTCACCCGACGGGATGCTGAAGCTGGCCTTTCTGGGAAACTTTCTCCATTATAAGGGGAACAAGGCCTTTCTGGAACTCGTGAAACACTATAAGAATTCAGACTCCGTCTTTTTCAGCATTGTCGGAAATATCTTCGACCCCTCACTGGTGCCGTCCTATCGAAACCTCAATGCGCAGGGAGGCTATACGAGAAACAACGTCGTCGATTCAATACAGAAGGCCGATCCTGATATCGTCCTTCTGCTTTCGAACTGGCCCGAGACCTTTTCCTACACCCTTTCGGAGGCGATCGCAAGTGCAACGCCGGTCATCACCACCGATGGCGGTGCGCTCCGCGACAGGGTCTCCCGTCATGGAATCGGGTTTCTGGTGCCGGTAGAGTCCCCGGTGCCGCGGACGATCGAAATCATCGAAGACCTCAAAAAGAATCCAGAGGTAATCGAATACTTCAATGAGAAAGTCTGGGAAGCAAGGAAGGCACTCAAGACCCTTGACGATATGGTAGAGGAGACTATTGTAATTTACCAATCATTATGTTGAGCAGGTTGTTTCGGTTAGCGAGTAAATTGAAAGCGAGGATGAGTTCAAAAAAATGACAATTCCAAAGGGGCATTTCAACTTTCCACCGGGTCATTTTTATTCACCTATCCCTTCGATAGAAGAAATTAAGAAAAACGAAAAAAATATTTTTAATATGCCGGTCGATATAGCCGGCATAGATCTTAATATAGGGGGTCAGCTTGCATTATTGGCTGACTTCAACAAATATTTCAGCGATATACCTTTCGGTCCTCATATCAGAAAAAAATTGCGGTTTGATTTTCAAAATCCCAGTTATTCTCATGGAGATGCCGTTATCCTATACTGCATGATACGACATTTGCAGCCGAAGCGAATCATTGAAGTGGGCTCCGGTCATTCCTCCTGTGTTACCCTTGATACCAATGAACTTTTCTTTGAAAATTCAATCTCCTGTACTTTCGTAGAACCCTACCCGGATTTATTATTATCTCTCGTTAAAGATACTGATAGAAAAAAGATAGACCTTATTCCTAAAGGCTTGCAAGAAGTAGACATAAACATGTTTTCGGAATTAACAGCTTCCGATATCCTCTTCATCGATTCGACTCACGTTGCAAAGGTGGGCAGTGATGTAAACTATATTTTCTTCAAATTGTTGCCCGCGCTCAAGAGCGGCGTCGTTGTTCATTTTCATGATATTTTTTATCCGTTTGAATATCCAAAGGAATGGTTTTACGAAGGGTTAGCATGGAATGAAGCTTACATGCTCAGGGCGTTTCTGCAGAATAACAATGCATACCAAATCCAATTTTTCAATTCTTATTTCGAACATTTCCATCGTGAAGACTTTTTCAACGGAATGCCGTTTCAGATTTCATATACTGGCGCAAGCATATGGATAAGGAAGTTATAGTCCAGTGAGTGTTAGTTTGAAATTTCCGAAAGAAGGTACAACGCGGACACTGAAATTCTCATAATTCAGGGGTCGTCGCAAGGAACAATGACATTCATAACCGACACCGCAAATAATATGGCGAGGGGAAATGAATAATCCGGTAAAATTGAGCTTTGTCATCCCAGTTTATAACGCAGGGGTGAAGGCCCGTCCGCTCTTTTTCATAAAGGAGTATCTCAACTTCGACCTGATACAGGACTGTGATGAGCATGAAAAAAAACATGGTTGAGAAATCTTCTGATTCGTTCAGGTGTCTTTTCCCGGATGACGAAGCCCGGAATGAATGGCTGCCGATGCTCCTTGATGCCTATGAGGTGATTGACCGCGGAATCTTTCTCGCCCTCCAGAGAGAAAAGAGAAAAACCGGACGAAGGCCGGTCTGCAAGGCTGGTTGCGGGGGCTGCTGTGCAACACATACCGACATCCCGATATACCCGCTTGAGATGGTCGGCATCTACTGGTATGTGCTCGAAAAGATGGACCCGGCACTTCGCACTGCCCTGATGCCAAAACTTGATGGCCGCTCCGCCCCAACCTCCGGATCAGTCTCCGGGCTTGGCCCCTGCCCCTTCCTCTCTGACAGCCGGTGTACGGTGTACCCGGTGAGGCCGGTTGCCTGCAGGCAGTTCATCGTATTCAACAGACCCTGCGGCGATGGCGAAGACCCCTTCCATACACGCCGGGGTGATGTCCTGACACCGCTGGAGGATTTTGCCGACAGGGCCTTTTCTATCATGCTTCCTTTTTACGGAATTTTCACAGAAGAGGACAAAAAGTCGGCGATAAAGAACAGGATCATCCATGCACGGGTCAAAAACCTGAAAACAACCGATTGGAAAGCACTTGCACAAAGGATTGCTGAATCACTTCACGATACCAGGGAGGTCTGATGAAAGGAAAAAGAATACAGGACAGCAGTGTCATCATCGCGCAGGTCATGCTCCCCCAGGACGCCAATCCTGCCGGCAATATTCACGGGGGTGTCATCATGAAACTGATCGACACGACTGCTGCGGTGGTTGCCAGCAGGCATGCCCGCTGCAACACGGTCACGGCATCGATAGACCGGCTCGATTTCCATCACCCGGTCTATATCGGCGACCTGCTTTTCTTCAGGGCGGGCATCAATATGGCCGGCAGGACCTCAATGGAAATCGGCGTGAGGGTTGAGGCTGAGAACTATGTAACCGGAGAGGTACGGCATACTGCTTCGGCATACCTGACGTTTGTCGCCCTGGACAAGGATGGCAGGCCGACCCCGATCCCGCCGCTTCTCCTGGAGACAGACGATGAGAAACGCCGCAACCGGGAGGCGACTCTCAGAAAGGAGTCACGCCTTGCAGAAAAAAAACAGGAGGCACGCTGTCAGCTCGACTCCCGGGAATGTGGATAGCCGGGGATAAGTGGGGATGAGACAGAACCTCATCCCCGTATCCTGCTGAGGAACAGGCGTGTTCTTTCTGTCTTCGGGTTCGTAAAGATCTCCTCCGGGGTCCCGGTCTCGATCATCTCGCCCCGATCAAAGACAACGACCCGGTCTGCAACGTCGCGGGCAAACCCCATTTCGTGCGTTGCGATCACGGTCGTCATGCCCTCAGCGACAAGGTCCCGGATAACGGCAAGCACCTCGCCGACCGTCTCAGGGTCCAGAGATGAAGTCGGCTCATCAAACAGCATCGCCTCGGGCTTCATCGCGAGGGCACGGATAATTGCAACCCTCTGCTGCTCACCCCCTGAAAGCCGGTCAGGATAGCTCGCAGTCTTGTGGTCCAGATTGATCCTCTTCAGAAGGAACTGCGCATCCTCAACCGCCTTCTCCCGGTGCTGTCCAAGCACATGCATCGGGGCCTCGATAATGTTTTCGAGCACGGTCTTATGCGGGAAAAGGTTAAACTGCTGAAATACCATCCCGACCTTGCGCCGCACGTTCCTTATATTCTCTTCATATGCCCGGTCACGCCTGCTGCTGCGAATTGCGCTGATCTCGACCCCGTCAACGGTGACGGTACCCTCTTCGAAGCTTTCAAGGCCGTTGATACACCGAAGCAGCGTGCTCTTCCCGCTGCCTGAGGGACCGATCAGAACTACGACCGTGCCCTTCGGGACATCGAGGTTTATCCCCTTGAAAAGCTGATGGTCCCCATACTTTTTATGCAGGTCTTTCAGCGATATCATCGGGCCCCCTGTTTCATCCGTGTCTCCAGCCTCCGGGCCAGCAACGACAGCGGATAGCTCATCAGGAAATAGAGGAGCGCCGCAATCAATCCGAGTTCAAAAAACCTGAGGGTGGATGCGGCGAGTATATTATAGGTCTTGGTCAGCTCAACCATTGCAATGATCGAGACAAGCGATGAATCCTTGAACAGAGCTATAAAGTCATTCGTCACCCCGGGCAGGGCAATCCTGAACGCCTGCGGGAGTATAATCCTCCGCAAGGCAAGTGTCCTGGTCATTCCGAGGGACAGCGCCGCCTCCATCTGCCCCTTCGGCACCGCGCTGATGCCTGCCCGGTACAGCTCTGACTCGTAGGCGGCATAGTTCATTCCCAGCCCGAGGAATGCAGCAAGGAGGGGGCTGAGGGATATCCCGATATTCGGAAGCCCATAATAAAGAATATAGAGCTGTATCAGCAGGGGAGTCCCGCGATAAAGTTCGATATAGGCCGTTGCCAGTCCGCTGAGGACGGAACTGCCATACAGGCGCGCAAGCGTCAGGAAGAGACCAAGGGTGATCGCCAGCAGCATCGCTGTCGTGGATATGGCGACGGTGATTAATGCCCCCTTCAGCAGCATCGGGAAAAAGGTATACAGAGGTGCCTTTCTGCTCTCCTCAATCCCGACATATCCCTGAGAAGGGTTTATCTTCCCGGCAAGCCCGTGCTGCGTTGCATCCCAGAGCCCCCATTTCTCATAGATCTTCCTGAGCTCCCCGGAGTCGTGCAGCTTCAGCAAAATCCGGTCTATCTGGTTTTTGAGATCTGTATCCGCCTTGCGGAACGCAATACCGTAGAAACCTTCTCCGACCGGATCTCCGGAGTATTTCAGCTTTGGATTTGTCTTGCCGTAATACGCAGCGATGGGAAGGTCGAGCAGGACAGCATCGATGCGCCCGATGGCAAGATCTTCATAGGGCTCGACCTGCCCCGCGTAAACCCTGACGTCAACGCCTTCTGTCTTTGTCAGGATCTCCTGCGCAACGGTTCCCGAAAGAGTCCCGACCTTTTTTCCTCTGAGGTCTTTGACGCCCCGAATGCCCTGTTCCTCTTTCCGCACGACAAGCTGCTCTGTATAAATGTAATAGGGGACCGAAAAAAGGACCATGGTCTCTCTCTGCGGCGTTATCTCCAGGCCGTTCATCGCCATATCGAAATCTCCTCGCTGCAGCGCCGGAATGAGACTGTCCCAGGCATTTTGTGACTGCCGGGCCGTCACTCCGAGTTCGTGGGCGATCGCAGCGGCAAGGTCGACCTCAAACCCCACCAGGCGCGAAGGATCCTTCGGATCAGGGAAAACATACGGCGCCCCGCCCTCGGCATCAGAACCCCACAGGATATAGCCCCGTTTTTTGATCTCCTCAAGCCTGCTGCCGGCCGATGCCGGTGCTGCCCATAAAAGAAAGAGGCAGAGCCCGGTGAGCAGGCATACTGTTCTGGCGAATATCCTCATGGTATTTCTCCCGGAATACGTTATATCAAAGCCGGTTCCGTGGTCAAGAATAAATAATGCTCCCCTATGACCTTAATCATATTAATACTCGAATTATCGTTCTATACTTTAATTAAGTTATGAATTTACTGAATCTTCAGTATAAAAATCACTCTCAGGAGGTTGTACATGTTTTGTTATCAGTGTGAACAGGCATCAAACGGTAAAGGATGTACCAAGATTGGGGTATGCGGCAAGACCCCGGAGGTATCAGCACTGCAGGACCTTTTGCTCTATACGATCAAAGGACTTTCGCTCTACGCGGTTGAGGGAAGAAAGTCCGGCATACTGGACAAGGACCTGAATATATTCACAACCAAGGCGCTCTTCTCCACACTTACGAACGTCGACTTCGACCCAAAGCGGTTCGAGGCCCTTATTCAAAAAGGCGTTGAATATCGTGAGAGCATGAAGGCAAAGGTCAAGGCAGTTGGAGGGCAGACAGACTTCACTCACGGGAGTGCATCCTTCAAACCCGAGACTTCGCATGACGGTCTGGTGAAGCAGGGCAGACAGGTGATGGAAAAGGTATCAGACGTACTGATCAATCCGGACATACAGTCGCTCCAGGACATTTTAGTCTTCGGACTGAAGGGCGTTGCTGCTTACGCCGACCACGCCCAGATCCTCGGCAAGACAGACGATTCTATATACTCATTCATGCACGAGGCGCTGGCGGCAACAACCAGGACTGACATCAGCCTGGACAACTGGATAGCCCTGGTGCTTAAATGCGGGGAGGTCAATCTCAAGGCCATGGAGATCCTCGATGCCGGCAACACCGGAACGTACGGCCACCCTGTGCCGACCAAGGTCCCCCTGGGAGCTAAGGCAGGCAAGGCGATACTTGTATCCGGCCATGACCTCAAGGATGTTGAAGAGATCCTTAAACAGAGCGAAGGCAAAGGGATCAACGTCTATACCCACGGAGAGTTGCTGCCGGCCCACGGCTATCCGGAACTCAAAAAGTATGCACACTTCTATGGCCATTATGGCACGGCCTGGCAGAACCAGCATAAGGAATTTGCTCACTTTCCGGGCGCTATCCTCATGACCACCAACTGCCTTCAGAAACCGCTGGACTCATATATGGACAATATCTTCACCTGCGGACTGGTGGGCTGGCCTGATGTTAAGCATATTCCCGGCAGTGATTTTACTCCGGTTATCAATAAGGCCCTTGCCCTCCCGGGTTTTGCAGCAGATGTCCCTGGCAAGGAAGTAATGACCGGCTTTGCGCGCAACGCAGTGCTGGGCGTAGCAGAAAGGGTAATCGAAGCGGTGAAGAGCAAGCAGATTCGCCACTTTTTCCTGGTCGGCGGCTGCGACGGGGCGAAGGCAGGAAGAAACTATTACACAAAGTTTGCTGAAATTGCCCCGAAGGATACGGTTATCATGACTCTCGCCTGCGGTAAATTCAGGTTCTTTGATCAGGACCTCGGGAATATCGGCGGCATACCCAGACTCCTCGACATAGGCCAGTGCAATGACGCCTATTCTGCGGTGCAGATTGCCCTTGCCCTGTCCAAGGCCTTCAATGTCGGCGTGAATGAGCTGCCACTTTCTCTGATCCTTTCGTGGTATGAGCAGAAGGCGGTCGCGATCCTCCTTTCACTGCTTTATCTTGGCATCAAGGATATCCGCCTCGGGCCGACACTTCCGGCATTCATCACCCCGAATGTACTGGATGTGCTGGTGAAGAACTTCAGCATCAAGCCGATCGCCGCAACACCTGAGGAAGACCTCAAGACGATACTCGGCTAAGACCGCTGCCGGATATTCCAGCTGTCGTCCGGCTGAGAATATTCAGGAAGACGGTCACCTTTTCAGCGGGGTCCGGGGTTGCCCGGACCCCGCTGTTTTTTGTAAGATGCATTTTTTTGTGCATTCCGTGCCTTAAATCAGGTAGAGTATAGGGAGTATGCGTTTTGACGAACTGAATATCCCCGAGCCGGTCCTTGAAGGAATACGTGCCGCTGGTTTTGCTGAGTGCACCCCTGTCCAGGCAATAACCCTGCCCGACGCCCTGAAGGGCAAAGACATCACTGCCCAGGCCCAGACAGGGACCGGAAAGACCGCTGCATTTCTGATCGCAGTTTTCTCCCGTATGCTCGAACTGCCCGCGCCAGGCCAAGGCCCATCGCCTCGTGCGCTCGTTATCGCACCGACACGCGAACTGGTGGTCCAGATAGATGCCGAGGCAAGACTCCTTGGCGGTCCGGCAGGTTTCAGGATATTGCCGGTCTTCGGCGGAATTGACTACGAGAAACAGCGGTCGGACCTCGCCAAAGGGGTGGACATGCTTATCGGGACTCCCGGCCGCCTGATCGACTACCTGAAACAAAAGGTTTACAGCCTGAGCAAGACCGAGTTCCTGGTCATTGACGAGGCTGACCGCATGTTTGACATGGGCTTCATCGCCGACCTGCGCTTTCTGCTCAGGAGGATGTCTCCCTTTGACAAGCGGCAATCAATGCTTTTTTCTGCAACCTTGTCACATCGCGTACTGGAACTTTGCTATGAACATATGAACCATCCGGAGCTTTTCAGTGTGACCCCTGAGCAGATGACCGTCGATATTGTTGAACAGGAACTCTACCATGTCGGGAAAGAGGAAAAGTTCGGGATGCTCCTTGGCATTCTCAGGCGCAATGCTGACGGCCATTTCATCATCTTCTGCAATATGAAGTCTACCGCTGAAAAGCTTCAGCTGCTGCTGAATGCAAACGGTTTTGTCAGCGCTGCCCTGACCGGAGATATCGACCAGAAAAAAAGGATGAAGATCCTCTCCCAGTTCAAGGACGGTACCCTGTCGGTTCTGGTTGCAACGGATGTGGCAAGCCGGGGCCTGCATATCGATGGGGTAACGCACGTAATCAACTACGATCTGCCCCAGGACGCGGAGGATTATGTGCACCGGATCGGCAGGACTGCAAGGGCTGGAGCCGGCGGCAAGGCAATCAGTCTCGCCTGCGAAGACTACGTCCTCTCCTTTCCCGAGATAGAAGCATATATCAAGCAGAAAATCCCGGTCATTCCGGTAACAGACGAAATGATCGTTACCGACTACAAACACGTCTCCATGAGATACCGCAGCAAGGAATCAGGCCCTTACGGGAAAAAGCCTGCGCAGAGATCCGGCAGCAGGCCCTCGCCGGGCAGGAGCAGTGGCGACAAATCCAGGGGGACAGGAAGCCGGAGAACGGCAAGGCCGGCAGGAAAAGGTCCAAAGAAAACCTGACCGCCTTACAACCCTAATCCCACCGGCAGAAAGGAATAGTGAAAAGACTCTGCCTGCAACTCCTTATAGCCCTTTCATGGGGCCAGCCAACCTTCTTTGTGGATTTACCTCATGATTATGCCTGCGTTTACGTGATTCATAAGCAGATCCTGTTGCATTGCAGAGTCTTTGAGGTGTTTCTGTCTGCCGCAACACAGGGGAAAGAGTACCGCTAAACCGGGTCAATCTCCTCATAAAGCGGCGACGACGTAGAGTAATAAGGGACTTTTTCTTCGGTGACATAATGATAAACGCCTGCAGCAACCGAACCGGCCAGGATACAAGCAGTTGCTCCAATGATTCCGCCCTTTGCCGGTTTTTCCCGGTCAGAAAGCATACCAGCAGCCGTACCGGCAGCTGCGGCAATCCCAAGTACTATCAGATAATCGGTCTTTTTCATAAAAGCATCTTTTTTGTTAATAAAAGCCCTATTAGAATACCACGAATAACAGCCTGCAGACAAAAAGAAGCCTGTTCAACCACCTGAGCGTTTCGGTTTGTACCCCAGACTCTCAAGAACCGACATAATAGGATCCCGGTGGTCGCCCTGAATTTCCAGCGCAGCAGTATCGCTGATCGTGCCGCCGGTGCCGAACTGGGTCTTCAGTTTTTTGAGAAGTGCATCCTTTCCCTGCCGGGCCATCTGCAACCCTTCGATAACCGTAACGGATTTCCCGCCCCTGGCCTTTCGGTCAAGGCGTACGGTCACCCTCTCTTTCCCCGAACCCGGGCTTCCCTGCTGCATGGTTTCTGCTGACTGCTCCCTGCGCGGCACTGTCCGGTCTGTGGAATAAACTAATCTGGATTTTTTATCATGCACAGGTTCATTGTAGCACGACCGGCATCCCGGGAATCCCCGGATAGATCTCCCGGCCAGGCAACACGGTTAATATTCATGTTACCATAGGGTTAATGCCCCAACCTGATAGAAACAATCCGGCTATACTCAATACCCTGAAAACCGTCTTCGGATTCCAGAATTTTCGTCCAAACCAGGAGTCGATAATCAGGAGCATCACCGCCCACCGTGACGTCTTTGCCGTTATGCCCACAGGCGGAGGAAAATCCCTCTGCTACCAGTTGCCGGCAATGCTGATGCCGGGCACTGCAGTTGTCATCAGTCCGCTCATCGCCCTGATGAAGGACCAGGTCGATGCAGCGGTCGCAAACGGAATACCCGCCGCATTCATGAATAGTTCGATGGATGCTGCCGAGGTCTCTGATGTCTATCGACTTCTGAAATACAACAAGATACGGCTCCTCTATATCGCACCGGAAAGATTTGCCATGCCGCATTTCATCGAGAGGCTGAAATCGGCCGACATCTCGTTCTTTGCCATTGACGAGGCCCATTGCGTGTCTGAGTGGGGACATGATTTCCGGCCTGATTATCTCGGCCTTTCTCTCATCCCGCAGCTCTTTCCCGAGGTCCCGGTTGCAGCCTTCACGGCAACAGCTACACCAAAGGTCCAGGAGGATATTATTAACAGGATTGGCCTGAGAAACCCGCAGGTCGTGCGCGCATCCTTCAATCGTCCAAACCTCTTCTATCAGGTCAGATCAAAGTCAAAGGTCGAGTCACAGATACTTGAATTTCTTGGAGATCACCGCGGAGAATCCGGGATTATCTACCGCACAACGAGGGATTCGGTCACGGAGACGGCAG
>Ga0334722_10005216_pt1 | contig 13203 bp, 9 predicted proteins | sample C3_bottom_MG_FD_207210 | JGI IMG/M metagenome (GOLD analysis project Ga0334722, IMG submission 207210) | Sediment microbial communities from Yellowstone Lake, YNP, Wyoming, USA - C3_bottom | ecosystem: Environmental > Aquatic > Freshwater > Lake > Sediment | place: USA: Wyoming | collected...
ATCGGCGAAGGCCACCTTCCAGCTGCCGCCGTGATGACCGGCGGCCCCTCCCTTCCCCTTCTTTTTAAGGATGGTTAGCTTTTGGCCTTCCATTTCTTGATCGCTTCTTCAACTTCGGCAAAGGAGGGACATTCTCCAGCCGGGATTGATCTTCTGGCGGACTCAATGGCAAACGGCACCATGAAATCGGAGGAGTATGCAGCCAGTAATCCGGTTTTGACAACGTTCAGGTAGGTCTGGCGGCCTTCTGCCTTATGGCCAATGCTGGTCGCGATTGGGCCGACAAACCCATAGCAGGCGAGAACGCCACAGAAAGTACCGACCAGCGCCGCGCCAATGTGCTCTCCCAATACCTCCGCCGGTTCGCCGAGGTTGTTCATGGTGAGAACAATGCCGAGCACCGCCGCCACGATGCCAAGACCCGGTAGGGAGTCGGAAATTTTCTCGATGGCGTGGGCTGGTTCCATCCGTTCATGATGGTTCGATTCCAGATCGCTGTCCATGAGTGCCTCCATCTCATGGGGCGGGTAATTGGCGGTAATCATGGTGCGGATGGTGTCGCAGATGAAGGTTGCGACTTCCTGGTCAGCCATGACCGCCTTATGCTTCTCGAACAGCTTGCTCTTTTGCGGGTTGTCGACGTCATCTTCAATGGTGATCAAGCCCTCTTTTTTGATTTTGTAAAAGATGGCATTGAGCAGCATCAACACTTCAAGGTAGCCTTCCTTGTTGATGTGGTGACTGGAAACGAGTTTGCTCACCTCACTGAAAACACCCTTGACGACAGAGGGCGGTGAGCCGATCAAGAGGCCGCCAAGGGCGGATCCGAAGATAATGAGCATCTCGATCGGTTGCCAGAGGAGGGCGACATTGCCCTTTTCGAGCATGAAGCCGCCGACAACCGCAAAGAGAACAACGGCTACGCCAATTAGCACGAACATAGGTGGTCTTTTTCCTTAAAAGTTCATTGTGGGTGGAGTGGACGCCAATGTGCTGACTGTTGTTTAGGGGCCGTTACGATATAACCATTACATAGTTGCCATTTCCGATACGGCCCTTATGCCGGGCCACCCATGGCGATGTTACAGTTATTTATTTGCAACGGCTTACTTGCAAAAATGCACAGGTTGGCTGGTTCACGCTTCAGGGGATGGCGTCCTCCACCCACTAATCGCGTGCGAGAAGTCCGCTTACTCCTTTTATACCATAAGGCGTTGAAAAACGACGCCATCAAATTTTTTCTCGAAACGAAAGCGCAGGCATCTCTCGTTTTTATATCTGAATGCCGCGGCGGGCTATGATCTGTTTTTTTTGATCCACCAAGGCGTAGCGAGAGATCTCGTCACTGACCATCACGTCCATATCGGCGAAACAAATTGTCACCTCATGCATGCCTTTTGACAAGGGGGTCGTCCGTACCACGGAGCCTCCAACCACAATCCAAAAGGGTTTGTTGATGTTCAGGAGCATTCGGACTTCGACAAGTTCACCAGACGAAAAGGCCTCGTCCGTCATCAACTTGATGCCGCTGGCGCTCAGACTGACGGTGTCGACTCGAATTCTGTCTTCAGGCCGGGAGAGGTGATGAGCGCCGAGCAGATGTTCCAGCTTAATGTTGATCTGAAGCAGTAATTGGCTCATGGAGAGGCTGATCGCTTCAGTGCCTTTTGCTGCTTTGCTGCTCAGATTTTGGGCATTGAGCAGAAGATCGAGTTTGCTGTTGACTTCGATCAGCATCAGGGCGAAGTTCGTATCGAACTCGCCAAATGTGGAGTTCAGCCCACCTTCCCAAATCTCGTTATTCGATTTATTGGCCGCAACCGGCACAATATGCGCCAAGGGTAGCACACCGTTTTCAATCTTGCGGAGGGAGACTGGCAGGACATTGTCGATGCGAAAATTTTCGCGACGGTTTGAGTCGCTGGCGGTTAGTGGCGTGTCATTGATCATAACGTATTTGTTTGAGGGGAATTGGTGAGAGTCATTTGCTGCTCAGGGGTTATTCTAAGCGTCCTGTGGCTGAGATGTCAATGAAATAGTCACGCCGTAAACCAATAATACAAGACACCAAGGACAATGACCGCCCCCACCCGGAAAACCTGACTGGCGACGAGGAGTTCCGTGGCCAGGCGAGGTCGAAAAATTCCTGCGTAATAGGGAAATTGATGGCGTATCGTCCGCATCGGCGAGGCCAGAACATTGCCGACCAGCAGGGCCAAAATGACCTCGCGCGCGCCCAGGCTGCCCGTGTTCAGCAGGGCGCCGGCGGCGGCCATGCCAGCGGTGGATTCCGCCGCGACGTGAAAGACCACGATGCTGATCAGTCTGGGGTCAAACCAGGTCATTTTCGAGGTCACAAGATCTTGCAGCGAATCAAAGATTCCCCAACGGTTCAGGAAATAAATTACCGAATAAATCGGCACGGTATAGAGGATAATTCGTTTCATTTTTCGCGTGAAACGTTTTTTTGCCTTGTTCATGGCACCTCGCCAATCAATTTTCCCCTTTCTCTGAACATCGAACGATGTCGTTTCAACTCGGGCGGGCAACATAAAGCGACTCATGAGCAGGATGATGGCGGTTCGCAGGAAGGCCGCCGCCAGGGTGAGGCCAACATAGGTGAAAGCGGCGCCCTTGATCAGCGGCGCGGTGATTGAAAAAAGGGTTGGCAAGTGAAGGAAATAGGTCGGGAGGCTGTTGAATAGGTTGGCCAGGATCAGTTCCCGTTTGTCGATTTTTCCCTGGTCGTAGGCCTCTGACAGCATGGTGTTGGCTGCCAGCCCCGAAAAAAACGACACCGAAAAACTGGCCCCCGCCGCCTCGGACATGTGCCCCAGTCGGATCAGGGGGGCAGCCAAACGCGCCATCCCATGGGTCCAGTTCAATGATTCAATAAACAGCGCCATCAGTAAGCTTACTGCCATCGCCAACAACAGTTTTACCAAGGGCCAGGCCAAGCCTGACCAGAATATCGATTGCATCTCTGATACAGTCATTTTTTTTCTCTATTTGCTGTGGATAAAAGGGTTGCTGCCCGCAACGAATTGTTTGTGCCACAATGTAAGATTTTTTTTATTTAGCGCTTGCAAGATAAGTCCTGGTTTCAGTATGCTGTTTTAACTGTCGCAAAATAGTAGGGGCCCTGATTCGCAGCTCCGGGTGTCAACTCCGATAGCCGACCCTGAACCGTGAGAGGGAAACCTGAATAATTACCAGAAATCAAACACTATTCATAGTCTGAAAATCAGCCGGTTAAGATGCTGTTGGCGCATGTCTATGAATCGAACCGTTTACGCAAGGTATTGCCGTTGACCATTCATGACCAAAGGGGGGAGTCTTTATTGCCCATGATCGACTTAAGTGGTTCCAGAATTCTCCTTGTCGACGATTACGCTTTGAACAATACCCTGTTGGCCCGGGCACTCGCAATGTACAAGGTCGGTATGGCGACCAATGGTGAAGACGCCTTGGCCCTGGTCGCCATGGAGTCACCAGACCTGATCCTGCTTGATATCAACATGCCCGGCATGGATGGCTTCGAGGTCTGCCGCCGGCTCAAACATGCCCCGGCCTCCCGTCATATCCCGATCATTTTTTTGACAGGCATAGACGATGCCGCAACCATTGCCAAGGGCTTTCAACTCGGCGGGGTCGATTACATCACTAAGCCCATTGATGTAACCGAGGTCCAGGCTCGGGTCAGGAACCACCTCACACTCAAGAAGACCCAAGAGGATTTGAAACGCCAGAATGAATTTCTGGAACAGACCATCCTCGAACAGCACCTCAATATCACCCTGGCCCGGAATATCCTCAGGATCATCAACAACGAACCGCCCCGCACCATTGACCTGAACCAGGACGAATCGTTGTTTGTCGAAAGCATTTGCAAGCCCTGCAACAGGGAGGGAGGCGACCACCTCCTGGTCAAACATAACCCACGCGCCGCTAAGACCATTCTCAGCCTCAAGGATCAATCCGGTCATGCCGTCAACTGCGTGCTGCGCAGCATCATCACCGACCTGTTTTATAATGCCATGGTCTTTGACAAGGAGTCTCGCAAGCTTCCCGAAATCGTTGGCCGTTTGAACCAGGCGCTCTGTGCATCCGGGCTTTTTCAGGCCGATGAATTCTGCACCGGGGTGATGGCTGAACTCGACCACCAGAGTCTGATCCTGACCTTTGTCTCGGCTGGCCATCCGCCGATCCTGGTACTTCGTGGAGAGGCGGTCATTCCCTTGCCTGGTTCCGGCCAGGACACACGCAATCTGCCTCTCGGGGTCATGGATGATGTGAGTTTTACCGCTGGCAGCTTTCAGCTTCAATCCGGGGATCGCCTGTTGGTCTACAGCGATGGTCTGCACCAATTGGCCGTCCGTCCGGACACTTCGCCGATATCACCCCAGGAGCTTATCGAGCGGGTTCAGAGTTTACTGATCGATAATCCAGAGCAACGAATTTCACGGCTGATTCCGGCATTACTCAGCTCCATCTTAGGTTCCGCCGAGCAGGTGGCGGCGCTTCTCGATCACAACACCAGCGGCGACGATCTCAGCCTGATCGCTCTTGAAATAGAACCGAACAACTATCTAGGCGAGTTGTCTGTCAAGCCCAGGGACTTCGCCGATATCGACGCCATGAACAGTTATTTGCTGGACCGGGTCAATCACGACCTCGAAGGCAGCGAGTTCGCCAGTGCGGCGACTGGTCTGGGCACGGCACTGACCGAGGCGGTTTTAAACGCCTGGAAGCATGGCAATCGGCAGGATCCAAACCTTGCGATCACCATTCGCTGGCGCTTTGCCAACGACTTCAACCTGGAAGTTATCGATATTGGCGAGGGCTTTAATTTTCGTGATTTGCCAAACCCTACCACCAGCCACAACCTTGTGGCCTCTAGCGGACGAGGCATATTCATCATCAGAAAATTTACCGACGCCATAACTTGGCTTGATGGGGGACGGCGCCTAATTATGACCTGGCGTCACCCGCAGGCGCTGATTGCTTGTAGCGATTCGCCGAGCGCCTTGGCGCTGGGGCGTGATTTATGGCTGGAAACGTAACAAAGCGCATAGCGGCGTCGCCTTCAGAGTTCATGGAAAAAAATAAGAATGCGGCAGGAGTGCGCCGTTATCGATTTGAAAATAGTTAGCAAAATAATACACAGGAGGGGGTATATGGCAATCAGCATCGTTAATGAGTCCGGAAAGATCACCATCATGGCGGATGGCGTCATCGATGAAAAGGGCGCGGAGGAGTTGAAGAGCAATTTCAATCAATTACAGGTCGCACCGCCTCCTTACGTCGTCCTTAACTTGAGCGGAGTCTCCCATATCGGTAGCTCCGGGATTGGCAAGATCCTGCTGTTCTACAAAAACCTGGCGATCAAAAACAGTCGTCTTGAGGTCATCGGCCTGTCGCCGATGCTCTTTGAGCTGTTCCACGAATTGAAATTGGACAGTCTGTTCTCCATCAGCAAGCGGTAGAAGAACAAGACAAATCGCTACGATTATGGCCTTCGGGCAGCCAAGGTCCGTGGGGTGCGCCTTGATCGGTAGCAATCAATTTATCTTCAAATCAAGGAGATAGGCATGCGTTTTCAACAGCTCACCATCGGCCAGAAAATCACAACCGGATTCGGGGCCATTTTGACTCTGGTTCTCATCTCAGGCTTGCTGAATCTGTTTGGCATTAATGGCATCGTCCAAAAGGCAGAGGAGGTTATTGGGGGAAACAAACTTGATAGCGTTCTTGCCCAGAAGGTTGTCGACCATTTGAGCTGGACCAACAAAGTGCCCACGGCCCTGGTTGACCTCCAGTCAACCAAGGTCGAAGTCGAGACCGACGATCACAAATGCGGCCTTGGAAAATGGCTCTATGGCGAGGAGCGGAAGCAGGCGGAGGCCGCAACCCCTTCACTTGCCCCCCTGTTTAAGGCGCTGGAGGCGCCTCACGCCCATCTCCACCAGACTGCCATCGCCATTAACGAAGCTCTCCAAAATAAGGACAATGGTCGCACCCAGGCCGTTGGCATCTATCTGAACCAGACCTTGCCGACGCTAAAGGAAGTCCAGGGACAACTGGGCAAGATTCGCGAGCAGGCCAGGGCCGAGATCAGCACCGATCAGGTCATGCTGGAATCGACTTATGCCTTCAAACGCAATACGATTATCGGCACCGTCATCACCATCCTGGTTGGTCTGGGCCTTGCCTTTGTCATCATCCGTGGTTCAACAAAGTTGCTTGCCAGGATCGCCGATGATATCCAGGGTAATGCCACTCAAGTCGCGGCTGCTGCGGCGTCAATCAGCGATGCCAGCCAAGCCCTGGCCGAAGATGCCGCCAAGCAGGCCACTGCCATTCAGCAGACTGCAGCCGCTCTCGAGGAAAGCTCGCAGATGAGCGCCCAGACCTCGGCCCTGACCACCGGTTCCCAGATACTGATGAATCAAAATATCGAAAAATCGGGCCAGACCCTGAAGTCGCTGGTGGAACTGACCCGCAGCATGGCCCAGATCGAACAGGACAGCGACGCCATCCGCGCCATCATTAATGTTATTGGCAGCATCGCCTTTCAGACCAACCTGTTGGCCTTGAACGCTGCTGTCGAGGCGGCTCGGGCAGGTGAGGCCGGCGCCGGTTTTGCGGTGGTGGCCGATGAAGTCAAAAACTTGGCCACCCGCACCGCCGAGGCGGCGGGGAACACCCAGCAACTGCTTGACAACACTATGAATCGGGTGACCGCCAGCGCCGAGGCGCTGAAGCAAATCAACGCCGATTTTGACCACATCGTCACCTCCGCTACCGGTATCGGTGATAAGACCACCGCTATCACCGATGCGACCAAGGACCAGGCTGCCGGGCTTGCCGAAATCAGCAAGTCAACCCAGGAGATCGAGTCGATTACCCAAAATGTCCAGCAGGCCTCGCAGGACGCAGCCGAGGCCGCCGAACAACTCACCGACCAATCCGAGGAGATGGGGGTCATGGTCGCAGACCTGGTGGCCATGGTCTACGGGAAAGACCGTGCCAAGCTGATCAGCGCCACCACGCGCAAGGTGACATGCTGGGAGATGAAAAATTGCCCTCACGACCGTCGCAGCACCTGCCCCGCCTATCCTGCGCATGGCGGGCAGTGCTGGATGGTGACCGCCACCCTCTGTGGCGGCAAAGAACAGGGCTCCTACCACGACAAGATGGCCAACTGCAAGAAATGCAATGTCTATCTCGATGCCCATGGCCGAGCCATTCAGTCTCCGCTCCCGGACCTCCGCAAGGCCTGAAGACAGGTTGAGTTCAACAGCCTCTTGTGGATAAATTGTACAAACTATTTCGTGACGGTTCCTAATTCTACTTTGTCAGAGTAGCGATCAATCTAAATCGCTCTTCATACCCGTCACCCCAGCATGGTTTTGGCTGGGGTCCACAGTGTATTGCAACTGACTGGATTCCAGCTAACTGCATGCTGGAATGACGAGAGAAATCAGCAAGACTGCAAGGCTGGTTGTCATCAGCATCAGCCGGTTAGTGGACAGAATATGATTGGGGGTGATTGCATGATTGGCATCGCCGATGGTCGGTTTGTCAACGACGCTGCCGAAATAGATGGAGGGTCCACCCAGCTGAATGCCAAGGGCGCCGGCAACCGAGGCCTCGGTTTGGGCTGAGTTGGGACTGGCGTGGCAACGGCGATCTCGCCGCCAGATGCGGAAGGCTAGACGCGGGGAGTGGCCAAGCAGGGCAGCGGCGATGATCACGAGGACGGAAGTCAAACGGGCCGGAAGAAAGTTAGCCAAATCGTCCAAGCGGGCTGGCGCCCAGCCGAACTCTTGATAACGTTCGTTTTTGTAGCCGAACATGGAGTCCATGGTGTTCGTCGCCTTGTAGAGCATGGCGCCCACCGGTCCGAACAGCGCCGCCCAGAAGAGGGGGGCAGTAATGCCATCGACAATATTTTCAGCCACCGATTCAACGCAGGCTCGACTGACCTCGGCCACATCAAGATTCGCAGTCTCACGGCCAACGATCATTGCCACCTGCTGCCTGGCAAGGGCCAAATCGCCAGCCGCCAAAGCCTTATAGACCCGCCGACTGTGACAGGCCAGATCCCGCGTCGCCAAAGAGGCATAGAGCAGGTAAATCGTGAGGCAATCGGACGCCCAGGGATGCATGCTCCCCGCCAGTGACAGCAGGCCAAATACTGCCCCTCCCGCCCCAACCAACACCGAAAGAACCGTCATTACCCCCGCCAGCTTTTGATTCTGCAGGAAATTCCGCCAGAAGGTCTCGCAGATTTGTGCGAGTTTGGCCATGGACCGCACCGGATGGGGGAGGCACGGCGGGTCGCCGATCAAGAGATCAAGGCAATAGGCGATGAGGATTAAGTAGCCTGCCGGCATCATAGGCACTCTTCCTCCCTCAAGAAAAGCACTCCATCCCACCCTCGAGCTGCCATTTCTGCCATAGGTCGAAATACGATTGTTCGATTTTTTCCGCAAAACGAACCGCATCGCACAATGGTGAGTTGGTAAGGTCATGACGGAGACGGTTGCGCAGGAGTTGCAGGCGATCAATATCATGGGCGAGGGTGCTGGCGATCTCGACGTAGCCCGGAGCGTCAGAGGCAACCAGGTCAGACCTGCCGATGCCGGAAAGGATGCTGGCGCCAACTCGTGATGCATGGCGGTCTCCCATGAGGGTGACGACAGGGACACCCATCCACAAGGCTTCAAACGTTGTTGTTGTGCCATTATAAAATATCGGGTCCAAAGCGATGTCGATTTTATTGTAAAGACGTAGGTGCTCCGAGACTTGGGGGATACTGGTCAAGAGATTTACTCTGTCAGGCGTTATCCCGTTGTCTGCAAACATTTTTACATACCGGGATCTGGCAGCTTCATCTTCGAGCTCCCTTGCCTTCATCATTATTGTTGAGCCAGAAACCTTTCGTAGAATTTGAGCCCATAGTTCAATGACTTCCGGCGTTATTTTGAGCAGGTTATTGAAGCTGCCAAAGGTAATATGCTTATTCTCAAGGAACGGCAATATGCCTGGGTCAATTGAGTTGTCGCCTTGGTAACACAAAAAACCATTGTCTAAGCGTACCAGTTGTTCGCTGTAGAGCATGTCGGCAACGACGCTCGGGTCTGAGATGCTGTCGGTGAACCGGTACTGAATCGACTTCATTCCCGTCGTATTCGGATACCCCAGCCAGGTAATTTGAATGGGGGCAGGCTCATAGGCAAAAATAGGCAAGCGGTTGCCTCGTGTGTGCCCTGCGAGGTCGACTAAAATGTCGATGCCATCCTGATATATCTGCCTGGCAGCGTCTTGGTCTGATAGCCAGACAATATCGCACCAATGTTCACTTGATTTTTTGATTCGTTCCGTTACGCTATCCGGCGTCTTGACGTTAGAATAACAAAAGACTTCAACCCTTGTCGAATCATGGCAGCGCAGGAGAGGCTCGAAAAAATATGCTACCGAATGATTCTTGAAATCCGCGGAGACATAGCCAACTTTTAACCGCTCATGGCGATTTTTTTTTGTAGCCGTAAGCTTAACCGCACCAGCCAGATCTTTAGTCGTAAGGCGTTCGTTCCAGATTCGATGTTCATCGGCGATAAATTTTGCCTCTAAGCCCGGGTGAAAGTTCAGCATATAAAGATATTTGTCCAGAGTTGCCTGGTCTAAGCGGGACTGGAGGGCTCTTTGCATTGTAACGATCGCTTCCGCTATCCTTCCCTGATCTCTTAAGGTAAGCCCTTGGCCGCTTAGGGCATCTGGATTATTCGCTTCTATCTCTAGGGCTTTGGCAAAGAAGTGTGATGCTTCATTCGATTTTTTCTGACTTTGCAAGATATTGCCGAGGCTGACGTATGTCCCGCAATAATCCTCCCTGACCAATAGCGCCTTTCGCAGAACAGCTTCTGAATCGTTTAGCCGGCCCATGAAATTTAAGCTGTCTGCAAGGTTGATATAGGCCTCAATGAGATCGGGCTGAGACCTAATCGCGGCATTAAAGGAGTGAAACGCTTCCTCCACCTTGCCTTGGTCAAACAAGAGGTTGCCAAGATTGTTATGGGCCTCGGCATAATCCGGGATTAACGCAATGGCCTTTTGGTAAGCAACTTCTGCATCGTCCAGATGCCCTTGTTCGTAATGGGCTAAGCCCAGGGAACAATATGCCTGGGCAAAAGTCGGCCTGTGGCGAATGGCTGTCTGAAGTTTCGGCACAGCTTCTTGGTATTTCCCTTGCTGCATAAGGGCTCTTCCGGAATTAAGAAACGGATCGGGGAAGTCGGGGGATATTTTTTGTGCAGCAGCAAAACAACTCAAGGCTTCGTCAAGCTTTCCTGTCTGCAGGTGAGCAAGGCCAAGATTGTTATAGACTTCGGCAAAATCAGGCCTGATGGCGAGAGCGGCCGCATAATTTTTTATAGCCTCGGGGATGTTGCCGGAGGTGCGGAATGCCTCGCCCAGATTATTCAGGAAAGATGGCTCGTTTGGTTTTATGGCCAGGGCTTTTTTGATGAAGGAGATGGCGTCTTCGACTCTTCCGGTGTGATGAAAGAGAACTCCGATCAGGTGATTAGCGTCCGGGTGATCAGGAGAAACTGTCAGTGCCTGCCGATACAAGGCTTCGGCATCGCCTAAATTTCCGGTTTGATGAAAGCCTAGTGCCATCGTCAGCAGCTCATAGGCGTTTTGTCCGGCGCTACTCGCCTTGCGTCCATGTTGGCTGTTCGGAATAAGGCCTTGGTTGCCTCGTTTTTTTTTGAGTTTTGCCATGTCTTCCGCCTTGGTTCAAGATCGCATCGTTTTCAGGGGGTCGTTTGTTGGAGTTATGGCGTTAATTCTCGGACGTGGTATTGGAGGTATTTACGTGAAACTCACGAATATCCAAGACCGCAAAAGAGTTGTTGTCATAAATCACCTTCGTGTAACGAGCCAAAGTCGGCAATGTTTTTTTGAAAAATAACTGCTTGCGAGCGCCATACTTAATGTACCATTGGTCATCTTTTACGGCCGCCCCGTTATATTCCCACAGGATATATCGGACGCCAAGTTTTCTGAAGAAATTCCAAAATGTTTCAATGTCGACATCGCTTGGGATTTCATCGTTATAGACCCCGCCAAGGGTGTCGCAGACTTCGAGAGTGACAATTCTGTTCCGACTGAAATCGAGAAAAAATGGGGTTGAAATCCAGGCCAGGAAAGGTTCTCCTGCCTTTATAGTACTCTGGACAGAACGAACCTCCTCCTCGCGTTGTCCGCTAAAGATATAGCGCATGAAATCACGATATTGATTGCTCATGGGGAAGGAGATCAAGGTGCGTTGTTGAGATATTCTTTTGACTCGGTCAACGAATGTGCCAGTAAACATTACTCCGATCAGCAAATAAAGTGCAAGAAGTGCGTGCCCACAATTTTTTATGAGTGTATGCGAACTATTACGAAAATATTTTTCAACAAAAAGAATGCTGACCGGCAGGATGGCAATCAGGATGGGGATGGCATAGCGTAGCGCGGTCTCAATATCAATCATTCTGCCGAAAATGAAGAGACAGACGCTTGCGGAAAGAGCTGCGGCAGGGACTAAAACGATCTCTTTGCTGTCTTTGGCGAATCTTTTTTGGCTAAGTCCATAGAGGCTGAATCCTGCCGCCACAAGAAGGGCCACAAGTATGAGCATGTAGTCGGGGTAACTGTTGCCCCAATATAATTTTCCGGTTGAAAATAGCGATCGAAAGCCATTCACAGGGGCAGCAGGAATTTCGATCGCAGGCGGGGCATTCAACTGCATCGACATCCATAGTGAGATAACTTTTTTCTGTAGAATATGTAGATATTTTGTTGATGGTGCAAATAGCCATGTTGACAACAAAAGTAATGATACCGTGCCGATTGAAACGTAAATTTTAATGACTGTCGATTTTGATTTTTGAAATAAAATATCAAACAAAAAATTAAATATAAAAAATGAACAACTATAAATAATGAGAGTAGCCTTTATTGTGACAAGAGAGCTATAGAAAATAGCAGCTGGTATTGATGCGCATAAAATATTAGAATAAGATGTATTTTCAATTCGTATAATATTTTTCTTAATAGAGTAATTAGTGTATATTATGCCAATAATCATCAATACTCCTGAGTAGCAGGACGTTGTATTGACTATTTGAGGATTTACCAACAGAAAAATAATCGAGGAAAGAATAGTGATCCAATTTACAGCGCCAATTTTCCTGCCGAATTCTATAATAAGGCCAAGTGAAAGTGCGAAGCAGATAATGGAATCAAAGGTGTTGGCGTATTTGGAATCAAAATAAATGGCAGGGAAGGCTTTCATAAATATTTGCCCCCCCATTTCATTAATGCCTAAGGCGGACAACAGGTTGAAATTGAGGCTGCCGGTTGACAATAATTGTAATGATGGGTGGAGATAATAGTGGAAATCATCGTGAAAATTGAAGGCATTTGAAGGCATCAAAAAATAGACACAAAAAATGAGCACAGCCATCACGAGTGAAAAGAAAGCAATATCGGCAATCTTTTGATGTCTTGGGGGGTGGGTGCCGTTGGCGGTTGTAGCGGTAGTGTTTACTTCCCCTTTTTCACGACGGGAGAAAAGGTCTAAGCATACAAATCCAAGGGCGAACGTCGCCCCAGCGTACAATGAACAGCGGAGGGTCAGGGGCGACACCATTTGCAGAAGATTTAAAACACCCCCGCAGACAATCCAAGAGGCAACGCCCAGAGAGGTGGCGTAAGCCCAGCCGATTTTCGTTTCGTTGCGGACTAATTTGTCAACAAGGCGCCCTAATCCGTATGAGGAAAAGAGGAAAAAAAGGACGAACCTCATGGCAGGAAGAAAATTGGTCATCGGTGCTTTCCGCTGCAGCGGGCAGACACACTGGCTCTGCGATCCCCAGTGATCACTTACGTCCTCAGGCCTTTAGGGGTAGAATCTGATTTGACGTTGAAAGACAATTTTTCAACAAGAGACGATTTGATAATTGCAAAGAAAAATACTAATAATGTTAACGATGCTCCCCACGAACTAGCGTGTTTCACTATTTGGATATTTTTAATCGCATCCATCATAGATATTTTAAATATTGACATTACTGCAGGGTCTCCGACCCAATAGATGAAAAATTCTGCCCAAACAACTGAAAGCATAAAAAAATAAAAGGCATA
>Ga0334722_10005217_pt1 | contig 13202 bp, 11 predicted proteins | sample C3_bottom_MG_FD_207210 | JGI IMG/M metagenome (GOLD analysis project Ga0334722, IMG submission 207210) | Sediment microbial communities from Yellowstone Lake, YNP, Wyoming, USA - C3_bottom | ecosystem: Environmental > Aquatic > Freshwater > Lake > Sediment | place: USA: Wyoming | collected...
ATCGGATCATCTTCGTGTTCATCGCCCTGGGCATCCTCCTGCCCACCATGCACCAGTCTTCCCTTGGCACCATGATGCTCATGGCCGGGCACAAGCTTTCCCCCCTCTGGTGGAGCGGCTTTCTGCCCCTGCTTTTTTTGATCACCGCCGTGGTCATCGGCTATGCTGCGGTGATTTTTGAGTCGCTCGTTGCCGCCATCGCCTTCAAGCGGCCCATGGAGATGCATCTGCTCAGCAAGATCTCGGCACTCATGCCCTGGCTGCTTGGCCTTTATCTGGTGGTGCGGATCGAGGATGTGAACCTGCGGGGCTATCTGCCTCTGGCCTTTGACGGAGGACTTCTGGGCAATCTCTTCCTTCTGGAAAACCTCTTGTTTCTTGCTGCTTTGCTGATCCTGGCCTATCCCAACAACCGGCAGAGCCCAAGGCTTCTGTTCATCGCCTCCTGCGCCATGCTGTTGGGCGGGAGCATGTACCGGTTCAACACCTATATTGTTGGTTTTGATCCCGGTACCGGTTGGCAGTATTTTCCCTCGGTGCCGGAATTGTTTATCACCTTCGGCATTATTGCCGCGGAAGTGATGGCCTATCTGTGGTTTGTCAAAACCTTGCCGGTATTGCCCAAACTTACCAGGGCATAATGCATAAGGAGATTGTTCATGGCTAAGAGAATCGTCGTTGATCCCATCACCAGAATCGAAGGGCATCTCCGGATTGATTGCGAGATTGACAATGGCCGGGTGACCAAGGCCTGGTCTTCCGGCCAGATGTGGCGCGGAATCGAGTTGATCCTCCAGGGCCGCGACCCTCGCGACGCCTGGGTGTTCACCCAGCGGATCTGCGGGGTTTGCACCACGGTGCATGCCATTGCCTCGGTGCGGGCCGTGGAGAATGCCCTGGGGCTGGAGGTGCCGCTCAATGCCCAGTACATCCGAAACATGATGATCGGTGCCCACGGAATCTTCGACCATATCGTTCATTTTTACCACCTCTCCGCTCTGGACTGGGTAGACATCGTTTCCGCCCTCAAGGGCAGTCCCAAAGCGGCCGCCGCCCTTGGCCAGCAGCTTTCCCCCTGGCCCCATAACAGTGAGCAGGAAATCAAGGCGGTGCAGGAAAGGCTCAAGGGTTTTGTCGGCACCGGCCAGTTGGGGATTTTTGCCAGCGGCTACTGGGGCCACCCGGCCATGAAGCTCTCCCCGGATGTCAATCTCCTTGCCGCCACCCATTATTTTCAGGCCCTGGACTACCAGCGCCGGATCAACAAGGTGGTGGCCATTCTCGGCAGCAAGACCCCACATATCCAGAACCTGGCCGTGGGCGGGGTGGCCAACCCCATCAACCCGGATAGCCAGTCCACCCTGACCATTGAGAGGCTTTACTACATCAAGACACTGATTGATGAAATCGGGGATTTTATCAAGAATGTTTACATGGTTGATGTCGCGGCCATAGGCGCTTTTTATGCCGACTGGACCAAGTACGGCGCCGGGGTGACCAATTATCTCTCGGTGCCGGATATGCCTCTCGATACCAAAGGAACAGCCTTTGATCTTCCTGGCGGCTACATTGCCAATGGCAATGTGGGAACGTTTAAGCCGATCACCGGGTTCAACGATGATTTCTTCAAGCAAGGGGTCAAGGAGGGGATCAAGCATTCTTGGTACAAGGGAGACTGGGACCGCCACCCCTGGGAGGAAGAAACCGTACCCCAGCATACCGACTTTCAAGACAATGGCAAATATTCCTGGGTTAAGTCCCCGACCTTCAACGGCAAACCGGCCCAGGTCGGTCCTTTGGCCAATGTTTTGTGCATGTACGCGGCAGGGCACGCCCCGACCAAGACTTACACCGACGGCCTTCTGCAAACGGTGAGCAAGCTGGCCGGGGCCAAGGTCGGGATTGACGCCCTCCATTCCACCATCGGTCGGCATGCCGCCCGGGCGGTGCGCTGCGCCGTGTTGCACGATTCCCTGCTTGGCCAGTGGCAGGCTCTGATGGACAACATCGGCAGAGGGGATTATACGACCTTCAACGCGCCGACATTCCCGAAAGGCGAACAGCGTGGGGTGGGTTTTCATGAGGCGCCGCGCGGGGTGCTGTCCCACTGGGTCGTGATCCAGGACGGCAAGATCAAGAATTATCAATGCGTGGTCCCGTCCACCTGGAACGCCGGGCCCAGAAACAGCAAAGACGAGCCTGGGCCATACGAAGCCTCGCTGGTGGGCAATCCGGTGGCTGACCCGGAAAAACCCCTTGAGGTGTTGCGCACGGTCCATTCGTTTGACCCGTGCCTTGCCTGCGCCATCCATCTTCTGGACCCTGAGAGTAAGGAAATCGTCACCGTCAGGACCGTAGCATAAATTTGTTGTCTGAAATATTTATTAAAGGCAGGCCGCCCCGGTTATCGGGACGGCCTGTTTTATAAGGAGCCGTATGGCTGAGAAAATTTTGGTGCTTGGCGTGGGGAACGTGTTGCTTTCCGACGAAGGGGCAGGAGTACGAGCAGTAGAACAACTCCAGCGTCGGTATGCCTTTCCTTCCCAGGTGGAGCTCATCGATGGCGGCACCATGGGGCTTGACCTTCTGGGATATCTTGATGACAAGAGCCATCTGTTTATTGTGGATGCAATTCTCTCGAGCAAACCTCCGGGCTCGGTGCACATTGAAAAATTGCTCGATCCTCCCGCCTATTTCCGGCAGAAAATTTCCCCGCACCAAATCGGGCTTTCCGAGCTTCTGGCCGTAGCGGCCATGCAGGATTGCCTGCCCCCCTCCATCACCCTCTTTGGCATTGTTCCCCTTGATCTGTCCACTGGCATGGAGATGTCTCCGGTGGTCACCACTGCGGTAGAGCAAGTGGTTCTGGCCGTGGTGAAAGAGCTTGGCCTGATGGGGATCGAGGCGGGCTTGACAAGCAGTTGATCCGTTCTTCATGGGTGCCGGGTTGATCTCTGCCGTGCACCGTCTCTGGAAAAAAACTTGATCCTGACCGGCAAATAGTATTGTATGAAAACTCTGCCGGTGTCTTGATGCGGCACGGTCAGGGCAGGCAATCCGGTGTTGTGTGTCCCAGAGGCATTGGGCGCGCCTGGTTTTTTCAAGGAGAAAGGATGGTGAAGATCGGTGTTTTTGTGGCGGATGACCATTCCGTCGTTAGGGAGGGGCTGCGGCAGATGCTTGCCAAAAGCAAGACCCTTGCGCTGGTTGGCGAGGCAGCAGACGGCGAGGTGGCGGTCAAGGAGATACGGAGGTTGCAGCCGGACGTGGCGATCCTTGATGTCGCTATGCCTCTGGTCAGCGGTCTGGAATGCATCCCGCTGGTCAAAAACGATTCCCCCGGCACGGCAATCGTGATTCTGTCGATGTTCGCCCGCGAGATGTATGTGCATCAAGCTCTGGCCGCCGGAGCCCTTGGCTATGTTTTGAAAACCGCCCCCTGGCCTGAGGTTCTGGACGCGGTGCAGATGGTGGCCCAGGGCAAGTATTTTTTGAGCAGGGAGATAAATTCCGATCTCATCCGTGGGTATCTCAACAATGAGGAGCAAAAATCCGCCGAGTCGAGCCGGTACGATATGTTGTCCGCACGGGAACAGCAGATATTCAGGTTGGTCATCGAGGGCAATCCCACCAAAAACATAGCCGAACTCCTGTGCCTCAGCCCCAAAACCGTGGAAAAGCACCGTTCCAACATCAGCAAAAAGCTTGGGATGAGCGAGCCGCTGGCCATGCTGAAATTTGCCATGAAGATAGGCGTTGCTGATCCCGACCTCTGGCCGGATTCATAAAAACAAAGTTTGTCCCTCTTGTCTGGAAGAAGATCCGGGCATCGTGTATCATCAACATATGCATGAAATGTCGCTGGCTATAAGCATTGTTGAACTTGTTTCCGAAAAGGCCCAAGCCGCCGGGGCGCAGAAGGTCACGGCCATCGAGCTTGAGGTTGGCAGACTTTCCGGTCTGATGGCAGAGGCGCTTGTATTCTGTTTTGAGGCCGCCGCCCGCAACACCGCGGCGGAAGGGGCCGAGCTTTTGATCTGCGAAATTGATGGATTAGGAAACTGTTTGGGATGCGGTCATTCCTTTGTCGTGGATTCTCTGCTCGCCCAGTGCCCGGAGTGCGGCGGGTATGCAGTCGAGACCGTGCAGGGCAAGGAGTTGAAGGTTGTCTCCTTCACCGTTGATGAATAAGACGAAAAATAGGTGGACCCATGTGTGATTCCTGCGGCTGTAGTCAGCCGGAGAACAGCGTAACCATCACGAGGCCTGGGCAGGCCATGCCTGGCCCAGACTCGGCAGACCATCACCATTCGCATCAATCGCATCGGGCCCAGGGCCGCGTTGTGGCGGTGCAGGAGGCGGTGCTCGGGAAAAACGACGGGATTGCCGTGCACAACCGGGATTTTTTTCAGGAGCGGCGGATCGTGGCGCTTAACCTGGTCAGTTCTCCCGGCTCGGGCAAGACCACCATCCTGGAGCGGACCATCCGGGAGCTGCGGGAAGAGATCCCCATTACGGTCATCGAAGGGGATCAGCAGACCATGCTCGATGCCGAACGGATCGACGCCACCGGCGTGCCCGTGGTGCAGGTGAACACCGGGGCGGGTTGCCATCTTGACGCGGACATGGTGCATCAGGCCCTGCACCAGCTGGAACCGGCTGAGAACTCTCTGCTCTTTATCGAGAATGTCGGCAATCTGGTCTGCCCGGCCATGTTTGATCTGGGCGAGGCGGCCAAGGTTGTGATCATCAGCGTCACCGAGGGGGAGGACAAGCCCCTCAAGTATCCGGCCATGTTCGATGCGGCCAGCCTATGCCTGATCAACAAGACTGACCTGCTTCCCCATGTGGATTTTGATGTGGCTCGCTGCCGGGAATATGCCCTGCGGGTGAATCACCATCTGGAATTTTTTGAGATATCCGCCCGGACCGGCGAGGGCATGCCTGCCTGGCTGGACTGGCTGCGTCGGCAACTCTAAGCGATCACAGGGCGGCGCATCTGCTTCGCCGCTGCGCCGCTGCGCTGCTGCGCTGCTGAATAAATGATTGTCTGTGTCCCGTGAACTGTTCCTGGTTTTCGGGCGGAAGGAGTTTATGCCAAGCGAGCGCTGGAAGATATCGGTTGGCGGCATTGTTCAGGGCGTGGGCTTTCGGCCCTTTGTGTATCGGCTGGCATTGGCGCACGGCTTAACCGGCTTTGTGGCCAATACCCCGGAGGGTGTTGCCATCGAGGCCCAAGGGCAGGTCGCGCTGCTTCAGGATTTTTTTGCGGCTCTGCGCAAAGAAGCGCCTCCTCTGGCCCAGGTCGGCGAGATCAGTTTTGCCCCTATTCCCCTGAGTCATGCTGGCGAATTTGTCCTTCGGCATTCCACGGCCTCCGGTCCGATTTCCACCCTGATCTCCCCCGATGTCGCCGTGTGCGAGGACTGCCTGGCCGAGTTCTTCGCCCCCGCCGACCGCCGTTTCCGCTATCCCTTCATCAACTGCACCAACTGCGGTCCCCGCTATACCATTGTTGAACGCATCCCCTACGACCGTCCCCATACGACCATGCGTGGGTTCGTCATGTGTGTAACCTGTCAACGGGAATACGACGATCCTGCTAACCGGCGATTCCATGCCCAGCCCAACTGCTGCCCCGATTGCGGGCCGCAGCTCAGCCTGGTTGCGGCGGATGGGCGCCAGGTGGCTGAGCGGAATGAGGCGCTCAACGAGGCGATCCGGCGGCTGGCGGCAGGCGAGATCGTGGCGGTGAAGGGGGTGGGGGGCTTTCATCTGGCGGTGGATGCGGCCAACAGTCAGGCGGTAAAGCGCCTGCGGCAAAGGAAGGGTCGGGAGGCCAAGCCTTTGGCGGTTATGGTTGCCGATTTGATGGCGGCTAGAAAGGTGTGTCGGCTGGAGGCGTTGGAAGAGCAGGCCCTTGCGAGCCAAGAACGGCCCATTGTTCTGGTCGTCAAAAAAGAGGGGCACAGCCTGGCGGAAGAGGTTGCGCCGGGATACGACCAGTTCGGCCTCATGTTGCCCTATGCGCCGCTCCATTATCTTCTCTTGCAGGGACCGGGGCGGGCCTTGGTCATGACCAGTGGCAACCGCAGCGAAGAACCGATCTGCATTGAGAACGACGAGGCTGTACAGCGTTTGGCTGGGATCGCCGACTGTTATCTTGTGCATGACCGGGGTATCCACCTGCCCTGCGACGATTCTGTGGTTGCCTTGCAAGCCGGAATGATCCGCCAGGTCCGGCGCAGCCGGGGCTTTGCCCCCAAGCCCATCGGGCTTGCAGAAGCAGGGGCCATGGTTCTCGGGGTGGGGGCGGAGCTTAAGAATACGGTCTGTCTGCTGAAGGAAAAACAGGCTTTTTGCAGCCAGCACATCGGGGATCTGAAAAATCTGGAGGCCTACCGGGTTTTCCAGCAAAGCCTCGGCCAGTTGGCCGTTCTTTTTGAAATCATCCCGACCCTGATCGTCCACGACCTGCACCCTCAGTATCTTTCAAGCCGTTGGGCCCAAGAGCAGACTGTGCCCACCCTGGCGGTGCAGCACCACCATGCCCATCTGGCCGCATGCTTGGCCGAGAACCGGCAGGACGGCCCAGCCATCGGCATTATTCTTGATGGGACAGGGTACGGGCCGGATCAGACCATCTGGGGCGGCGAGGTTCTGCTGGGGGATGCTTGCGGCTATCAACGATTTTCCTCCCTGGAAGCCTTGCCTCTGCCCGGCGGTGATGCCGCGGTGCAGGCTCCCTGGCGGACAGCCTTGAGCTATCTCCATGCTGTCTACGGCGACAATCTGCCCGACCTGCCCTTTATGGCGGGCCATGAGTGCGGGCCGATTCTTGCCATGGTGGAAAAAGGGGTGAATTCCCCCCTGACCAGCAGCTGCGGCAGGCTCTTTGATGCGGTGGCCGCCATGAGCGGGGGCAGGCAGGTCATCCAGTACGAGGCTCAGGCAGCCATCGAGCAGATGCAGATGGCGGGTGGCAGGCTTGGCGAGGAGGGTTTTCCCTGCGAAGTCTACGAAGAAAATGCTATGCTGAAAATCTCGGTGCGTTCCTTGATCCGGGCGGTGGCCAACGCCGTGCAGTCCGGCATGGCGCAAAGCGAAATCAGTCGTAAGTTCCACGTCGGGCTGGTTGCGGTTTTTACTCGGGTGGCCGAGGAGGCGCGACGCCGGGAAAATATCAATACAGTGGTCTTGAGCGGCGGCGTTTTCCAGAACCGATTGCTCCTAGAGGGGCTGGCTGCCTCACTGGGGCGCGCTGGGTTCCAAGTGCTGGTTCATAAAAAGCTACCCTGCAATGATGCCTGCATTTCCTTGGGGCAGGCGGTGATTGGCCGCGAGGCGCTTAAAAAAAGGTGACGGTATGTGTCTGGCGATTCCCGGTAGGGTAGTGGAGATATTTCAGGAAAACGGTTTGACCATGGGCCATGTGGATTATAGCGGCACGGTCAACAAGATATGTCTCGAGTATGTGCCGGAGATCAAGGTGGGCCAGTACACCGTGGTGCATGCCGGGTTTGCCCTGTCGGTGCTTGACGAGGAAGAGGCACAACAGAGTTTTGCGGCCTGGCGGGAATTGACCCAGGCTGTGGCAGCCCAGGGAACGGATATCTTTGGAAATCCGTTGGAGAAATAAAGAGGCTCTTGTGTCCCTATGAAATTTATCGATGAATACCGCGATCCGGCCCTGGCCGGACGTCTTCTTGATGAGATCCGGCACACTGTGACCCGGCCCTGGGTGGTCATGGAGATCTGCGGCGGCCACACCCATGCCATCATGAAAAATGGGCTGGATCAGTTGTTGCCCGCCCAGGTTGAGCTGGTGCATGGGCCGGGTTGCCCGGTCTGTGTGACTCCGGTGGAGACCATCGACCGGGCCGTAGCCATCGCCGCCAGACCCGAGGTGATCTTTACCAGTTTTGGCGATATGCTCCGGGTGCCGGGCAGCAGTTCCAGCCTGTTCATGGCGAAATCTGCCGGGGCTGATGTGCGCATGGTCTATTCGCCCCTGGAAGCCGTGGCCCTGGCCCGGCAGAACCCGGAGCGTGAGGTGGTTTTTCTGGCCGTTGGTTTTGAAACAACCGCGCCGGGCAATGCCATGGCTCTACTGCAAGCCAAGCGCGAGGGGCTGACGAATTTCAGCCTGCTGGCCAGCCATGTTCTGGTGCCGCCCGCCATTCGGGCCTTGCTCTCCTCGCCGGGCAATCGGGTGCAGGGCTATCTGGCTCCTGGGCATGTCTGCACGGTCATGGGCTGGGAGGAATACAAGCCTCTTGCCGAGGAATTTCTGGTCCCCATCGTGGTCACCGGTTTTGAGCCTATCGATATCCTTGCCGGTCTGCTCATGGTTCTCCGTCAGCTAGAGGCTGGCTGCCATGTGGTGGAGAACCAGTATGGCCGGTCGGTGAGTCGGGAAGGCAACAAGGCGGCGCAGCGGATCATGGATGAGGTCTTCGCGGTGAGCGACCGGGCCTGGCGGGGGATCGGGGTGTTGCCTGCCAGCGGCTTGGTGATCAGGGATCATCTCGCTGCCTATGACGCTGAGCGAAAGTTTGCTGTGGAGACCATTACGGTGCGGGAATCGGAGCTGTGCAAGAGCGGTAGCGTGTTGCAGGGGCTGATCAAACCCGATACCTGCCCGGCCTTTGGCCGGGAATGCACCCCGGAGCATCCCCTGGGAGCGACTATGGTCTCTGGCGAGGGAGCTTGCGCCGCTTACTACAAATATCACAGGACCTTTCATGTCTAATCTGAATCCGGAAGATTTCAGCTGTCCTCTGCCCATCATGGAATACGAGACCATTCAATTGGCGCATGGCAGCGGTGGACGTCTTTCCGCCGAACTTGTCAGCCGATTTTTTTTGCCGCGCTTTGGCAACGAAACGCTGAACCGGCTTGAGGATCAGGCGGTTGTCGATTTCCCTCAAGGCCGCCTAGCCCTGACCACCGACTCCTTTGTGGTGGACCCTCTTTTCTTTCCAGGCGGCGATATCGGCGATCTGGCGATCAACGGGACCGTGAATGATGTCTGCATGAGCGGGGCCACGCCGCTTTATCTGGCCGCAGCCTTTATCCTCGAAGAGGGTCTGCCCATGGCCACCCTGCATCGGATTTTGCTCTCCATGGAAAAGGCAGTGAAAACCGCCGGGGTGCAGATCGTGACCGGGGACACCAAGGTGGTCAACCGGGGCTGCTGCGACAAGCTTTTTATCACCACCACTGGGGTGGGCCGGGTGCCGGAGGGGGTGAATATTTCTGCGGCCAATCTTAAGGTTGGAGACAAAATAATTCTTTCCGGAACCATTGCCGACCATGGCATGGCGATTTTGACCAGTCGGGAGGGGCTTTCTTTTGCCTCCCGGGTGCAGAGCGACACCGCTGCCTTGAACGATCTGGTTGCGCAGATGCTACAGGCTTCTCCCGCCATCCATGCCATGCGCGATCCCACCCGAGGGGGGCTTGCCACCACGCTCAACGAATTTGCCGCAGCCTCCCAGATTGGCATTATGTTGGATGAGACCGCCGTTCCGGTGCGGCCTGAGGTGCGCGGCGCCTGTGAGGTGCTGGGCATCGACCCGATGTATGTTGCCAACGAGGGCAAGCTGGTGGCCGTTGTTCCGGCGGAGGTTGCCGATAAGGTGCTGGCTGCTATGTGTAACCATCCCCTGGGCCGGGAGGCCGTGATTATCGGTGAGGTTGTCGCGGGCAACCCAGGGCTGGTGGCCATGCGTACCGCCTTAGGGGCGCAGCGGATTGTCGACATGCCGGTGGGCGAACAGCTGCCCAGAATCTGCTGACTTGGCAGCAAAAAGCGCCGACCCTAGAGCAATAAAGGCTTGGCGGTAGACAGAGGAATAAAAAAAATCAGATGAGGGTTGACTTTTTTTCAAGTAACCATGTATAAACTTTCAAGAAACAGGATTTCTGTTATCAATTTTTAAAAGGGAGGTGGGTTGGTGCAGAAGCGAATCGTAACAATGTTGACAGCAATGTCGCTTATGCTTCCTGCTGTCGCTATGGCGGCTAGTGGGGATGCGCTCTTTTTACAGAGCTGTGGCGCATGTCACAAAAAAGGAGGCAAGGCCGCTATTGTGAACCCTGCCGATAAGGCCGGCAGTGTGTGGGATAAATACTTTGCCCGGGGACGTCATACCGTTGATATGGGCATGAGTGATGCAGACCTGCAGGCGGTGGTGAAATATTTGGTGTCGCACGCAGCCGACAGTGATCAACCGGCAGCCGCAGTTATTCCCAAATAATTCACTGGCGAAAAAAGATATTCACTGGGAGGAGGAGAATAAGTGAAAAAGATTTTATTGACCGCAGGTGCATTGCTGGCCTGGACAGGCTGTGCCGTTGCAGGAGCAGGTGGCGCGACTGTATCCATTCCGACAGAAGACTATAAGGCGATTTTGCAACGTCTGGATACCTTGCAGAAGCGGGTTGACCAGATGGAGAAGGCCGACAGCCCTTCCGGCAAGGCAAGTTCCGCCGCCATGCCGACCAAGTTGGCTAAGGATGTGGAAAACATCTTTGATACCTTGGATAAGGTTGAAACCAAGACCTTGAAAGACCGGATCAACTTGGGCGCGGAGTTGCGGACCAGGGTGGACAGTTTTAAATTGAAAGATGATCTGTCTCTTGGGGCTGTTCCGGGTGCTGTCGGCACTGACCACAATGATAACTACTGGACCAACCGCTTCCGTCTGAATCTGGATTCAGAGATTCAGAAGAACTTGCTGTTCACCGGTCGTCTCGCTGTTTACAAGAATTTTTCCAATCTAGGGAATGATGCTCAAAACGATGCCAGTCAAGCCCATGTGCCTGGCAATTCAAATGTCAAGCTAGACCGCGCTTATGTGGACTGGATTCCTGAAGGGATGCCCATCCCGCTGGCTTTGACCTTTGGTCGGCACCCCTCTTCCGAGGGGCCTCCTTCCGAGCTAAAGGAAAATCGGCTTCGTCAGTCCACCTACCCGTCTCTCCTCTTTGACGGCGAGGCAGACGGCGTGGTTGCCACCGTTGGTCTGGAGCGGTATTTGGGCTGGAAGAACTCCGGTATCCGTTTTGCCTATGGCAAGGGTTATCAGGACTCTGGCTCTACAAGTTACCTGGATAACGGGGCCCACCCGTATGATGACATCAATGTCTACGCTATGTTTTTTGAAACCGAGATCCCTGGCGTACGGGATAGCTTGATGGTCTTGAGTGCTCTCCAGGCAACAAATATCAACGGCATGGGTATAACAAATGCGGCTGGTAATAGTGTAGGCAAGAATCTCGGCGATATGAGCCTGTTCGGTGCCCATGTCCAGGCCAATAACGTTGTAGATTCCGGCTTTGATCTCTTTCTTTCCACCGGCATTAATAAAACGGATCCGAATGGGAGGACATTTATACACCCGATTACCGGTGCACCCATTGGGCTTCTTAATGATAATGGGACAAGCAAGCATACCGGTTGGTCGGTTTACACCGGATTGCGATACAATATTCCCTATAAGCCTTGGAACAACCCCAAGGTTGGCTTTGAGTACAACCATGGCAGTGAATACTGGGCCAGCTTTACCTGGGGTCCGTCTGAGTTGTACAATAAGCTGGGCACCCGTGGTGATGCCTATGACCTCTACTACATTCAGCCGTTCAACGACAATCTCTTCGGTCGTCTAGGTTATACCCATATCAATTATGATCATGGGTCCATGTCTCAGGTGTTTGGTGAGCCTGGCGATTCCAACGCCGTACTGGATAACGTTTACTTCCTGCTCGACTGCCGTTTCTAAGGCATAAGCATCAGGTTGGTTGTTAAGGGTGGCCGAATCGGCCACCCTTTTTTTATGTCTTTTTTGGGAAAACAGGCGCTGCTTGTGTTTGATCGCTGGATTGAATAAAGTAGCTGAACAATCGTTAGCCCTTCAGCGTTTCACGGCAATTATCCTGACAGGTTCATTTTATGTGTCGTATTCAGTGGTTCAGCCTATTTCTTCTTGTCCTGGTTCTGTCCTTTCTTTCCGGCTGTGCCGTAAACCCCGCTACCGGCAAGTCGGAGCTGGCTTTTTACAGCATGAGTGAGCAGGAAGAAGTCTCTCTCGGGAAAAAAGCCTTTCCCGAGGCGATCCAACGGATGCAGGGGGAATACGACGATCCGCATCTTAAGGAGTACGTCACGGCGGTGGGGGTGCGGCTTGCCAAGGTCAGCCACCGGCCCAATTTGAGCTATACCTTCAAGGTCGTCAACGACTCCAGCCCCAATGCCTTTGCCATGCCCGGTGGCAATATCGCCATCACCCGGGGGTTGTTGGTTGCTCTGGAAAACGAGGCCCAGCTCGCCGCAGTGCTGGGGCATGAGCTTGGTCATGTTACGGCACGGCATTCGGTGCAGAATCTGCAACGGGGCATGCTCCTCAATATGGGGCTACAGGTTTTGTCCGTTTCGAGCAGCGGCACCTCTTATAGCGGAGTGGCGCGGCAGGCAGGGCAACTAGCCGGTTCGATCCTGGACAGCTCGTATAGTCGGGAGCAGGAGCGCGAGGCGGATCGGCTGGGCATCGACTATATGGTCAAGGCCCAGTACAGCCCCAAGGGTGCGGTTGAGTTGCAGGAATTTTTAGCCAAGAAAAGTGGCGAGGGAGAATCCCAGTGGATGCAGGGCCTGTTCCGTACCCATCCTTTTTCCAAGGAACGGATGCGGGACAACCAATACTACATCGACACCAAATACAGTTGGGCTATGGATAATGAGGCGTATGCTGCCGGGGCCGGGGATTTTCAGCGGGCCATGGCACCGTTAAGGAAAACCAAGGAGGCATACGGCGATTACGATAAGGCCAGGGAAAAAGAGCAGGCCAAGGATCTGGTCGGGGCCATTGCCCTGTATGAGCAGGCGGCCCACAAAGCCCCGGATCAGGGCCTATTGCAAAGTGCGCTGGGAATGGCGCATTTGAAAAATAACAATCACGATGAAGCCAAAAAGTGTTTGACCAAGGCCGTGCAGCTGGATGGGGATTATCACGAAAGCCATTTTGGCTTGGGCTATTTGTTTTTGAAAGAGAACAATCCCGCCTTGGCCAAAGAGCATCTGCAAAAAAGCATGAAGCTTATGCCCAGCCTGGGAAGCGCTTTTTATCTGGCGGAAAGCTACGAGAAAACAGGGGAGCAGGCAAAGGCCCAGACCTTGTACGGTCAGGTGGCGGCGGCTG
>Ga0334722_10005218_pt1 | contig 13202 bp, 6 predicted proteins | sample C3_bottom_MG_FD_207210 | JGI IMG/M metagenome (GOLD analysis project Ga0334722, IMG submission 207210) | Sediment microbial communities from Yellowstone Lake, YNP, Wyoming, USA - C3_bottom | ecosystem: Environmental > Aquatic > Freshwater > Lake > Sediment | place: USA: Wyoming | collected...
ATGATGTGCCGGCTGCAACTCAAAGAGATGGGCGAGAAGGACGGGTCCATGAAAGTGTTCAGCTTCTGGCCGGACGTCATCATGATCAAGGAAATCGGCGACCCGATGGCCATCGCCGATTACCTCGGGCTCGACCGCAAGGAACTGCAAGCGCGGACCATTCTGGCCCAGGGACGGCAAAATACCAATTATGCCATCAATATCTACGCCTGTCACCCATTCTTCATCCAGGGCATGGCCAGCATGACCAACGGTGAAAATACCGCCTTTGTGCCGATCCGGGAATTCCTGATGTCCCGCGGCGAGCCCGGATACACGGGCTACCAGTCGGATTCGGAGGTCTTTACGCACATCCTGCATTATACCCAAAAACATCTGGGCTTAGGGCTGGAAATGTACAAGCATGTCATTACCCCCCTGAAAGACGAGGAACTCAATCGCCACCCCAATGGTGATTTTCTCCGGATTATCAAGCAGAGCTGCCGCCCCCTGATTATCGACGGTCCTAACTGTGTTATCGGCTGTCTGCCCGATAAAACACTGTTTATGGCCCAGGACAGCAAGAAATTGCGGCCCGGTATTGTCGGAGGCGGTGACGGCACCTTTGCCTTTTCGTCTGAGGTATGTGGAATTGATGCGGCTCTTCCCCAGCGTGATAAAAGCCGCGATTTTCAACCCATGAAATACGATACCGTTTTTGTGGGGCCAGAACGTGAGGAGGTTAAAAAATGGAATCAATGGGAAGAATTATCCCTTCCACTTTAGGACCCAAGGATCTAGCCTGGCAGATCCTCTGGGATAAAGAGAAATGCACCCTCTGTGGACAATGTACGGCCGTATGCCCGGTGCAGGCCGTCGAACTGGGCGTCCACCGGAAACGAGTCGTCCCGGTCGGCGTCGGTCTGACTGAGAAACCGACCAATGTGTACGGTGTTTATCACGGGATTCGCCAGCGCACGGACGTGGCCTATGCCTGCGTCGGCTGCGGCATGTGCTCGCTGGTCTGTCCCAACAATGCCATCGCGCCGATTCATAATGACGAACCTGATAAACAGCGTTTTCATATCAATTTCGGCAGCGCCGAACCGCGTCGCCGGGGCGGGCGGCGCAATGATCCGGGCAGCCTGCTGGACGCCATCAAGTTCGTACGTATTTCCATGCTCACGGACCCGGCCCTGGACGCGGGCCGTCACGAGTTCGAACTGCGTACCCTGCTGGGCCGCATTTTACCGCCCGAAGAAGCCCTGAAAATCTCCCAGACCGGGGGCTGGGCGCCGCCGGTGCGGGAAATTTACCCGTTACTCATCGGCAGTATGTCTTTCGGGGCTTTGTCCCCGAACATGTGGGAAGGCATCCAGATGGGCGTCTCCTATCTGAACGAAGAGCTCGGCATGCCGGTCCGCGTTTGCACGGGCGAGGGCGGGTGCCCGCCCCGGCTGCTCAGGTCGCGTTTTATCAAATATGTCATCCTGCAGATCGCCAGCGGCTACTTCGGGTGGGACGAGATCATCCATGCCCTGCCGGAGATGAAAGAAGACCCCTGCGCTATCGAAATCAAGTACGGTCAGGGCGCGAAACCCGGCGACGGCGGTCTGCTCATGTGGTACAAGGTCAACAAGCTGATTGCCGCGATCCGCGGTGTGCCCACGGGCATCAGCCTGCCCAGTCCGCCCACTCACCAGACCAAGTACTCGATTGAAGAGGCCGTGGCGAAGATGACCCAGTCCATGGCCATGGCCTGGGGCTTCCGGGTCCCTGTCTATCCGAAAATCTCGGCGACCAGCACCACTCTTGCGGTGCTGAACAACCTGACCCGGAACCCCTATGCCGCGGCGCTGGCCATGGACGGGGAGGATGGCGGGACAGGTGCTGCCTACAATGTTTCGATGAACAACATGGGCTACCCGATTGCCAGTAATTTGCGGGACGCTTATCTGAATCTTGTGAAGATCGGCAAACAGAACGAGATACCGCTGTTCGCCGCCGGCGGGATCGGCAAAAACGGCAACCTGGCCGCCAATGCCGCCTCCCTGATCATGCTGGGGGCAAGCGGTGTACAGGTCGGGAAATATATGATGCAGGCCGCTGCCGGTTGTCTGGGATCGGAAATGGACCGTTGCAACATCTGCAATATCGGCCTGTGCCCGAAAGGGATTACCTCGCAGGACCCGCGCCTCTATCGGCGTCTGGACCCGGAAAAAGTGGCGGAACGCCTGGTTGAGGTATTCAAGAGCTTTGATACGGAACTGAAAAAAATTGTAGCTCCCCTGGGGCGTTCCACTTCGCTGCCCATCGGTATGTCCGACGCCCTCGGCATCGCCGACCGCGCCGCCGCGGAACGACTGGGGATACAGTCTGTTGTTTAATTAAAGACGCCGCCGTAATAAGCCTTAGAGGCAAGGCGCGCGAATCAAGAGGAATGAGGCGTACTTTTGTGTACGCCGCAATGACGATGGAAGAAACGCAACGCCGCATATGAGGCTTATTACGGTGGCGTAGATAAGGAGATGAGATGTCATATAAACCGACCATAACCATCCCTGGTGAGGAGAAGGGAATCAGGGTCGATTCGCGGATACTGGAAGAACGCCTTCAACAGGCCGTGGCCGAGGGCTATCGTTCCCTGGAGGTTCACGCCCGGGGCCAGCACGGCATCGGGGGACGTCTGTGGCAAGCAGGACAGGAACCCATAGAAATCAAAATAACGGGCACATCGGGGCAACGGCTCGGCTCCATGGGCTTTCCCAACACGACCATCCATAACCTTGGTCCCGTCTCCGACGATGTGGGCTGGCTGAACGGGGGAGCAAAGATTGTCGTCCATGGTAATGCCACCAACGGCGTCGGCAATGCCATGGCCCAGGGCAAGATTTATGTAGGCGGCGACATCGGCGCCCGCGGCATGACCATGACAAAACATAATCCCCGCTTCGAGCCGCCGGAGCTCTGGGTGTTGGGCAGCGTGGGTGACTCGTTCGCCGAATTCATGGCCGGCGGTATAGCCGTAATCTGCGGCTACGGCAAAGAAGACCAGGACAACATTCTGGGCTACGGCCCCTGCGTGGGCATGGTGGGCGGCAAGATATTCTTCCGCGGTAAACACCAGGGCTACAGCGAACGGGATGCCCGCTTAAGAAACCCCGACGATGAAGAATGGATTTGGCTGAAAACCCATATCAAGGAATTTCTCAAGGCCATTGATCAGTCCAAAATCTCGCGCAAGCTCACGGGGAATCGTGAGGAATGGCAGATCTTGGCCGCTCGGAAACCTCATGAAAAATTCGGCCGGCCGGTCCGCAAGATGGCTGCGTTCGTGTCAGAGATCTGGAATAAGGAATTGGGCAAGGGGGGATTGATCGGCGATCTGTCGGATCAGGACCGGAGCCCTGTGGATGTGATTACCACGGGCGATCTGCGACGCTACGTGCCGCTGTGGGAAAACGAGCAATACCTTTCCCCCTGTCAGGCCCACTGTCCCTCGGGCATACCGGTGCAAAAACGCTGGGATCTTATTCGCAAGGGGAAAATGGAAGAAGCGGTGAACCTCTCCTTAGCCTATAGCCCCTTGCCTGCGGTGGTCTGCGGCTACCTTTGCCCGAATCTCTGCATGGATCACTGTACTCGCCAAACCTTCCATCTGCCACCTGTTGATACGACCGTTCTGGGCAAGGCCAGCCTGACGGCTCAAGCCCCGAAACCGGCCGCGGCCACGGGCTTCAAAATCGCCGTGATCGGCGGTGGTGCCGCCGGTCTTTCCCTAGCCTGGCAATTGTGGCTGAAAGGCCATACGCCGATCATCTATGACATGGGCAAGAGCCTGGGCGGCAAGATTGCCTCCCTGATCCCCCGCAGCCGCATTCCCGACGAGGTTCTGGCACATGAATTGCACAGAGTAAGCGATAAGATCAAGCGCGTGCATCTTAATGAAAAATTAACCAAGGAGGGATTTCAGCAGATAAAGGAGCGGCATGATTTTGTCGTCATTGCCACGGGCGCTCAGAAGCCGCGGATGATTCCCGTCCCCGGTCATGAGCGGGCCATCGCCGCCCTGGATTTCCTCAGGCAAAGCAAGCAAGGCAAAGCCAAGGTGGGAAAATCGGTGGTCATCATCGGCGCCGGCAATGTGGGATGCGATGCGGCCTCGGAAGCAGCACGTTTGGGAGCAAAATCTATTACCCTGATCGATATTCAGGCACCCGCTTCCCACGGTAAAGAACGGCAGCAGGCCGAGGCGGCAGGCGCCCGATTTCTCTGGCCCCGTTTCACCAAGGCCATCACCGCAACGGGCGTGGAATTGACGAATGGCGAGGTTCTGCACGCGGAAACAGTGATCGTTTCCATCGGCGACCAGCCGGATCTGGATTTTCTGCCGCCGGACATAGAAACGGTCCGGGGCTTTATCAAGGTCAACGAAAAAGCCCAAACCAGCGATGATCATGTCTACGCTATCGGTGACGCGGTCAAGCTGGGACTGCTCACGGAAGCTATCGGCATGGGACGTAAAACGGCCGAGTCTATCGATGCCATTCTGAAAGGCAAGGAGGACACATACGACCAATTACCGCCCCTCGATCCGAAGCGGGTCAAGGTTGAATACTACAACCCCCGTGTCGAAGTGTTCGATGATCCCCTTTCCTGCGCCGGGCAATGCGCCTCCTGCGGGGCCTGCCGCGATTGCGGCATCTGCGAGGCCCTGTGTCCGCAAAACGCTATTTCCCGCCGCGAAGTTGCGAGCGAACGGGGCTATGAATATACGGTTAACGCCGACCGCTGCATCGGGTGCGGATTTTGTGCGGGTGCTTGTCCCTGCGGCATCTGGAGGTTGACGGAGAACGAATCACTGGAATAGCAGCTTTACTTAGTCTAGAAAGGAGAATTGTATGTTTGATTGCAAAACGAAGGAAGATGTTCTGAAAATCGTCAAGGAACAAAATGTCAGTTTTGTGCAATTTTGGTTTACCGATGTTTTGGGGGTACAGAAAATCTTCAGCATTACGCCTTCGGAACTGGAAGAAGGCATGACGGAAGGCATGGGCTTCGACGGTTCGTCAATCCAGGGTTTCTGTCGGATTGAAGAGAGCGATATGATCGCCATGGCCGACCCCACCACCTTTCAGATGATACCTTACCGTCCCTCGGACCGACCTGTGGCCCGCATGATCTGTGATATCCAGAACCCCGACGGCACACCCTATGAAGGCGACCCCCGCTACGTTTTGAAGCGGATGCTGAAAAAAGTCGGCGACATGGGTTATACCTTTCTCGTGGGGCCGGAACTGGAATTTTTCTATTTTGCCAATGACAAAAGCCCCGAGATCCTGGACCGGGGCGGGTATTTTGACGGCCTGCCTGTGGACCGGGCTACCGATTTGCGCCGCCAGACCATCTTCGCCCTGCAGGATATGGGGATCCGCGTCGAGTATTCGCACCATGAAGTGGCGCCGAGCCAGCATGAAATCGATCTGCGCTATGACGAAGCCCTGAAGATGGCGGATAAGGTCATGACCTATCGGACAATCGTAAAGGAAGTCGCCCGGCAGAACGGCGTTTACGCCACCTTCATGCCCAAACCGATCTTCGGCCAGAACGGCAGCGGCATGCACACCCATCAGTCTTTGTTCAAGGGAACCAAAAACGCCTTTTTCAAGGGCAGCGACAAATATCATCTCTCCGACATCGCCAAACAGTACATTGCGGGCCTCATGACCCATGCCCCCGAGATCACCGCCATCTGTAATCAGTGGATCAATTCCTATAAGCGGCTGGTGCCCGGTTACGAGGCGCCGGTATATGTGGCTTGGGCGCGCCGCAACCGGTCGGCCATGATCCGCGTTCCCATGTACAAACCGGGTAAAGAGAAGGCGACACGCATTGAGTATCGTTCTCCCGATCCGGCCTGCAATCCCTACCTGGCCTTTGCGGTCATGCTGGCCGCCGGTATGGAAGGCATCAAAAACAAGTATCGCCTGCCCGAGCCGACTGAGGAAGACATCTTTGAAATGGATGAGAAGGCCCGCGACAAGGCCGGCATCACCTCATTGCCCGGCAGTCTCTATGAGGCAATGGTGGCCTTCTCCAAGAGCAAGCTGGTCAAAGATACGCTGGGAGACCATATCTTCAACAAATTTATCGAAAATAAAAAGGTCGAGTGGGATCTGTTCCGTACTCATGTCAGCCAGTTCGAAATTGACCGCTATCTACCCATGCTGTAATCGCATTCTCTATCCCCAGCCCCGCTGAACGGGATAAGTAAGTTTACGAACTTGCTTCTTGCTGATAAACACAAGAAGCAAGTTCTGACTTACTAAATCTCCCTTTACAAAAAGGAGATTTGGGGATACAACTTCCGCACCATGATCGATGTCAAAATCCCGATAAACGGGATGAATGAGGGCTTTGAGGAGCCTGCAACATTATATCACTCATAGGGAGGCAGTATGTCGCTCTTGCGACGACAAAATCCGGCCCTGCTGGTCCTGGAAGACGGAAGTATTTACAGGGGGTTCGCTTTTGCCGGGCAGGGGGAATCTCTCGGCGAAGTCGTTTTTAATACAGGCATGACGGGCTATCAGGAAATCATCACTGATCCTTCGTATAAAGAGCAGATTGTCACCATGACCTATCCCCTGATCGGCAATTATGGGATCAACGAGGAAGATATGGAGTCGTCGGACGTCCATCTGTCGGGACTGATCGTGAAGGAATACCAGGATTTCCCAAGTAACTGGCGCAGCCGGAAAAGCCTCAAGACCTTTCTGGAAGAGCGCGGGAAGCTGGGAATCGAAGGAATCGATACCAGGGCCCTGACCCGCCGCATTCGCATCGCCGGCGCCATGCGGGGCATTCTCTCTACGGAAAGCAGTGACCTGGGCCAACTGTTGGAACGGGTGAGAGCATATCCGGGGCTAGAGGGCAGAAATCTGGTGCAATCCGTCACCTGCCAAGCTCCCTATGCCTGGCGGGATGATGGTGCGCACCCGCTAACCGCTGACAATCAGGGTGATACAGGAAAGATCCGGGTCGTCGTTCTTGATTACGGCGTCAAATTCAATACGCTGCGCCATCTGGATAACCGGGGTTGCGATGTTATTGTCCTGCCGGCCGCAGCGACGGCAGAGGAAATTACCGCTTACCGCCCCGACGGAGTTCTGCTTTCCAATGGTCCGGGAGATCCGTCTGCCCTGCCCTCGATCGTCGAAACGGTGCGGCAGCTTTTAGGCAAGCTGCCTGTCTTCGGCATCTGTATGGGCCATCAGATCTTGGGGCAGGCCCTGGGGGGCAGGACGGCGAAACTGAAATTCGGTCATCACGGCATTAATCAGCCCGTCAAGAATATGATCACCCAGCGCATAGAAATTACCTCGCAAAATCATGGTTTTGTGGTGCTGCCCGAGTCTCTGTCCCGGGAACAGGAAGGGACGTACCAGAATCTGAACGATTGTACCTCAGAAGGGCTGCGCACGCAGTCGCTCCGGGCCTTCAGCGTCCAATACCACCCCGAGGCGGCGCCGGGGCCCCACGACGCCACCTACCTTTTTGACGAATTCATCGCCCTGATCAAGCAGGACAAGGGGGCTGCAACGTGATCCTCATTATTGACTTTGGTTCCCAGTACAATCAGCTTATTGCCCGACGGGTGCGGGAGCACCATGTGTATTGTCAGATTGAACCCCCGGAAATTACCAGCGACCGGATAAAAGCATTGAATCCCGAAGGGATCATCCTTTCGGGAGGGCCGGCCAGCATCTATGAGAAGGGGAGCCCCCGGGCGGACAAAGGAATTTTTACGCTCGGCATCCCTGTTTTGGGTATCTGCTATGGTCTTCAGTTCATGGTTGATGCCCTGGGCGGGCAGGTCGTTGGCTCGGAAAAAAGAGAGTACGGTTTTGCCGAACTGAGTATTCAAGAAGGCGGAGACCTGTTCGACCATATTGCCAGTCCCACCCGCTGCTGGATGAGCCATGGCGACAAGATCGGCAAGCTGCCCCGAGGATTCCGGAGCACGGCTTCGACGGCCAATACGCAGGTCGCAGCGGCCGAGAACAAGGCCAAGCGCCTCTATGGCCTGCAATTTCATCCGGAAGTCGCCCATACGGAGGCGGGTAGCCGGATGCTGGCCAATTTCCTTTTTGCCATCTGCAACTGCCGCAAGGCCTGGACGATGAAATCGTTTGAGAAGGAAACAACTAAAGAAATCAATGAGATCGTTGGTGACGAATCGGTTCTTTTAGGGCTGAGCGGCGGCGTCGACTCGTCCGTGGCGGCCCTTCTCATCCACCGGGCCCTGGGAGACCAGCTGACCTGCGTTTTTGTTGATAACGGCCTCTTGCGGCAGGGCGAGGCGGAGCGGGTCCGGGAAGTGTTCCGCAAAAATTTTCAGATCAACCTGCGCTTTATCCGGGCCAGAAAGATATTCTTAGATAAATTAAAAGGGGTGACCGATCCGGAGAAAAAAAGAAAGATCATCGGTCATACCTTTATCAAGGTTTTTGAGCAGGAAGCCCGCCAGATCAAAGGCGTGAAATTCCTGGCCCAGGGCACCCTTTACCCGGACCTGATTGAATCACGTTCCGCTTTCGGGGGACCCAGCGCCGTGATTAAATCTCATCATAATGTGGGCGGCTTGCCCAAAAAAATGAATTTGAAACTTTTGGAGCCCCTGAAGCACCTCTTTAAAGACGAGGTCCGCCTGTTGGGCAAAGAGATGGGCCTGCCCGATGATGTGGTCTGGCGGCAGCCGTTCCCGGGCCCGGGGCTCGCGATCCGCATCATCGGCGAGGTAACTGCCAGCCGCCTGACTATCCTGCGCCGGGCCGATGCCATTCTTCAGGAGGAAATCAAGGCCCATAACTTGTACCGAAAACTTTGGCAGGCCTTTGCCGTGCTGCTGCCGCTGAAGAGCGTCGGCATCATGGGCGACCAGAGGACTTACGAGTACATCATCGCTGTCCGGGCGGTGACGAGCGACGATGCCATGACAGCTGACTGGGCGAGACTGCCCCAAGAGCTGCTCGGCATCATTTCCAACCGCATCATCAACGAGGTGCGGGGCGTCAACCGGGTAGTCTATGATATCAGCTCCAAACCGCCGAGCACGATTGAGTGGGAGTGAGGGAGGGAGCGGGAGGGCGAAACACTCTGCCGTTCAGGATCTTTTTCGTGCCGAAAAATCTCCGATTCACGGCTCCGCGTTCCGCCCTCCCTGTGGAGAGTTAAAATAAGGAAAGGTTATGCCGAAAAGGAAAGACTTAAACAAAATACTGATCATCGGGTCCGGGCCGATCATTATCAGCCAGGCCTGTGAATTTGACTATTCGGGCACCCAGGCCTGCAAGGCCTTGAAAGAGGAAGGCTGTGAGGTCATCCTCATCAACAGCAATCCGGCCACCATCATGACTGATCCGGAAACAGCCGACCGAACCTATATCGAACCCATTACCCCGGAAGCAGTCACCAAGATCATCGCGCGGGAACGGCCCGACGCCCTGCTGCCCACGCTGGGCGGACAAACGGGGTTGAACACGGCGGTCACGGTCGCCGAAAGCGGCGTCCTGAAGCAGTATGGAGTCGAGATGATCGGGGCATCGCTTGAGGTCATCCACAAGGCGGAAGATCGCGGCAAGTTTCGCCAGGCCATGGAAAACATCGGCCTCCGGGTGCCGCGAAGCGGTTTTGCCCGCACGATGGAAGAAGTATCTACGGTTGCCACGGAGATCGGCTTTCCCATCATTGTCCGGCCCTCCTTTACCCTGGGCGGCACGGGCAGCGGCGTGGCTTATAACCGTGAAGAGCTGGCGGAGATTGCCAAGGCCGGGCTGGACGCGAGCCTGATCCATGAAATTATGCTCGAAGAGTCGATTCTGGGCTGGAAGGAATATGAACTCGAGGTGATGCGCGACCGGGCGGACAATGTGGTCATCATCTGCTCGATAGAAAATTTTGACCCCATGGGCGTACATACGGGAGAATCCATCACCGTGGCGCCGGCACAGACCTTGACGGACCGGGAATATCAGCAGATGCGCAACGCGGCGATTGCCATCATGCGGGAAATCGGCGTGGAGACGGGCGGCTCGAATGTGCAGTTTGCCATCAACCCGCAAACCGGCGAAATGACGGTCATCGAAATGAATCCCCGCGTTTCCCGCTCTTCCGCCCTGGCTTCCAAAGCCACGGGATTTCCGATCGCCAAGATTGCCGCCAAGCTGGCCATCGGCTACACCTTAGACGAGATCCCCAACGATATTACCAAAGAGACGATGGCCTCGTTTGAACCGACGATCGACTATTGCGTCGTCAAGATCCCGCGCTGGACCTTTGAGAAATTTCCCGAAACGGAAGATGTGCTGACCACCTCCATGAAATCGGTCGGCGAAACCATGGCCATCGGCCGGACCTTCAAGGAGGCATTGCAAAAGGCAGTGCGCTCACTGGAAACGGGCAATTTCGGGCTTACCATCGCCCTGCCCGAACAGGCCAATCCGGAAGAATTTCTCCGGAGCAGACTGGTAACGCCCAATTCGCAGCGCCTTTATTACGTGGCCACGGCCCTGAAGCGGGGCATGGGCATTGAGCGCATTCATGAACTGACCCGGATCGATCCCTGGTTTTTAAACCAGATCAAGGAAATTGTGGATGCCGAAGAGCTGATCGCCGCCGCGCCGATTTCCGACGCCTTGCTGAGGGAAGCCAAAAGCTGGGGTTTCTCGGACCGCCGGCTGGGCGAACTGTGGCAAAAGCCGGAGGCGGAGATCCGGAAAATCCGGTTCGACGGTCAGATTCTGCCCGTTTACAAGCTCGTGGACACCTGCGCCGCCGAATTTGAAGCCTATACCCCCTACTATTACTCCACCTATGAAACGGAAGATGAAGCCAATCCATCCACCAGGAAGAAAGTGGTCATCCTGGGCGGCGGACCGAACCGGATCGGCCAGGGCATTGAATTTGATTATTGCTGCGTCCATGCCTCCTTTGCCCTGCGGGAAGAGGGCGTGGAAAGCATTATGGTGAATTCCAATCCCGAAACGGTGAGCACGGACTACGACACCTCGGACAAACTCTTCTTCGAGCCTCTGACGCTCGAGGACGTGCTGCACATCATCAAGAGGGAGAACCCCGACGGCGTGATCGTCCAGTTCGGGGGGCAGACGCCTCTCAACCTGGCCCGGGGGCTGGAAGCGGCGGGGGCGAAGATCCTGGGCACGTCGCCCGATGCCATCGACCGCGCCGAAAACCGGGAGCGCTTTCAGGAAATCGTGCGACTGCTCGAACTGAATCAGCCGGACAACGACACAGCCACCGACATTGCCGGGGCTCTACGCGCCGCCGAGCGGATCGGCTACCCGGTCCTGGTCCGTCCATCCTATGTCCTCGGGGGACGTTCCATGGAGATCGTCTACGATGCCGAGACCTTAAGCCAATTCATGGCCAAGGCCATGATCACCTCGCCCGATCATCCCATTCTCATCGACAAGTTTCTGGAAGACGCTATCGAGGTAGACGTGGACGCCATCAGCGACGGCACGGAAACAGTGGTGGCCGGCATCATGGAGCATATCGAAGAGGCGGGCATCCATTCGGGAGACAGCGCCTGCGTCCTGCCGCCCATCACCTTCTCGCGGGAACTCATCGATACGATTAAAATTCAAACTAAAATGATTGCCCGGGAATTGCACGTCGTGGGGCTCATGAATATTCAATATGCCGTGAAAAACGGCGTTCTTTATGTCCTGGAAGTGAATCCCCGCGCCTCCCGCACGGTCCCCTTCGTGAGCAAGGCGATCGGCGTACCGCTGGCCAAGCTGGCCACCAAGGTGATGCTGGGACGCACGCTTGCGGAGCTGGGTTTTACCACTGTCCCGCAACCGGCACATATCTCCGTGAAGGAAGCGGTTTTCCCGTTTAACCGCTTCCCCAATGTCGATATCCTCCTGGGTCCGGAAATGAAGTCCACCGGTGAGGTGATGGGCATCGACCGCTCCTTCGGTCTCGCCTTTGCCAAGTCGCAGATGGCGGCCGGTTTTCAGCTGCCCAAAACCGGGAAGGTTTTTATCAGCGTCCACGACTCTCATAAGGATCGCATCATCCCCATCGCCCGCACTTTTCAGGAACAGGGCTTCCAGATTATGGCCACCCGGGGAACGGCTTCCCATCTGTGCGCCCACGGTGTGACCGCGGAAACCATCTTAAAGGTCAGCGAGGGACGACCGCATGCGGTGGATTATATTAAAAACGGCGAAATCCAGCTCGTGATCAATACGAGCGTGGGACGCAAGTCCAACATCGATGCGTATCATATCCGGCGCGGCGCCCTGGTCTACAATGTACTTTACACCACCACTCTCGCCGGCGCCAAAGCCCTGAGCGAGGCCATTGCGGCCTTGCAACAGGAAGAGTGGCAGGTGATGTCACTTCAGGAATATCATGCCAAACTTTCCTGATCTCTCTTTGACAAGTGGAGATTCAGGGTTATCTTATGGAAACATTTCAGGTGAAAGATGAGGGGTAACTTGGACGACGATACATCAGACAGCCCGCGTCATGAATGCGGGGTTTTTGCCGTTTACGGTCATGAGGATGCGGCCCGGGTCGCGTTTTTCGGCCTTTTTGCGCTCCAGCACCGGGGCCAGGAAAGCGCCGGCATTGCCACGGCGGACGGCTGCCAGGTTTTGGAGCGCAAAGGCATGGGACTGGCCCTGGAAGTATTCAAAGAAGATACCCTGTCGAAGCTGCCCGGTCATCTGGCCATCGGTCATGTGCGGTACTCCACCACCGGATCTTCCGTCATCTCCAATGCCCAGCCCTTTCTCGTGCATCACGGTGATGAATACTACGCCCTGGCCCACAACGGCAACCTCGTCAATGCCCACCTGCTGCGGGCGGAGCTCGAAGAGCGCGGCTCCCTTTTTCAGTCCACCATGGACAGTGAAGTCATCATCCACCTGCTGGCCGCCCATCTCCAAGACGGGCTGGAACAGGCCCTCATCAAAGCCCTGGGACGGGTTGAAGGCGCCTACAGTATTGTCATGCTGACCAGGACTAAGGTCATCGCCGCGCGCGATCCCCGCGGCTTCCGCCCCCTGTCGCTCGGGAAACTGAACGGCGGCTGGGTCGTTGCCTCGGAAACCTGCGCCTTTGACCTCGTGGGCGCTACGTATATCCGGGATGTAGAGCCCGGCGAGATTATTATCATCGATGATCAG
>Ga0334722_10005219_pt1 | contig 13201 bp, 11 predicted proteins | sample C3_bottom_MG_FD_207210 | JGI IMG/M metagenome (GOLD analysis project Ga0334722, IMG submission 207210) | Sediment microbial communities from Yellowstone Lake, YNP, Wyoming, USA - C3_bottom | ecosystem: Environmental > Aquatic > Freshwater > Lake > Sediment | place: USA: Wyoming | collected...
CATGGAGCGAGGTGTTCAAGGAGCAGTACAAGGACACCGCCGGTACGTGGTGCGGGATAAACAGGAACACGATAGTAGGCGGCAAGGGCGAGGACACGAAGTTCCACCTCCGCTACTTCGAGATAGAACCCGGCGGCAACAGCAGCCTCGAGAAGCACCTACACGAGCACGTGGTGATATGCGTGCGCGGCAGGGGCCGCGCGGTCGTGGACGATAAGCTCTATGAGTTGGAAAACCTCGATGTGCTCTACATTGCGCCGGACGTGCCGCACCAGTTGTTGAACCCGTATAACGAGCAGTTCGGCTTCTTCTGCATAGTGGACGCTGAGCGCGACCGGCCGCGAAGTCTCGACAAGGAAGATGTCGCACGGCTCGAAGCGTCGGCCGAGACGCGGGGGAAGTTTGTAGGGTATATAGAGGGGGATTAAGAGTAGCATCATGCTCCTCATAAAAAACATAACCGTCTGCGACGGCACCGGCTCCGAAGGCTACATCTCCGACATCCTGATTGACGGCGACAGGATAGCGGAAATCAGGCCCGGCATCAATGCCCCGGATGTGCGTGTAATAGACGGGACGGGCCTTGCCGCATCGCCCGGCTTTATAGATATACATGCGCACTCCGAGTACTCGATGCTGGCCGAGCCCGCCGCGCCGTCCAAGGTGATGCAGGGAGTGACTACCGAGGTATCCGGCAACTGCGGGATGTCCGCCGCGCCCCTGCTCGGCGAGGCAGCGAAGGCGCGCGAGAAAGACCTCGCGGAATACGGCATAAGGCAGCGGTGGGGGAACTTCGACGAGTTCTTCTCGCTGATGGAGGCGGCCAAGCCCGCAATCAATTTCGCCACACTATGCGGCCACGGCAACATACGCGCATCGGTCATGGGATATGCGGACAGGGAGCCTTCAGATGGAGAGTACACCCGGATGGAGGCGCTGCTTGCAGACGCGATGAAGGCCGGCGCGGTTGGGCTTTCCACCGGGCTTATCTACCCGCCCGGCGTATATTGCAAGACGGACGAGCTTGTAAGGCTCGCAAAGGTCGTCGGGAAATACGGAGGAGTATACGCAAGCCATATGCGGAGCGAAGGCGCGCGGGTGGTCGAGTCTATCAACGAGGCCATAACCATTGGCCGCGAGGGCGGCATACCCGTACAGATATCGCACTTGAAGACTGCCGGGCCGTCCAACTGGCACAAGATAACCGAGATAATCAGTACGATAGAGAAGGCGCGGGCGGAGGGCCTTGCCGTCACCGCCGACCGCTACCCGTACACCGCGTCCTCCACCGACCTGGACGCGATACTGCCCGCATGGTCGTACGAGGGCGGCGCGGCAAAAGAAGTCGAAAGGTTGAAAGACCCTGATACGAGGGCGGTTTTAAAGGAAGAAGTATTAAAGGGCCATCCCGTGCCGGAATACTGGAATCGGGTTATGATAGCGTCGGTCGCGACGGAGGCCAACAGGCAGCTCGAAGGCAAGACTCTCGCGCAGTCCGCCGAGATACGTGGGCAGGAGCCGGTCGAGGCGCTGTTCGACATCCTTATAGAAGAAGAGGTCCGGGCGCAGGCTATTTACTTTTCGATGAGCGATGATAACTTAAAGACCTTCCTCGGCAAGGACTGGGTGATGGTAGGCTCGGACTCGACCGCACGCGCGACATCCGGGGTAACAAGGCAGGGCAAGCCGCACCCGCGCGGCTTCGGCAGCTTCCCCAGGGTGCTCGGCAAATACGTACGTGAGGAGGGGCTGCTTACGCTTTCCGGTGCGGTACGCAAGATGACCGCGATGCCCGCGGAGAAGCTGGGACTTGCCGGGCGCGGTTACATCAAGACGGGATATTTTGCGGACGTAGTGATTTTCGACCCGGCTACCGTGATAGATACAGCTACATACGAAGACCCATATCAACACCCAGCAGGCATAAAGCACGTCATAGTAAACGGCGAGCTTGCGGTGGAAGACGGCGTGCAGACGGATGCGCGCGCTGGACGGGTGCTAAGGAAAAAATAACCCTCACCCCCGGCCCCTCTCCCGCAGGTGGAGAGGGGAGAATAGAAACAGGAAATATGCGCCCAATAATAGGCATAACCCAGGACATCGAGCTGAAGCAGGACGGCAGTGGCTACTGGGCCTACCTGGACAAGAACTACGCGGAGGCGGTCTACCGCTTCGGCGGTATGCCGCTGATGCTCCCGGTCATAAGCGACCCCGAAGCCATAAGAGACTTCGCCGCGCGTATAGACGGGCTTTTGCTGTCGGGCGGCGACGACATACATCCGCGCTACTACGGCGAGGAACTCCACCCCGCGACTGGGCTCTCGCCGGACGTGCGCACCGACTTTGACTTTGCGATACTGAAGCAAACCCTTGCCTTAGGCAAGCCGGTCTTCGGCATATGCCTCGGCATACAGACATTGAACGTATATTTCGGCGGGACGCTACACCAGGACATACCGGGCCACAAGGAGAAGGGCGGCGATGCGAGCCACGAGGTCTCCCTCTCGGACGGGATGTTGAGGCATCTTCTCGGCGTTGAAAAGCTGACCGTGAACAGCTACCACCACCAGACTGTAAAGGCCGTGGGTAATGGCTTGGTGGTATCCGCGACCTCGCCCGACGGCATAGTCGAGGCGCTGGAACTTCCGGGCAATGCATTCGTCCTCGGCGTGCAGTGGCACCCGGAGAGGATGCAGACAGACGCGGCGACGGAAAAGATTTTCAGGGCGTTTATCAATGCCCATGTTTAAGAGTATATCGTTTATCCTGCTCTTGATGATACTCGTCGGCTGTTCCTCGCAGAGCCGCATCCCCGGATATTTATACCTCCGCCTGTCCTCCGACCCCACGACGCTCGACCCTGCTTTTATAGTGGACGTGTCCGGCGGCGGCATAGCGGCCAAGCTCTACAACGGGCTCGTGGGCTTCGACCAGGACGCAAACGTCGTACCGGATATCGCGGAGTCTTATGACATAAGCAAGGATGGCAGGACGTATACGTTTCATCTACGCAGAGGCGTGAAGTTCACCAACGGCCGGGAGGTCACCGCGTCTGACTTCAAGTACTCGTTCGAGCGCGTGCTGTCGCCCGTCACCAAGTCCCCGCGCACCTGGCTGTTCGACAGGATAGCCGGCGCGAAGGAGTTCATGGACGGCAAGGTTTCAGAAGTTGCGGGCATAAGGGCGCCTGATGACGGCACCCTTGTAATAGAGCTGACCGCGCCGTTCGGGCCGTTCCTCGGCCTGCTCGCTATGCCCGGCGCTTATGTCGTGCCGAAGGAAGACGTGGTGCGGCTTGGCGAGAAGTTCTCCGACAGCCCGGTGGGCACCGGCCCCTACGTACTGGGCAAGTGGGAGCACGGGAGTGCCGTTACTTTGTCGGCAAACCCCGGCTACTTCGGCGAGAGGCCAAAGATTAAGGGCATCGTGTACCGCGTGATACCGGAGGACCTGACTGCCGTGGCAGAGTTCGAACGCGGCAACCTGGACGCGATATCGGTGCCCGCGCCGGAGTTCAGGCGGTACACAGAGAGCCCAAAGTGGCGAGATAATATAATATCACAGGTGGGGATGAACACGTACTACCTGGGGATGAACTGTTCGAAGCCGCCGTTTAACAAGGTGCAGGTACGGCAGGCGGTCTCCTCCGCGATAGACCGGAGACGGATACTAAACACCATTTACGAGCGGCGCGGCGTACTCGCGGACGGCCCCGTGCCGCAGACCCTGCTTGCCATAGCGCCCTGCTGCAAGGACCCGTACACATACAACCCGGACGGGGCGAAGAAGCTCCTGTCGGACGCCGGTTACCCAAACGGTTTTTCGATGAAGATATACATCGGCGCCGACCAGGAGACGCTCGACATGGTCTCGGTGATACAGCAGTACTTGGGCGACGTCGGCATAAAGGCGGAGATAGTGCAGCTCGAGTGGTCGGCCTACAAGCAGGCGGTGAACAACGGCGATGCGGACGCCTTCTGGCTTTCCTGGCAGGCGGACTACCCCGACCCGGAGAACTTCCTGTACCCGGTCTTCTATTCTGGCAACTTCGGCTCGGCAGGGAACCGGGCGCGTTTTTCGGACAAAATATTCGACGACCTGATACTTGCCGCCCAGAAAGAGCCTGACCCTAATAAGCGCCTTAACCTTTATCAAGCCGCTCAGGCGAGAGTGGTGGAAAGGTCTCCGTGGGTCTTCTTCTGGCACAAGAAGGACTTCGTCGTGCACCAGGCTTGGGTGAAGGGATACAGGCTCTACCCCATCAACAACGCGGACAAGGGGCTCGGCGTAGAGCTTTCCGGCCCACAACAAAACCATTGAAAAAAAAGCGTCTTTGCTTTAATATAGGCATTTGCAGTAAGAATTATCGGTTGTTATACCGTTTTATGTAAGGCAGGGGAGATGTCTTTGAAGATAATACGGGGACTTGCAGACCTCAAGAAGGCGCCTCTTAAGGACCCCGTGGTGACCCTTGGCAACTTCGACGGCGTCCATCTGGGCCACCAGACCATTTTCAAGCAGGTGGTGGCGCGCGCGGTCGAGATTAACGGCACCTCCGTCGCATTCACGTTCGAGCCGCACCCGCTAAAGGTACTGGCGCCCAGCCGCTCGCCCAAGCTCCTCGCAACGTTCAGGGAGAAGATGGCCCAGATAGAGGCCGCGGGCATGGAGGTCGTCGTATGCGCGAAGTTCACGCCCGAGTTCGCATCACAGAACCCCGAGGACTTCGTTAAGGACGTACTGGTCGGCGCCATAGGCGTGAAGGACCTCTTTGTGGGCCACGACTACGCTTTCGGCAGGGACAGGAAGGGCGACATACCTTTCCTCAGGGAGGCCGGCTCCCGCTACGGTTTCGGGGTGCACGTTATAGGCCCGGTCAAGGTGGAGGGTATAATAGTTTCCTCCACGAAGATACGCCAGCTTGTGATGGACGGCGAGGTATGCCTCGCCTCGAAGCTCATCGGCAGGCCGTACTCCATCGAGGGGACAGTCATACCCGGTCATTCAAGAGGCAGGGAACTCGGTTTCCCTACGGCCAACATCACCACCCCGAACGAGCTGCCGCCCAAGGAAGGCGTATACGCGGTCAGCGTGCACGTCGAGGGCCGGGTGTTTCGGGGAGTGGCCAACATAGGCAAGAACCCGACCTTCGACGACGAGGGCGTGTCCTACGAGGTACATATATTCGACTTCGACGACAACCTCTACGGGAAGTTCCTCAGGATGAACTTCATTAAGCGCGTCCGGGACGAGTATAAGTTTGGGAGCGTCCCGGAGCTTGTGGAACAGATTAAGAATGACGTCGAGCGCGTGAAGGCGATATTTGCCGATGAAGCTTAAGTTCTGGGCCGGTATAGCCGTCAGCCTTGGGCTTCTGATATACCTGTTCTCCCGTATAGACCTGGCGAAGCTATGGGACGCGGTCAGGTCAGTCAACCCGTGGTACCTGGCGCTTATTGTGGCGGCGAACATAAGCTTCTTCGCCGTAAGGGCGATGCGCTGGCGCTACCTGATGGACCCGGTGAAAAGGGCCGTCCCTTTCGGCAGCCTATTCTCGGCGACGATGATAGGCTTCATGGCCAACAACCTGTTGCCCGCGCGTCTAGGCGAGTTCGTACGGGCATATGCGCTCGGCCGCAGAGAGGACGTACCTAAGAGTTCGGTCTTCGCCTCCATCGTGGTCGAGCGGCTGTTCGACGGGCTGGCGGTGCTGCTTCTTCTCATCGTCACGCTGGTCTTCCTGCCGCCCCGTATAGCCGGGGGCGACGCAGCGGTCAGGGTGCGCGAGGCGGGCATGGTATCGCTTGCGCTGTATGTGGCGGCGATGGGGTGCCTGGGGTTCTTCCTCTACCGGCCGCACCTGCTCACGAGGCTGGTCAGGGGGGCCGTCAGGCCGCTGTCGGCAGGCCTTGCCGAGAAGGCGGCCTACATGGCCGACTCGTTCATGACGGGGCTCGGCGTGGTGAAGAAGCCCGGCCTGCTTTTATTGATAGTGTTATACTCGGCGGTGCACTGGGGGCTGATGTGGATCCCCACCTGGCTTATGTTCAAGGCGTTCGGGCTCGACTACGGGGTCTATGCGGCAGTATTCATACTCGTGATAATGTCGTTTTCGGTGGCGGTCCCGTCCACGCCCGGCTATGTCGGCACGTTTCACGCGGCGGCCACCGGAGGCATGGTGCTCCTGGGGATGGACCCCGGGGCCGCGCTCGGGTTCGCAATAGTATCACATGCTATTAGTTTCATACCGGTCACCCTGATAGGGCTTTACTGCCTTTCCAGGGAAAACCTGAGCCTTAAGGCCATAAGGAAAACGGAGGCAGGGCAGCAGGCATGATACCCATAATAATATTCACCGCGAGCATGCTGCTCTACATAGCCACCCTTGCGCCCACCATATCGTTCTTCGACAGCGGGGAGATGATAGCCGGCGCATACACGCTCGGCGTGTCTCACCCGCCCGGCTACCCGGTCTACGTCACGCTGGGCAAACTATTCACGTTCATCCCCATGAACAACATAGCATTCAGGGTAAACCTGATGTCCGCGTTTTTCGCATCGCTGACCTCGGTCATGGTCTACTACATCACACGGGCCATGATGGACGAGGGCGGCGACGGGCGCGACCTTCCGGGCCTCAAGTTAAAAGGCTTCGGCATACCCGAGGCCGCCGGGATGTTCTGCGCGTTTGCCTTCTCGCTGTCCTACACCCTCTGGGCGTGGGCGGTGGTATCCAAGTTCTACTCCCTGAACGCGTTCATTGTCTCCTGCATACTCATGCTGCTTGTCAGGTGGAGGAGGGCGCGCAGTGAGGAGGACGCACTCGCCGGCCACTCCATGTCCTACATTTACCTTATCGCCTTCCTCTGGGGCATAGCGGGCGTAGTGCATATATCGCAGTTTGTGCTTATACCGATGTACCTTCTGTACATGCTGGTCGTGGACTGGCGGGTGTTCACGGAGGTGGGCAGGGGCCGCTACGGAGATGATTTCACGATATGGGGGGCGGTCACGGGCATCAGGCTGAAGGTGCTTGTTATAATGTTCTTCTTCTTTGCACTGGGCCACTCGATATACATGCACGTGCCCATACGCGCGGCGGTTGAGCCGCTTATCAACTGGGGCGGCGCCACCAACTTCACGCAGTTCAAGTGGGTATACAACCGCGAGGGCTACCAGTCGGTGGGCGGCATGCGCAGCTTGCCGCTCTTCTGGCAGCAGATGCAGGGCTTCGACATGGTCAGGGAGTTCGGGTGGGCCGGGCTGGTGCTGATACTGGGAGGGCTGTGGGGACATTTCAGGAAGGACTGGCGGCACTTTACGGTGCTGCTTTTCGGCGCCGTGTTCATGACCCTCGTAATAGTGCTGATGGGCAACCCTCCGCCCGAGAACATATTCCTGCTCGAGCAGTTCTATATACCGGTCTACATATTCCTGGCTATCATAATGGGCGGCGCCGTCTGGCTGATACTTAAGAAGAGCCCGGCAGCCCCCTGGATTATCGGGTCCACGCTCGCATTCATATTCCTGGGCGACGTGCCGCTCAAGTATATTGAGGGCCTTTTCACAGGTTCCGACGTCAGTACCACCATGTACCTGATGGGTATGGAGTACCCTCCGTACCTCTATTTCCTGTTCCTTGCCGTGATGGCAACCGTGTTGATCTTCTCTGTCAGGTGGCTTATGAAAAAGGATATTGCCGGGCGTTCGGCAGTTATAACCATGTTGTTCGCCGTAGCCTTCCTCCTCTACCCGGCGTACCAGGTGAAGGCACACTTCTGGAAGAACGACAGGAGCGCCAACTACGTCGCATACGACATGGGCAACGCGGAGCTGACATTCGCGCCGGAGTTCTCCGTCCTTTTCACGTGGGGTGACTCTGGGGCGTTCCCGATGTGGTACCTGCAGGACGTGGAGCGGAAGCGCCCGGACATACTGCTTGTGCACACCCCACATCTACCTCTCGGCTGGTTCGTCGACAGCATCAGGAGGGGGCCCGTGGAGCTTGGGGACAGGTCTGTTATAGCCAGGGACTACAGCATGCTGCGCGACTATAACGGGATAAAGGGCGCGGAGCAGATGCTGGCCGTGCCGGAGGATTACAGGGATTCGGCCGATATGGTAAAACAAATAATCGAAATTAACCCGGGCAGGCAGTTTGTTTTCGACTACTCCTCCCGTTACTCGCTCCCCATGCCGTACAACGTCTACCCTTACGGGATAACCTACCGCGAGTTTAAGGACGACTATGCCGAGGAGAACTACCGCATATGGCCGTACCTCGTGACGAGGGGGCTTCCTGACCCGGTCATAGCGCTTGACCTGGACGAGGCGAAGGCCGTGAGCATATACGGGTACATCCATGCCGACGTAGGCAGGAAGTACCTGGATACGGGCCTCAAGCCGTTCGCCGACCGTGAATTCTCGCTGGCACTCGAGTATGCCCCGGAGCTCAGGGACAACCTTGCAGGGTTTGTGAAATAGTCCGTTTGGCCAGCGTGTCAGAGCCCGAAATATCTTGACACGGCCGGGATTTTTCATATATCATACTATAATTAGGGCATAAGTTCGAAATGTCATACAGGGCTTTAATAGTAGGGGACAGGAATATTTCCAGCGAGATTGCCGGCCTCCTTGAGGTTGAGGGCTTTAAGGGCCTCCGCCGTGCAAGGACGGGCCGCGAGGCGCTGGAGGCGGCCAGGGCCGAGACGCCCGATGTCGTAATCATGGAGATAGACCTCCCTGACGAAGACCCTGTTGCGGTGGCCAGGGAAATGCTGGTAATGAGGCCCGTGCCCATCCTGGTGCACGCGTCATACAGCCAGCTCGAGAATATAAGGGAGGCGGAGGAGAACGGGGTTTCCGCACACCTTTTCAGGCCTGTCACTAAAGAGACGCTCCTGGCCGCCATCGAACTTGGGGTATCCCGGTTCAAGCAGTGCCAGACGTTGCACGCGGAGATAGGCAACTGCCAGGAGGCGCTCAGGGTCAGGAAGCTCGTAGAACGCGCAAAGGGCATACTTATGAAGCGCAACTCCCTGACGGAGGAGGAGGCCTTCATGAGGCTGCAGAAGCTCTCCCGCAACAACAATATAACGATGGAGAAGGTAGCGGAGTCCATAATAACCGCAAACGAGATAATCTGACTTGGCAGTACGGCCCGGCGGGCCCGCCGGGTTTTATAAAATAGTACATATAAGCTGCTCAAGACGGCAGCTGTAAACGGAAGGTCAGGAAGCCTTTCCCAGTGTTTCGCAAGAAACCAAAAGGGGGAGGCTTTTTTTGTTTGCCTCAAGGAGGTGACCTGAAAATACAAGCATCAGGCGGCTTTATGTTATAATAAAGAGGCCGCCTTGTGACCGTAACCGCAACAACCATCAGGAGGAAACGAAGATGTCGGATGAACAGACAAAGATTGCGATAATAGCGTCAAAGGGCACGCTCGACATGGCGTACCCGCCGCTCATCTTAGCGAGCGCGGCTGCTGCGCTGGACATGGAGGCCCAGATATTCTTCACGTTCTACGGGCTGAACATCATACACAAGCAGAAGATGCACACCATGAAGGTGTTTCCACACGGCAATGCGGGTATGCCCGGCCTGTTCCAGGGTTTTCTGGGCACGCTCCCGGGGATGCCGTCCATGGCCACGATGATGATGAAGGGCATGATGAAGAAGCAGAACGTAATGAGCATCCCCAAGCTCGTAGAGATATGCCAGATGTCGGACGTCAGGATGATTGCATGCCAGATGACGATAGACCTCTTCGGCATGAAGCAGTCGGACTTTGTCGACGGCGTCGAGTTCGGAGGCGCGGCGATGTACCTCGAGTTCGCCGCAGGGGCCCAGATACCGTTGTTCGTGTAGGCCAGCCAAGCCGTTATCCCGGGCAGTCCGGGTTATTGAGGCCCCCGCCAAGAGGCGGGGGCCATTGTCCCGCCACCATGACGTGGCGATAACCGTAAAGGAGGAGCAGTATGAAGAGGATAATTGTATCCATCGCCGTGGCCCTCACCATGGCAACTCTGTCCGTGCCCGCCTTCGCCACCAACGGCGACAACGTGTTCGGCGTAGGCACCATGTCCCGTTCGATGGGCGGAGTGGGCGCCGCCGCGCCGCAGGACGCCATCACGGCGGTCTTCGGCAACCCCGCCGCGATGTGCTACATACCCTGCGAGACGTCTGAAGTGGACTTCGCCGCCACCATATTCGACCCGACCATAACGACGACCGTCACCAGCCCGGGCGGCACCCGAAAGGCGACCAGCCAGGGAGCGCCATACGCATTCCCGGCCATCGGTATCTACACCCCCATCAACGACAACTGGAGGTTCGGCCTCGCGGCGTACGGTGTCAGTGGTATGGGCGTGGACTACAAAGACTCCGACCTTCCTTCAGTTATGGGCGCCGGTGCTGACCTCAAGACCGACTTCCAGGTGATGAAGTTCGCCCCGAACATCGCCTACAAGATACTGCCGAACCTTTCTGTCGGCGCGGCGCTCCAGCTCAACTGGGCACAGCTCGACCTGGGACAGGGCAGCGCACACAACTTTGGCGTAGGCACTCAGATAGGCGTCTCCTACAAGCCGCTCGACGGGCTGTCTCTGGGCCTCACCTACCAGAGCCCGCAGAAGCATACTTTTAAGAGGGTATACGACTTCAACGGTGATGGCAGTCATGACAGGCTTGCGCTCGAACAGCCCCAGCAGGTCGTACTCGGCGTTGCCTACGACATCATACCGAACAAGCTGCTCATGGAATTGGACGGCAAGTGGATCAACTGGGCCAACGCCACGGGGTACGAAGACTTCGGTTGGAGGGACCAGTACGTCGTGGCTTTGGGAGCGCAGTACAAGGCGCTGGACTGGCTTACCTTCCGTGCGGGTTACAACTACGGAAACAACCCTGTAAAGGAAAGCAACGGCTGGAATGGTGCCGCGACCGTGGACATGCAGGGTACCCCTATAAGCCGTACGTTTGTTGAGTACTTCAAGGTTGTTGGTTTCCCAGCCATCGTCGAGCACCACATCTCAGTCGGTATGGGCGTGAAGATATCGCCCAAGGTCTCCATGAACGTCGGTTACTCGCACGCCTTTTCAAAGACGATAAGCGAGACGGATAGCACCGGCACCTTCAAGTTCGAGAGCAAACTCGCCGAGAGCAGCTACGAGGTTGGCCTGAACATCATGTTCTAACGTAGTTAATGTTAAATAGCCTTCCTCCTCCATCCTGCCTGGATATCTGGAGGTAGCAAATACCGCCCCGCGTACGCTCCCGGGGCGGTATTTTTTTGCGGGCAAGGCACTGTGTTTCTCCAGGGAAGGGGGCGGCGGCAATTACGTCCAGGGGTACAATATGACGGGGCAGTGGGATTTTTTTTTGACGGTTTCGAGCTCGGGGAAGTCTGGTGCTGTAACTACCTCATCGGTGTCGATGGAGCGGGCCGCGTTTGTCACCGCCTCGCCGGGCGGGCCTTCCAGTATTTCCGAGGAGAACGCAACCCCTTCGCGTTCTGCGGCCCCTGATAAGGTGTTTATGAGCCTCTCACCCTCTGCACGGAGGGTGGCCTTCATGTAGCCGTCGAACTCCGACCTCGAATGGCCGGTAGAGAGCCAGTCGGCCCCGCTGTATCGGGACCATACCTCGTCTATGACATATAGCGCCATAAGCTGTGCGCCGGATCTTTTTGCGCGGGCCATGACCGCGTCCGTAAACCCTTCAGGGAGCCCGCCCGGCGGGATTGCTACTATGAGCCTGTTCACGTCAAGGCAGCGCCCTGAAGAACCATCCCATCCCGCCTTTCAGCATGGCTATCGCGGCGGCAGAGGCCGCAAGGGCGACTATTACGAGCCATATGTCTTCCTTGTGGGACTTTTCCATCTCGACGGGCTCCTTGGCTATTGAATGAATATCATGACCACTATCAATGCGCCTACCGCCTTCACGCCGGCCGCTATCGAGCCCAGCACGAAGGGTTTCCCGCCGGCCCTCATCATGTCCTTGAGGGAGGTGTTGAGCCCGATGCCGGCGAATCCGAGGGCGAAGAACCATACCATGAGCTTCTGCAGGGCATAGAGGTCGTCCGTTACGAGGTTCTTAAGCCCGTCTATCGATTTTTTGAGCGAGCCTTTCTCGTCCTCGGTGAGCGGCCTGGATGTTATAGCGGCCGACGCGGCGGCGAGGTCGGCCCTGGTTGTATCGGCCTTTGGGGATATATAGTCCCTGTCCCTGAGCGCCTGGACGTCCGACGCGAGGCTCTGGAGGGCCTGCGCGGCCTCAGGCCCGGTGGACGGCAGGGCCTTCATGGCGGCCTCGGCGTCCTTTTTCATGGTCTTTACACCGGTGTCCGAGCCGATGAAGCCCGTGGTGCGCAGCGTCACTATAAGCAGGAAGCCGATCACGAAGATCGGGAACTTGGTAATGAGTATCTTCTTTACGGGCACTTGTTCCTGCACCGCTTCGCGGCGTACGTACCAGAGCGCTACCAGCACGACGACTACCGGCAGCCAGAGGACCCGTACTATGTTGAATATGCCGCCCACCTTGCCCGCCTCCAGGCTGTAAGCCATGGTGGCGCCTATTACCTGCCCGGAGTTCAGTATGCCGGTGCCCGCCCAGGCCCCGAACTGCGTGTCGGTAAGGTGAAGTGCGCTACCTATTACGGGAAAAAGGAAGAGGCAGCCGACGCCGAATATTAGTATGGTGCCTATCGCGTAGGCGATCTCCTCGCCCTTGGCCTTTACAATCGGGACCACAGCCACTATGGCCGATACTCCGCAGACCCCCGCCCCGCAGGCCATCAGTCCGGCTATTGAGCTGTCTACCTTCATCCTGCCCGCAAGCCACAGCACGAGCAGGGCCGTGCCTATAACAAAGGTGGATATAATTATAAGGCTGCTGAGCCCGAGGCGTGCAAGCTCCCCGAGCCCGTACAAAGAGCCCATGATAACGATGCCCACCTTGAGTGCCGGGCGTGTGAGGGCGATGCCGGGCCTGAATACGTCGTAGACGCCTACGGTGTTCCTGATGACCATGCCCATGATTATTGCCAGCAGCACATAGTTCAGGTGCAGGGCGTCCGCGCCGAACTTCCAGTGCTCCTTGATGAACGGGTCGCCCACCCTGGAGATATATGCAATCAGGAATACCGGGATTAGCCCCGGCAGTGCGCTGACCAGGGCGCTGGACGAGGAGGTAGAGA
>Ga0334722_10005220_pt1 | contig 13201 bp, 18 predicted proteins | sample C3_bottom_MG_FD_207210 | JGI IMG/M metagenome (GOLD analysis project Ga0334722, IMG submission 207210) | Sediment microbial communities from Yellowstone Lake, YNP, Wyoming, USA - C3_bottom | ecosystem: Environmental > Aquatic > Freshwater > Lake > Sediment | place: USA: Wyoming | collected...
TTCTGTACGGGCTCCTGATCATCTTCTTCACCTACTTCTACACTGCCGTCACCTTCAACCCGATGGAGGTCGCCAACAACATGAAGAAATACGGCGGCTTCGTCCCCGGGTTGCGGCCAGGCAAGCCGACGGCGGAGTATCTGGAGCGCGTCCTGACCCGGATCACCCTTGCGGGTTCCATCTTCCTGGCCCTGATCGCTGTTGGCATTCCCTTCGCGACTCAGCTGGCGACCAATATCCCGGGCATCTGGCTCGGTGGAACCAGCCTTCTGATCGTCGTCAGCGTGGCCCTTGAAACCATGAAACAACTCGAGGCGCACCTCCTGATGCGCCATTATCAGGGGTTCCTCAAGTGACCAGGCCGGCGTCGGCCGCCCCCGGGCCGAGCCGCCGACACCCCCCGGAAGAGGTTCGAACCATGCGTCTGATGTTGTTGGGCCCACCCGGCGTGGGCAAGGGAACGCAGGCCAAGCTCCTGGCGGAGGTCTACGGCGTTCCCCACATCTCCACCGGTGATCTTCTCAGGCAGGAGGTCCGCGAGGGAACTGAGCTGGGGCGGCGGGCCAAGGAGTACATGGATCGGGGTGCCCTGGTCCCCGACGACCTGATCCTGGCGATGTTCGAGAGCCGTCTGGACCGCGAGGACACCCGCCCCGGTTTCATTGCCGATGGCTTCCCACGGACCATCCCGCAGGCCGAGGCCTTCGACCAGATGCTCGCCCGACGCGGTCTCAAGCTGGACGCGGTGGTGACGGTCGAGGCCCCCGTAGAAGAACTCGTCCGGCGGTCGGCGGGAAGGCGGGTTTGCCGCCACTGTGGTGCCTCCTTCAACGTCCATTACCAACCGCCGAAGGTCGAAGGGGTTTGCGACGTGTGCGGCGGGCCCCTCGATCGAAGGGATGACGATCGTGAGGAAACGGTCCGTCGGCGCCAGGAGGTCTATCGGGCGGAGACGGCCCCGCTGATCGCCCACTATGAGAAACAGGGGCTCGTCCGCCGGGTCGACGGAAGTCAACCGGTGGAGGCCGTCCTCGCCGCGATCAAGAGGGCCATCGCCCGATGATCATCATCAAGTCACCCCAGGAGCTCGAGATCATGCGGGAGGCCGGGCGGATCGTGGCCCGGACCCGCCGGCTCCTGGTCGAGGCGGTTCGCCCCGGGGTGACCACGGCCGAATTGGACGCGATGGCCGAAGACGCCATTCGGCGGGCGGGCGCCACGCCCACGTTCAAAGGTTACAACGGGTTCCCCGGGAGCATCTGCACGTCGATCGACGACGAGGTGGTCCACGGGTTCCCGGGACCGCGCCGCCTCCGCGAGGGGGAGATCATCTCCATCGACCTCGGGGCGACGTACCGGGGGTATGTCGGGGACGCGGCGGTGACGGTGCCCGTGGGGCGGGTTTCCGAGGAGGTCGAGCGGCTCCTCGAGGCGACCCGTGGCTCGCTGGCCGAGGGAATCGCCCGGGCGGTGGTCGGGAACCACCTTTCGGACATCTCCCATGCGGTTCAGGAGCACGTCGAGAGGCGCGGGTTTTCGGTCGTCCGCGACTTCGTCGGGCACGGCATCGGTCAGAGGATGCACGAGGACCCGCAGATTCCGAACTTCGGGCCGCCGGGACGCGGGCCGCTCCTCCGGGAGGGGATGACCCTGGCCATCGAACCCATGGTCAACATGGGCGGTTATGAGGTCTTTGTTGAGCCCAACGGTTGGGTCGTCCGCACCCGGGATGGTAGGCCGTCGGCTCACTTCGAGGAGACGGTGGCGGTGACGGCCGATGGGCCATGGATCCTGACGGCCGAATGAGACCTTCCTTTATCTGGTATGATAGGTACCATGTGACCGGCTTCGCGATTCGCGATAAAACCGGCCGAGACCGACGAAGGAGGGGAGCGGATTGGACACCGGGGGGCTTGAATGCGGTCGGGTCGTCAGCTCGAAGGCCGGGCGGGACCAGGGGAAAAGATTCGTCATCCTGAAGGTTCTGGACGACCGGACGGTCCTCATCGCCGACGGTGACCTTAGAAAGGTGGCCAATCCGAAACGAAAGAACGTCCGCCACCTCATCGTCCATCAGGGGGTCGTCGGGTCGGTGCGGGACAAGATCAGGGCCGGGTTGGAGCCGACCGATGCAGAGATAAGGCTGGCCCTGGAGACGGAATTCAAGGAGCCAGAGGACGATCCGCCGCTCCGGCCGAGCGATAAGCCGAAGCTGTTCTGATCCAATCAGGGAGGGGCAAGAGCTGGCCTATGGGTAAAGAGGATGTCATCGAGGTCGAGGGAACCGTCGTCGAGACCCTGCCCAACGCCATGTTCCGGGTCGAGCTGGAGAACGGCTATAAGGTGCTGGCGCATATCTCGGGTAAGATCAGGATGAACTTCATCCGGATCCTCCCGGGGGACAGGGTCCTGGTGGAGCTGTCTCCCTATGACCTCACCCGTGGGCGGATAACCGTTCGATACAGGTAGAGTCGGCGCGGGAACGAATGGGCCGGGCGGTCCCGTCCTCTAGGAGGGAGCTTCCGGTGAAGGTGAGACCTTCAGTCAAGAAGATGTGTGAGAAGTGCAAGATCATCCGGCGCAAGGGTCAGGTCCGGGTGATCTGCGAGAATCCCAAGCACAAGCAACGCCAGGGTTAGGGGGTGGATCCTGAATGGCCAGAATCGCCGGTGTGGACCTGCCGCGTGACAAGAGGGTCGAGGTGGCCTTGAATTACCTTTATGGAATTGGTCCGACGCTGTCCAAGAAGATCCTCGCGGAGACCGGGATCAATCCCGACACCCGCGTTCGCAACCTGACCGAGGAAGAGGTTTCCCGCCTGCGCGAGTACATCGACAAGAACTACAAGGTGGAAGGCGACCTGCGCGGCGAGGTCAACCAGAACATCAAGCGGCTCATTGAAATCGGATCGTACCGCGGGCTGCGCCATCGCCGTGGCCTGCCCACCAGGGGCCAGCGGACCCAGACCAACGCTCGGACCCGCAAGGGACCGCGGAAGACGGTGGGCGTCAAGCGCAAGGCGGCCACCCAGAAGCCGTAGTCAGGGCAAAGGAGGAAGGACCAGATGGCGCGGAGAGCTGCGAGACCCAAGAAGAAGGACCGGAAACTCGTCGAGCGCGGGGTGGCCCACATCCGCTCGACCTTCAATAACACGATTGTAACCATCACCGATACGAGCGGCAACACGATCGCCTGGGCCACCTCGGGCGGCATGGGGTTCAAGGGCTCCAAGAAAAGCACCCCGTTCGCGGCCCAGATGGCTGCCGAAAGCTGTGCCCGGGAAGCCATGGAACACGGCATGCGGGAGGTCGAGGTCTACGTCAAGGGCCCGGGCGCCGGGCGTGAGGCGGCGATCCGCTCCCTTCAAGCCGCCGGTCTCGAGGTCAGCTTGATCAAGGACGTCACGCCAATCCCACATAACGGGTGTCGGCCGCCGAAGCGCAGAAGAGTGTAGGGGGGTACGTTCGAATGGCGCGTTACACCGGGCCGGTCTGCCGGCTCTGCCGTCGTGAGGGAGTCAAGCTTTATCTGAAAGGTGAGCGCTGCTACACCAATAAGTGCATCCTCGAACGCCAGGCCTACCCACCCGGGGAGCATGGCGATGCCAGGCAACGCAAGGCCAGCGAGTACTCGGTGCAGCTGCGCGAGAAACAGAAGGCCCGCCGCATCTATGGGGTCATGGAGCGACAGTTCCGGAAGTACTATGCGCGGGCGGCGAAGGTCAAGGGCGTTACCGGTCAATACCTGCTGCAGCTGCTGGAGCGGCGATTGGACAACGTCGTCTACCGGCTCGGTCTGGCCTCCTCCCGCCCGGAGGCGAGGACGCTGGTCCGGCACAATCACTTCACGGTCAACGGCAAGCGCGTCAACATCCCATCCTACCAGGTGAAGGAGGGGGACGTGGTGGCCGTGGCCGAGGGCTCCAGGGGCTCGATCAAGTTCAAGTCCCTCGCCGAGGGATTGAAGCAACGAACCGTCCCGGCTTGGTTGGAGCTTGACCCGGACAACCTGCGAGGGCGGGTCCTCCGGATGCCGCTCCGCGAGGAGATCGATGTCCCCGTCCAGGAGCGGATGATCATCGAGTTGTACTCCAGGTAAGAGGTCCCCAGGAGGGAGGGTACCCGATGCTTGAGATTGAGAAGCCGAGGATCGAGCGCCTCCAGACGGACGATGAAGTGACCCACGGCCGTTTCGTCGTCGAGCCCCTCGAGCGGGGTTATGGGACCACCCTGGGCAATTCGCTCCGGCGGGTCCTCCTATCGTCGCTCCCGGGGGCGGCCGTCACCTCGGTCAAAATCGAGGGCGTCCTCCACGAGTTTTCGACGATCCCCGGAGTCCTCGAGGACGTCACCGACATCATCCTGGCCCTGAAGCAGCTGCGCCTGCGAATGCACACCGAGGAGCCGCGGCTCATGCGGCTCGAGGTCGAGGGCCAGGGCGAGGTGCTGGCGAGCCACATTCTGGCCCCGGCGGAGATCGAGATCCTCAACCCCGACCTGCACATCGCGACCCTCGACGCGGGCGGCCGGCTCGTCGCCGAGATGACCGTCGAACGCGGGCGCGGATATGTCTCCGCCGACCGGAACAAGAAACCTGATCAACCCATCGGCGTCATCCCGATCGACTCCATCTTCACCCCGATCCGGAAGGTTAACTACACCGTCGAGGCCACCCGGGTCGGCCAGATAACCAACTATGACAAGCTGACGCTGGACGTTTGGACCGATGGCAGCCTGCGTCCGGATGAAGCGGTGAGCCTCGGCGCGCGGATTCTCTCCGAGCACATGGCCCTCTTCGTGAGCCTCACTGAGGATGGCGACCGAGCCGACATCATGGTCGAAAAGGCCGAGGACGATAAACAGAAGGTCCTCGACATGCTCATCGAGGAACTCGATCTGTCGGTGCGCTCTTACAACTGCCTGAAGCGGGCCGGCATCAATACCGTCGGGGAACTGACCAACAAGACCGAGAGCGAAATGATAAAAGTGCGCAACCTGGGGAAGAAGTCCCTTGAGGAGGTCAAGCAGAAGCTGGCCGGCCTCGGGCTGTCTCTGGCCCAGGCTGAGGAATAGGAGGGCTGACCATGGCCAAACACGCCAAGCTCGGGCGGATCTCGAGCCACCGCATGGCCATGTTCCGCAATATCGTGACGTCCCTTTTTGAACATGAAAAAATCGAGACGACCGAAGCCAGGGCATCCGAGGTCAAGTCGTTCGCCGAAAAGATGATCACCCTGGCCAAGCGGGGAGACCTCCACGCAAGGCGCCAGGTGATGGCCTTCGTCATGGACGAGGATGTCGTCAAGAAGCTCTTCGAGACCATCGCTCCGCGTTACCGCGATCGGGCCGGCGGTTACACCCGGACCTACAAGCTCGATCAGCGCCGGGGCGACGCCGCCCCGATGGTCCGGATCGAGCTGGTCTAGGTGAGACCGACGGGCCGGTTGTCCGGGCGGGGGGGATGACCCTTGGCCGCCCTGATCTCAAGTGAAGGCCTCGGACATCTCTACAACCAGGGGCAGCCGAGCGAGGTGGCTGCCCTGGTCGACGTTAACGTGGTCATCGAGGCCGGGGAATTTGTCGCCGTCGTCGGCCCCAACGGGTCCGGTAAATCGACCCTGGCCAAACACTTCAATGCCCTCCTTCTGCCGACCACCGGTCGTGTCCTGGTGGGTGGGATTGACACTCGCGATCAGGCCCGCTTATGGGAGGTCCGACGGCTGGCCGGGATGGTCTTTCAGAACCCCGACAACCAGATCGTGGCCACAACCGTGGAAGAGGACGTGGCCTTCGGTCCGGAAAATCTAGGGGTTCCGCCGGCCGAGATCGAGGAACGCATTGAACAGGCTCTGCGCTGGGTGGGGATGTTGGAACACCGGCGTCGCGCGCCCCACCTCCTGTCCGGCGGACAGAAGCAGAGGGTGGCCATCGCCGGTGTCCTGGCCATGCGGCCGCGCTGTCTGATCCTTGACGAAGCCACGGCGATGCTCGATCCCTCAGGTCGGGATGAGGTCATGGGGACGGTCAAGCGCCTGAATCGAGAGGAAGGCCTGACCGTTATCCACATCACCCATTTCATGGACGAGGCCGCCGCGGCGGACCGCATTCTGGTCATGGACCGCGGGCGGGTGAGGCTCTCCGGCTCGCCCCGCGAGGTCTTCAGCCGCCCCGCCGAACTGCGCGAGGTGGGACTCGATCTGCCACCCATGACCGACCTGGCCGATCGCCTGACCCGGGCGGGCTTTGACCTGCCGTCCGGGGTGACCTCGGTCGAAGAGATGGTGGACCTCCTATGCCGGTGACGGTCAGCCGCGTGTCCCACGTTTACCTTGAAAACACGCCCTTCGAAGCCCGCGCCCTGAGTGACGTCGACCTCGAGGTGGCCGACGGGGAATTCGTCGGGATCATCGGGCCGACCGGGTCCGGGAAATCGACCCTCATTCAGGTCATCGACGGGCTGATTCGGCCAACCAGCGGACGGGTCGTCGTCGACGGCCTCGATCTGTCGATCAAAGCCAACCTGCGCGAGGTTCGACGCCGGGTCGGACTCATCTTTCAGTACCCCGAGCACCAGCTCTTTGAGGAGACCGTCGCCGCCGATGTCGCCTTTGGCCCGAGGAACCTGGGGTTGGCCGAAGGTGAGGTGGCCGAGCGGGTCGACGAAGCCCTCCGTCTGGTGGGGCTGGACCCCGAGGAGATCGGGCCCCGCTCGCCGTTCGCGCTGAGCGGCGGTCAGATGCGGCGGGTGGCCATTGCCGGCGTCCTGGCCATGCGCCCGCGGCTGCTCATCCTCGATGAACCGGCGGCCGGCCTCGACCCGCGGGGGCGCGAGGAGATCCTCGGTTACGTCCGCCGGCTCCACCGGACCCTGCGGCAGACCGTCATCCTGGTCTCGCACCACATGGAGGACGTGGCCCGGCTGGCCGATCGAGTGGTGGTCATGCACGGCGGGAGGGTGGTCATGGACGGCCCGACGAAGGATGTCTTTGCCGCCGGCGATCGCCTCAGGGCTTTGGGCCTTCGCCTGCCCGCGGTGACCGAGCTGATGCAGCGCTTGAAGGAGCGCGGATGGCCGGTGGCGGCCGACGCCCTGACGGTCGAGGAGGCCGCCCGCCGGATCATCGAGGCGGCCGGACGGCTTGATCGCGGCTCCGTCGATCGCCGGGCGCCGACGGGAGGCGGGGCCCGATGAGCCGCGGCCTCACGGTTGGGCAGTATCTTCCGGGCCGGTCGGTCATCCACCGCCTCGACCCACGGACGAAGATCCTCATCACCACCGTCTATGTCCTGATCCTCTTCGCCATCAACAGCGTCTGGGGTTACGCGGCGGCCGTCGTCTTCGCCCTCCTCGCCCTGACCCTGTCGGCCATCCCCCTGCGGTACCTCGCCGATGGAATCAGGCCCATGCTCGTCCTCATCGTCCTGACCATGGTCCTGAACGTCTTCCTGACCCCGGGGGCGCCGATCTGGAGGCTGGGGCGGCTCGTGGCCACCCGAGAGGGCCTGATCACCGGGGGCTTCCTGGCCGTCAGGCTGATTCTCCTGATCGCCGTGACCTCGCTCCTGACCCTGACCACCTCGCCGGTGGCCCTGACCGACGGGCTGGAGCGCCTTCTCAAGCCGTTTGTCCCGCTGGGCCTGCCGGCTCACGAGCTGGCGATGATGATGACGATTGCCCTTCGCTTCATCCCGACCCTCCTCGAAGAAGCTGAGAAGATCATGAAAGCCCAGATGGCCAGGGGGGCCGATTTTGAGAGCGGGAACCTGATCCGGCGGACGAAGGCCCTGATTCCGCTGCTGGTTCCCCTGTTCATCAGCTCCTTTCGACGGGCCGACGAGCTGGCCATGGCCATGGAAGCCCGGGGCTACCACGGGGGCGCGGGACGGACCCGCTATCGCCAGCTCAGGGTGGGCCCAGCCGACTACCTGGCGGTCTCCGTCACGACCGTCTTCGTCGCCGGCCTGATCTACCTGAGGCTCAGGTGAGGAGGATGGACCGTCAAGAGAGGACGATCAAGCTCATCGTGGCCTACGATGGCACCCGCTATCACGGCTTTCAACGCCAGCGGAGCGGCTTCGCCACCGTCCAGGGCGAGCTGGAGCGGGCCATCGCTGAAGCCTGCGGGGAGCGGGTGGTCGTGGCCGGGGCCGGCCGAACCGACGCCGGCGTCCATGCCCTCGGCCAGGTGGTCAGCTTCCGCACGCGGTGCGGGGTGCCGCCCGACCGCTGGCCTCAGGCGCTGGCCCCGCGGTTGCCCCAGGACATCACGGTGGTCTCGTCCGAGGAGGTCGCGAAGACCTTCCACGCCAGATTCGCGGCCCGAAGCAAGACCTATCGGTACATGGTCCTGACCGGGCCGGCGGATTCCCCCATGCTCGCGCCCTACGTGGCCCGCGTGCGGGAACCGCTGGACGTGGCCGCGATCCGGGCCGCCGTGACCCACCTGGTCGGACGGCATGACTTCACGTCCTTCTCGGCGGCCGGGAGCCCGCGCGCGAGCGCGGTTCGGACGGTCCATGCCTTCTCCGTCGAGGTTGTCGAGCCCCGTCTCTTCCTCCCCCCGGGGGCCCGTTCCGACCTCGTCATCTTCACCGTAACGGCCGACGGCTTCCTGTACAGGATGGTCCGCAACTTTGTCGGAACGCTGCTGGAGGTGGGTCGCGGCCGATTGGCCCCGGACGACGTGAAGCGGATCCTCGAATCCCGGAATCGCGCGGAGGCCGCCCCAACGGCCCCGCCGCAGGGCCTGTGCCTCGTCGAGGTGCGCTATTCTTGACACTCCGGGAGCCCTGGGATACAATTAAACCTGTTTGAAGGAGGGTAAAGAATGGATTCCACCACCTACATGGCCAAGCCGAAAGACGTCGAACGCAAGTGGTACGTCATCGACGCTGAGGGCAAGACCCTCGGCCGGCTGGCCAGCGAGGCGGCGCGCCTCCTGCGGGGCAAGCACAAACCGATCTACACGCCCCACATCGATACGGGCGATCACGTTATCATCATCAACGCAGGCAAGGCCGTTCTCACCGGGAAGAAGCTGAAGACCAAGGTCTACACGAGGTACACCGGTTATCCCGGCGGCCTTCGGACGATGACCTATGAGAAGTTCATGGCCACCAAGCCAGAGAGGGCCGTGGAAAAGGCCATCAGGGGGATGCTCCCCCACAACCGGCTCGGGCGGGCGATGGCTAAGAAACTGCGGGTCTATGCCGGTCCGACCCACCCACATGCCGCTCAGAAGCCCGAGAAGCGCGAGTTTTAGGAGGTTTTGACGATGGCCGAGGCCATGATGCAGAGCACGGGGCGCCGTAAGAACGCCATCGCCCGGGTCCGCCTGACCCCCGGCGAGGGTTTGGTGACGATCAACAAGAAGCCCCTCGAGCAGTACTTCCCGATCAAGGTCATGCAGTCCGCGGTGACCCAACCCCTCGAGGTCGCCGGGGTCCAGGGCAAGGTGGACGTGGACGCGACGGTCATCGGCGGTGGCGTTGCCGGCCAGGCCGGGGCGGTTAAACACGGCCTTGCCCGCGCTCTGGCCCGGTTCGACCCGAGTCTTCGCGGCTCGCTGAAGAAGGCCGGACTCCTGACCCGGGACCCACGGATGAAGGAACGCCGAAAGTATGGATTGAAGAAGGCCCGCAAGGCCCCCCAGTTCTCGAAGCGTTAGGACCGTAACCGATGGGAGCCGGCGCGTCACTGTCAGACGCGCCGGCTCCTTCACGTTTCGGAGACCGCCCGGCATAGGCCGCCCCTCGGGCAAATATCCCTTCACCGAAGGGGGCGGTGGGCGTGCGCCTTGGGCTGGCGAAGGGGATGAGATCGTGGGTCCTCGTGGGTATCCTGGCGGTCCCGGTGCTGACGACGGCCTTCGTTGGGGGCCATCGCTGGTGGGCGGGTCAGGTCAGGCAGGCGATCAGCCGGACGGTGGCCGGGCGAAAGGTCCTGATCGACCCCGGGCATGGGGGCATGGATCCCGGGGTCGTCCGGGACGGCATCTATGAGAAGGACCTCACCCTGGCCATCTCGTTGCAGCTCAAAAAGCTCTTTCAGGAGGCCGGGATACCCGTCCTCTTGACCCGCGAGACCGACACCGACCTGTGCTATCCACAAGGCGCGGAGGCCAAGGGACAGCGTAAGAAGATGGATCTGAAGAGTCGGGTGGACGTGGCCCAAAACTACGGGGCCGAGGTCTACCTGGGGATCCACATCAACGCCTCGACCATCACCGGCTGCAAGGGCCCGCAGACCTTCTACTGCAGCGCGTCGAACCCTTACGGGGGCCGGCTGGCCGCCCTGATCCAGGACGAAATGAGCAAGGTGACCCCGACAACCCGGAAGGCCCAGGACGTCACCAGTCAGTACATGCTCAAAACCCTGAAGATCCCGGCGGTCACGGTCGAGGTCGGTTTCCTGAGCAACGGAGAGGAGGCGACCCGCCTGACCAACCCCGATTATCAGCGCAAGATGGCCTGGGCTGTCTTCACCGGGACGGTCAGGTTCTTCGCCGAGGTGCCCAAGGACAAACAGGAGCCGACGGGCCAGGGCGGACATTGACCGTCCGACTGGGGCCCCACGGCCCCGCGGGGCCGCGGCGTGTTGCGGGGTCGCGCCCGGAGCGCCGCCGGGCGGGCTCCCGTCTCTTCCCCTCGCGCGTTGCCTGGACGAGCCGTATCAGTCCGAACCTCCGGGCAAGACTAGAGCAAGGAGAACCTCCCGGGCAGGAGAGGGAGTCGGCGGAAAGGGACGCCCGGGGCGAAGGGGGCAGACAGGGTGGGCGAAATCAGAATCATCCACTGGGGCCTGGGCGCCATGGGCAGCGGAATGGTCCGTCTCGTGGCCGAAAAGCACGGCCTGAAGAGCGTCGGGGCCGTCGCCAGGACGGCTCAGAAGGTCGGGCGGGACCTGGGTGAAGTCACCGGACTCGACCAGGGATTCGGAATCAAGGTCTCGGCCAATTTGGGCGATGCCCTGGCCGCAGCCGGCGGTGACGCCGACCTGGTCCTCCTGGCGACGGGTTCGTTCACCCGTGAAGTCTATCCCGAACTGGTCGAAGCTATCGAGGCTGGGCTGAATGTCATCACCATCGCCGAGGAAATGGCCTACCCTCGGGCCCGCGAGCCCCAGCTGGCCAAGAAACTCGACGAGTTGGCCCGGAAGAAGGGGGTCACCGTCCTCGGCACCGGAATCAACCCCGGGTTCATCCTCGATCTTCTGATCATCGCTCTCACCGGCGCCTGCCTGGAGGTCAAGCGGATAAGAGCGACCCGGATCAATGATCTCTCACCGTTCGGGCCGATGGTCATGAGGACCCAGGGCGTTGGGACGACCCCGGACGAATTCAAGCGGGGCCTCGAGAATGGGACCATCGTCGGCCACATCGGCTTCCCCGAATCGATGGCGATGATCGCCTCGGCCATCGGCTGGGAGCTCGATCGCGTCGAGGAGGAACGCGAGCCGATCATCTCCAGGGTCCACCGGGAGACCCCGCACATCAAGGTCGAGCCGGGCATGGTCGCCGGCTGTCGGCACATCGGGCGCGGGTTCGTGGACGGCCGCGAGGTCATCACCCTGGAGCATCCGCAGCAGATCCACCCAGGCCTCGAGGGTGTCGAGACCGGCGACTACATCTGGGTCGAAGGGACGCCCGCCCTGAACTTCGCCAACAAGCCCGAAATCCCAGGCGGGCAGGGGACCATGGCCGTGGCCGTGAACATGATCCCCATCGTCATGGACGCCGAACCAGGCCTGGTGACCATGGCCGACCTGCCCGTGCCGAGGGCGATCATGGGTCGGGTCGCCCGTCGCCGGCCCTGAGTGGAAGCACGGGTGGAGTCAGGAGGTTGAACGGGATGGGAGAATGGTGAAGAATGGAACCTGGGTCCAAATCCACCGGATCATCCTGCCGGCCGGCCAGCGCGCCCCACAGGTGCCTGAAGAGACCCAGCGAGTGCCCCTGGAACTCAGGGCCAAGGGCTTCCTCCTGCGGGACGCCCAGCTGGGCGACGAGGTCGCGATCCGGACGGTCATCGGCCGGGAGATCACCGGTACCCTTGTGGCCGTCAACCCGCCGTACCCGCATGACTTTGGGGTGCCGGTGCCCGAGCTTTTGACCGTCGGGCGGGAGTTGCGTGAACTGCTGGCCGAGCCGCGAAGCCGATCGGGCGGGGCCGGAGCGGCCAGGGGTGACGCCTGATGGCTGGCCGGGCCGTCGGCTACGAGGCGGTCATGGCCCGCCGCAACGAGATCATGAAGAGGGCGGTGGGCATCGATTACAATCGTTTCGCCCAGGGCCCCCTGGCTTTCGACTACGAACGGATGATGGCCGAGGTCGGCTACAGCCTGGACGAGATCAGGGTCATTCAGGAGGCCGTCGGGGTCGGGCACACCCCCCTGATCGAGTTGAGGAACGTGACCGAGGTCGTTCGGCGCACCGCCCCGGCCGGCAAGGGGGCCCGCATCTTCATCAAGGACGAGGCGGCCAACCCCTCGGGGAGTTTCAAGGCCCGTCGGGCATCGGTCTCGGTCTACCACGCCCAGCGGAGTGGATACAGGGGTGTCATCTCGGCGACCAGCGGCAACTACGGCGCCGCGGTCGCGTCCATCGCCGCCAAGCGTCGTCTGGCGGCCATCATTGTTCAGGAGGTTTACGACAGCCGCGGGCTGGGACAGCCCGAGATCATCGAGAAGGGTCGGGCCTGCGAGGCATACGGGGCGGAGGTTCTCCAATTGACCGTTGGGCCCGAACTCTTTTACGTCTTTCTCCTCCTGCTGGAGGAAACGGGTTTCTTCAATGCCTCGCTGTACACGCCGTACAGCATCGCCGGCATCGAAACCCTCGGCTTCGAGGTGGCCGAGGAGATGTGGGACCGCGAGGGGCGCTTCCCCGATGCGGTGGTCATCACCCACGCCGGCGGCGGCAATGTCACCGGGACGGCCAGGGGCCTTCGGGCCGCGGGGGCGGGGGACACCCTTGTGATCGGGGCCAGCGTCGACCTGTCCGGCCTGCACATGGCATCAGACGTGGACTTCAATCGAAAGTCGTTCACCACCGGCCACACCGGGTTCGGAATCCCCTTCGCCGGCTGGCCCGACCGCGCCGATGTCCCCCGGAACGCCGCCAGACCCCTGCGTTACCTGGATCGTTACGTTACCGTGACCCAGGGCGAGGTCTTTTATGTCACCGAGATGTTGGCCCAGCTCG
>Ga0334722_10005221_pt1 | contig 13196 bp, 13 predicted proteins | sample C3_bottom_MG_FD_207210 | JGI IMG/M metagenome (GOLD analysis project Ga0334722, IMG submission 207210) | Sediment microbial communities from Yellowstone Lake, YNP, Wyoming, USA - C3_bottom | ecosystem: Environmental > Aquatic > Freshwater > Lake > Sediment | place: USA: Wyoming | collected...
GGGGCTCCTCTAAACGCTGTGTGATGCATTTATGTATCACGAAACCCCTTATGCTGCAAAGGAAATATGATGCATCCGTGGACTTTTTTTCACGTCAGACAGCATCACGTTCTTACGAGACCATCACTATTGGACCACAATTCACCATGAGTAGTTTAAACCATCAACCCACCTCTCACCAGGTACATCCCCACATGCCCAGGAAGACCACGGGCCAAGGAGTAAAACCATGAATTTAGTAGAACTCAAAGGAAAGAACATCGCCGAATTAACGGAGATGGCGAACGACCTCAAGGTCGAAGGCGTCAGCGGCCTGCGGAAACAAGAGCTGATCTTCGCCATTCTGCAGGCGCAGACCGAAAAGAACGGCATGATCTTCGGGGAGGGTGTGCTCGAAATTCTGCCCGACGGTTTCGGTTTCCTCCGCGCCCCCGATTACAACTACCTTCCCGGTCCCGACGATATCTATGTATCCCCTTCGCAGATACGCAGGTTCAATATCCGAACCGGCGATACGGTCTCCGGCCAGATCCGGCCGCCGAAAGAAGGGGAACGCTATTTCGCGCTCCTCAAGGTCGACGCCATCAATTACGAAGACCCTGAAATATCCCGCAGCAAGATCCTGTTCGACAACCTGACCCCTTATTATCCCGAAAAAAAGATCAAATTGGAGCATTCACCCACGGACTATACCACCCGCGCCATGGACCTCGTCACCCCCATCGGCATGGGTCAGCGCGGCATGATCGTTGCGCCGCCGCGCACAGGCAAGACCATGCTGCTCCAGTCCATTGCCAAGGCCATTCTTAAAAATCATAAGGACATCAAGCTCATTGTCCTGCTCATTGACGAGCGTCCCGAGGAAGTCACTGACTGGGCGCGCCAGGTCAAGGCGGAGATTATTAGCTCCACGTTCGATGAGCCGCCCCAAAGGCATGTGCAGGTCGCTGACATGGTGAGTGAGCGTGCCAAGCGTTTGGTCGAGCACAAGAAGGACGTGGTGATCCTGTTGGACAGCATCACCCGTCTCGCGCGGGCGCACAATGCCATTATTCCGGCCTCGGGCAAGGTATTGTCCGGTGGTCTTGATGCGAACGCACTCCAGCGGCCCAAACGGTTCTTCGGCGCTGCGCGGAGCATCGAGAACGGCGGCAGTCTCACCATTCTCGCGACCGCCCTGGTGGACACCGGTAGCCGTATGGACGATGTGATCTTCGAGGAATTCAAGGGCACGGGCAACATGGAGCTTCATCTTGACCGGAAACTCGTGGACAAGCGCGTATTCCCGGCCATCGACATCAACGCTTCCGGCACCCGCAAGGAAGAGTTGCTCGTGGAGAAGGAAGATCTTAACCGCATGTGGGTGCTCAGGAAGGTCCTGAACCCCCTCTCAACCGTGGAAAGCATGGAGTTCCTGCTCGAAAAGTTGAAGCAGGCCAAGACGAACCGGGACTTCCTGGATTCCATGAACAAATAAATATTTCTTGTATTTTTATGGTGTTTGGTTTATTATTCCCGCCTTGACAAATTTGTCAGGGTAGGGGACGCATCTCCACTCTTTGGTGAACAGATGATGCGTTCGTTGTACAAAGCTGATGGTAATTGGACAATACTTAATGGAGGGTATCATGAAAGAAGGCATTCATCCAGACTATAAGAAAAGCGCGGTTCATTGCGCATGCGGCACGGCATTCGAGACCAGGTCCACCCTGCCGAAAATCAGGCTCGACATCTGTTCGAACTGTCATCCGTTCTTCACCGGCAAGCAGAAGCTTATCGACACCGAAGGCCGCGTGGACAAGTTCATGAAGAAGTACAAAAAAGTTTAACCGGGCGGGAAAATTGCCGCAAGGCAATCCCTGATGCGAGGTTATTGTTTTGTCAGAAAAATTGAGCATAGGCGGCCAGGCGGTGCTGGAAGGCGTGATGATGCGTTCTCCCCGCGCATTCACTGTGGCTGTGCGCAAGGGCGGCAAGCCTGACGCAGAGATCGCTGTTTTCCGGCAGACGCTCCAGCCGCTCGGCGAACGGTTTCCGCTGTTAAAGAAAAAGCTTATCAGGGGATCGGCCGCTCTTTTTGAGGCGATGTGGCTTGGCATCCGGGCGCTTAATTTTTCAGCGAACGAGGCCCTCGAAGCCGAGGACGGTAAAAAAGAGCAGATCAGCCCCCTTGCCATGGCAGGAACCATGGTCATTGCCATCGCGTTCGCCATCGGCATCTTCCTTGCGCTTCCCCTTCTGCTCACGAATCTGCTCGGCATGAAATATGGCGCTGTCAGCAGAAGCAGCCTTTTGTTCAATCTTACGGACGGCGCGTTTCGGGTCGCATTGTTCCTCGGTTATGTCTCCGGCATTTCGTTCATGAAAGACATTCGCCGGGTTTTCGAATATCATGGAGCTGAGCACAAGGCCATCGCGACCTTCGAAGCAGGGGTTCCCCTTACCGTACAGAACGCGAGGCACTACTCCCGGATTCATCCGCGCTGCGGAACAAGTTTTCTGCTTACGGTTATGGTGATTTCCATCATTCTCTTCTCGTGTATTCCCGGAGGATGGCCGCTCTGGGCCAAGGGGGTCTCACGGCTCATTCTTCTGCCGGTGATCGCGGGACTCGGCTACGAGTTCATCAAGTACAGCGCGAAGCAATGCAACAACCCGCTGATCAAGGGGCTGATGCAGCCGGGGCTCTGGCTTCAGCGTTTGACCACCCGGGAGCCATCAGATGATCAAATAGAAGTGGCGATCAGGGCGCTTGAAGAAGCCCTTGCGATGGAACCCCGCTGAGGCGGGGTTTTTTGTTTCACCCGAAGTAACTTCCTATTTCTCTTCACTGTGGTAAAAAAGAATTATTTATGCTCAAGAAATTAGACGCAGTCGCTGAAAAATATGATGAACTGACCAGGCTTCTGTCGGACCCCGGAGTTGCCGCCAACCATCAGCAATATCAGAAGTATATTAAAGAGCGCACGGACATTGAAGAAGTAGTTCAGCACTACCGGGCGTATCGCGATGTGCTTCAGCAGATCAGTGATGCCGAGGAGATCAGCAAAGATAAAACAGCTGACCCCGACATGCGCGAAATGGCCAGTGGCGAACTCAAGGAACTGGTCCCGCAGGTAGAGCGGATGGAGCAGGATTTGCGGCTTCTGCTCGTGCCCAAGGACCCCAGGGACGACAGGAACATCTTCCTCGAAATCCGAGCGGGCGCCGGAGGCGACGAAGCCGGGCTCTTTGCAGCGGAGCTTTTCCGCATGTACTCCCGTTATTCCGAGAAAAAGCGCTGGAAGCTCACTCTGCTTGACATGAGCACCACCGGAGTCGGCGGGGCCAAAGAAGTTATAGCGCAGATCCAGGGCAAGGGCGTGTACAGCAGGCTCAAGTACGAGAGCGGCGTGCACCGCGTGCAGCGCGTCCCGGCAACCGAGGCGAGTGGCAGGATCCATACCTCCACCGTGACCGTGGCGGTGCTCCCTGAAGTTGATGACGTTGAAGTGCATATCGAACAAAAGGACCTGCGCATTGATACGTACTGTTCTTCGGGCCCCGGCGGACAGTGCGTGAACACCACCTATTCCGCTGTCAGGATCACCCATCTCCCCACGGGCGAAGTGGTTGCGTGTCAGGATGAACGTTCGCAGCTCAAAAACCGCGAGAAGGCCATGAAGATCCTCCGCTCGCGTTTGCTTGAAAAGGAGCGGGATCGGCAGAATGCGGAAACAGCCCAGGACCGCAGGTCCCAGGTAGGCTCCGGGGAACGCAGCGAAAAGATCAGGACTTATAACTTTCCGCAGAGCAGGGTGACGGACCACCGGGTCGGGTTGTCGTTGTACCGGCTGGATGCGGTGATGGACGGCGATCTTGATGAGTTTATCGAGGCGCTCACGGCAGCCGCGAATGCGGAGAGATTGAAAAATCTTTAGCAACAACTGCCTATTGCCGGATTCGGATAGCGGATCGCACAGTATCACCCCTCTTCTGAATTCCGTAAGAACCACATTATCACGGTGACTCTCGCAGAAACAATAAACAAGGCAGCGCACAGGCTGTCGGCACATGGCGTTCTAAATGCGCACCTGGACGCCGAGGTTCTGCTTCGTCATGTCCTGGGACGGGACCGGGCGTGGCTTCTCGCCCATTTTCAGGATACGATTGAAAGCGATGCGCTGGGCGCCTATGATCGGACGATCGATCGCCGCGCGGTGCGCGAGCCGCTGCAGTACATTACGGGCAATCAGGAGTTCTGGGGACTCGATTTCATGGTAACGCAGGAGGTTCTGATCCCGCGGCCCGAGACCGAGTTTGTCGTGGAAGCAGCGATCGCTGCAGCACGGAATCTCGCTTCGCCGGTCATCATTGATCTCTGCACAGGGTCCGGGTGCATAGCAATAAGTCTGGCCAACGAGGTCCCCTCGGCTCAGGTATTCGCATCAGACAGATCAGCGTCGGCGCTTGACGTCGCTGTTCAGAACGCCCGGAGCAACGGGGTGGAAGGCCGGATCAGGTTTCTGTGCGGTGATCTGTTCGAGCCGCTGGTAAAAGATATTATTCGTGAAACGGCGGACGTCATTACTGCGAATCCTCCGTATATCAAGGACAACGACCTCGCCACGCTGCAGCCTGAGGTGAGGGATTTCGAGCCTGAGATGGCGCTTATCGCCGGACCGGAAGGCACGGAGATTGCCGAGGCGATCATTAAGCAGGCGCCAACATACCTGAAACACGGCGGCGTGCTTATCATGGAGATGGGAATGGGACAGGCAAGGGTGCTGAGCTCCATCGTTGCAAAGACCGGGAACTACAGGCAACCGGAGATCGTCAAGGACCTTGCGGGAATAGAGCGCGTGCTTGTAGCACGCGTGAGATAGAAGGCTCTGTATGAAATCAATCTATATCAATGGCGGAAAAAAGCTCTCAGGTGAAGTAGCGATCAGCGGTGCAAAGAACGCGGCGCTCCCGATCCTTGCTGCCGGCCTGTTGTGCGCTGGAAAACATCGCATAGCAAACGTGCCACAGCTGGCCGATGTCACCACCTTCGGCAGGATCCTTCAGAACATGGGGATATCCTTTGCGCGGCAGGGCCACGAGATCCTGATCGACTCTACCGGCCTTGCGAACCCGGAAGCGCCGTATGACCTCGTGCGCACCATGCGCGCATCGGTGCTCGTGCTCGGGCCGCTTGTGGCGCGCATGGGCAGGGCACGCGTTTCTCTGCCCGGAGGTTGCGCCATAGGTGCGCGGCCCATCAATCTGCATCTCATGGGCCTCGAGAAGCTCGGCGCTGCTGTTGAGATCGAGCACGGATACGTCGTGGCCAGCGCAAAGCGTCTCCGCGGCGCACATATCTATTTCGACACCGTTACCGTGACGGGCACGGAGAACCTCATGATGGCTGCGTCTTTGGCAGAGGGGGAGACAACGCTCGAGAACGCCGCCCGCGAACCCGAGATTGTGGACCTTGCGAATGCTCTCCTCCAGATGGGCGCGAAGATCGAGGGAGCGGGGACCGATGTCATCAAAATACGGGGTGTGGAAAGTCTTCGTCCGATGGAGTATACCGTTATGCCGGACAGGATCGAGACCGGCACCTTTGTGATCGCCGCGGCCATTACGAGTGGAGACATACTGATTAAAAACTGCTTTCCCGGTCATCTTGATGCGGTCATCTCAAAAGTTACCGAGTCAGGCGCCATTGTTACGACCACTGACCACACGCTCCATGTTCAGGGCCAGCGCAGTATCCAGCCCGTGAATGTAAAAACACTCGAGTATCCGGGCTTCCCCACGGACATGCAGGCCCAGATCATGAGCCTCGTTTCGCTGGCGGACGGCGCAAGCATGATCAATGAGACCATTTTCGAGAACCGCTTCACCCATGTTGCCGAACTTCGCAGGATGGGCGCCGATATCCAGACGGACGGACGCACCGCAATCATCAAAGGCGTGCCGAAGCTGTCAGCAGCGCCGGTCATGGCAACCGACCTCCGGGCGAGCGCGTCGCTTATTCTGGCCGGTCTCGCTGCCGAAGGCCAGACCGTGATATCGCGCATCTATCACCTTGATCGGGGATATGATAACATCGAGCAGAAGCTTTCGGCGTTGGGTGCGGATATTAGAAGAGCGTGATTCAATTGCGGATTGCGGAATTCGGATTGCGGATTTACTGCTAAGACAACAGTAGTGAACCACTCCGAGGGTCATGCACAATCAAGTCCTGAATGATCTGAGAGGCATTGCTGCTTACGCCTTTGCAAATTCGATATCCCCAATCCGGAATCCGCAATTAGAAGGGTTTTTATGAAGATCTTCGATTCACAGCACCAGGACATAGCGTCCGAACTTAAACGAATCATCAACCGCGGAGAAACTGCGACCGACGAGGTTGCCGTCATCGTAAAAGAGGTCGTGGAGAAGGTGCGCAAGGAAGGCGATCCGGCCCTGCTCGCATACACGGAGAAGTTTGACCGGGTGGCGCTCACGCTTAAGGACATCAAAGTAACGCAGCAGGAGATCAGGGATGCATACGTCCAGGTTGATCCTAAAAAAGTGGATGCCCTGAAACTTGCAGCCGCGAACATCCGCTCCTTTCATGAAAAACAGAAGATCAGTTCCTGGGTCAATCAGGAAGCTGACGGTGTTATCCTGGGCCAGCTCGCCCGGCCGATCCGGAGCGCAGGGGTGTATGTGCCTGGCGGCAAGGCCTGTTACCCGTCCTCCGTGCTCATGAACGTGATTCCGGCCAGGGTCGCGGGCGTGGAGCAACTTATCATGTGTTCGCCGGTGCCGGGAGGAAAGCTTAATCCCTATATTCTCATCGCAGCCGACATCGCCGGTGTCAGCGAAATCTACAAGATCGGCGGCGCACAGGCAATCGCGGCAATGGCCTACGGTACCGCTACGGTCCCGAAGGTCGACAAGATCGTAGGTCCGGGCAACATATATGTTGCAACGGCAAAACGATATGTCTTCGGCCAGGTGGACATCGATATGATCGCGGGTCCGAGCGAGATCCTCGTGATTGCGGATGACAGCGCTGATCCGTCTTTCGTGGCATCGGACCTGCTGTCGCAGGCTGAGCACGACGAGCTCGCTTCGTCGATTCTTGTTACCACCTCGCGCACGTTGGCGGAACAGGTCAATGCAGAGGTCGAGCGTCAGCTTGCCAATTTGTCGAGAAAAGAGATCGCCCGCAAGGCCATCGACCGCTTCGGCGCCATCGTGCTGGTAAAGGATCTGCATGAAGCTGCCGACGTATCGAATTCAATCGCCCCGGAACATCTTGAACTGGCCGTGGAAAAACCTTTTGACCTTCTTGCGCTGATCAAAAACGCGGGCGCTATTTTCCTCGGCCATTACACTCCCGAATCCGTGGGAGACTATATCGCCGGACCGAACCACGTGCTGCCCACTGGCGGCACCGCTCGTTTCTTTTCTCCCTTGTCCACGGACAGCTTTATGAAGAAGTCGAGCCTGATCTTCTATACCAAAGAAGGTCTGGACAAGGTTGGCGAGGCAGTAATGCAGATCGCCGATGTTGAAGGTTTGGAAGCTCACGGAAATACGATCCGGATCAGGATGGCGAAAAAGTAAGAGAACAGAGAACCGAAGACAGAAGACAGAAGACAGAAGACAGAAGACAGAAGAAGGATTTGTTCTATGATTTTATTCTGGCTCCTGACTACTGTCTCCCGAATTCTTGAAAAAGATAAGGAGATATCATGCCTGCAAAAAAGAAAAAAACCGCACCGAAAGCACCAGCCTCCACGGGTCAACGGCTCAAGCTCGGCCTGCCGAAAGGCAGTCTCCAGGAGTCGACCTTCAAACTTTTCAACAAAGCCGGTTACCGCGTCCAGGTCAGTTCGCGCAGCTACTATCCGAGCATCGACGATCCCGATATCGACTGCATCCTCGTGCGCGCGCAGGAAATGGCCCGCTACGTGGACAACGGCGTTATCGATGTGGGCCTCACGGGCAAGGACTGGATCCTTGAGCAGGGAGCTGACGTCGAAGAGATCGCCGAGCTTCGCTACGCCAAGGGCGGGCTTAATCCGGTGCGCTGGGTCGTGGCAGTGCCGGAAAATTCGAAGATCAAGACGCTCAAGGACCTGAACGGCAAACATATTGCCACCGAACTCGTGGGATATACGAAGCGTTATCTCCGGTCAAAGGGCGTAAAAGCAGAGGTGGAATTCTCCTGGGGAGCCACCGAAGTGAAGCCGCCGCAGCTTGCCGACGCAATCGTCGAACTGACCGAGACCGGCAGCTCGCTCAAAGCGAACAAGCTCAGGATCATTGATGTGATGCTCGAATCAACGACCCGCATTATTGCGAACAAAAAAGCTTGGAAGGATGCCTGGAAAAAGAAAAAGATCGACAATATGACCATGCTGCTCCAGGGCGCGCTCGCTGCCGAAGAAAAGGTCGGGCTCAAGATGAATGCGCCCAAAGCCACACTCAAGGAGATCTGCTCACTGCTTCCGTCTATGCATGCACCCACGATCTCACACCAGACGGACCCGGAATGGGTGAGCCTGGAAGTGATCCTCGATGAGAAGGTGGCGCGCAACCTGATCCCGCGTCTCAAGCGCAGGGGCGCATCCGGGATTGTGGAATACCCCCTGAACAAGGTCATCCCTTAACCCGGACAAGTCGGAATCAAAAGTCGAAAATAAAAGGCGTTCCTCGCAAAGTCGCACCCTGCACTCGCGCTAAAGCACTCGTAAACGCTGGGCACAGGCAAAGGACGCCAAGAAAACCTTTTTCGTCTTTGGTTAATAAAACGAAGGCAGTTGCCTTTCTTTGCGAACTTGGCGTCTTTGCGAGAAAAGTTTCTGCCGTTTTGAGAAAAATTGCGTTCCTATTAACATGATCAGTATATGACAGAAGAAGAGTTGTCCCGTCTGGAGCAATGGTTTCAGGGCTATTGCCGCACCTTTGCAACTCCTGATGCGGAAGATCAGGGGAACTTCACCCTGAAAGAAACGCATACCTACGAGGTATGCGCGATTATCACGCGGATCGCGCGCGACCTGTCCCTGGACAGGAATCAGGTTCTGCTCGCCGGGGCCGTTGCCCTATTTCACGACGTCGGCCGGTTTTCTCAGTATCAACGCTTCAAGACTTTCAAAGACAATCTTTCAGTGAACCATGCCGCGCTGGGTGCCAGCGTGCTTCTTGAGAAGTGCGTGCTCGATAGCCTGACAAAAACCGAGCGCGAACTCGTTGTGCGAGTCGTGACACTGCACAATGTTTTTTCCCTTCCCGAAAACCTCGATAACGACTCGTTGCTGTTCTTAAAAATGGTTCGTGATGCCGACAAGCTTGACATCATGCGGGTCATGATCGAGCACTGTCGTCGCCCGGAAGAACACCGGTCGATCATTGTGGCGTTGGGCCTTCCTGATGCGCCGACCTATTCTCCGGATGTCTTGTCGGCACTCGCTGCTCAGCAGATGGTAAAGATGACGAGCTTGAAAACGCTGAACGATTTTAAATTATTGCAGCTTGCCTGGGTCTATGACCTGCATTTCACAACCTCATTCCGGATCGCGCAGGAGCGCGACTATGTCGACATTATTGCCGCAACGCTGCCGGATGCCGATGAGGTCCGGATTGCAGTACAGCAGGTCTGTGCATATGTTGACTTCAAAAGCTGATCAGCTGCGTCAAGGCGCCGGGACCATGAAATATCTGTTTTCCTCGGTTTTGCTTTGGTGTATACTTGTAAACAAGTGAGGATATTATCATTATGAAAATTGAACAAACTATCAATTCTTTGCCGCCTGTTGCAAGAATGGAAGTGCTCGATTTTGTCGCGTTTCTCGAACAGAAATACGGCAAGAAAAAGTCTTCGACAATGAAAGAAGATTCCTCCTACTGGACGGCCCTCGGCGAAACATCTCTCCGCAAGATATGGGACAATAAAGAGGATGATGTCTACAATGAACTTCTCAAAAGGTGATATTGTTCTTCTCCCTTATCCATTTACGAATTTGAAAACAACGAAAGTCCGGCCAGCGGTTGTTGTTGCGACAGAAGACGGTCGATTTGCTGACGTATTTGTTGTGCCTGTGACCAGCAGGATTGAAAACCTGAACACCGGAGAATTCGTTCTGCGTGATTGGAATAAATCAGGTCTTAATGTTATTTCCGCGGTCAAGCGAGGGTGTGTTCTGGTGGAAACCTCATTGATAAAGATGAAGGTAGGAAAACTTTCAAAGAGGGATATTACGGTTTTCAACTCAGCGTTGAAGCAATGGCTGGAGCTTTGATAGCGCTTTTAATATAAAATCCTGACCAATCCGACCTTGTAACTTTTAGTAACTACCCTAAAAATACCCTGAGCCTGCCCGGATATTTTCTTGCATTCCCACCTAATGCTATATATACTTCTTGCTACTTAATGCCTTTGGCACCAATTGCCGCTTAAAACGCATATTATGTTGGGAGGATCGTAATGGCACTTTTCCTGCAAAGTCAGTCAGTCAGTCAGTCAGTCAAATAACCCGACGCTGTTCTTCCCGAGATATTCAATCGGGAATCCAGAATCTTTTAACTTGCAATTCCCTGTAGCTTGCTACAGGGTCACCTTATAGAGGGAAGAGTTTGAGAAACCGCAGGTTCCTCAAATAGTAATAGACTTCCTATTTAGATACCACGTAGCTTGCTGCGTGGAGGTTCATTTTTCAATTTTCATGTAATTGCTGAGCCCATGTGTCCATAAAGGATGCATGGGTTTTTTTGTTGTCATTTTTGCTGTGACCGGAGGAAGTATGAATAAGATGATGAGAAGTAACTGGTTGGTTTTAGGCATACTCTATTTCTTTATAATTTCGTCCACGTTGTCGCTGAGCAGCTGTGGTGGTGGCGGGGGCGGTGGGAGTACCAAGAGCAATACGAATACTGTTGCAACCGATGTGAGCGGCCCGACAAAACAGCTTTCGTCCAAGGCTGCAATAATCAGTTATCTTGATATGCTCGGGATTTATTTTGAAAATGGCTCAAACCCACAAGGCGAAAAGTCACTCTCCTTAACTGATTACGGGTTGGATGCTATTATGGCAGCGAATCAAAATGGCTATACAACTAATATCAGTTCCTTGTGGAATTTGTTAACCAAGTCAATCACCATAAACAAAACTGCCCAGGATTTCTGTTACGCAGTGAACAGTGGTTATGCGACAAATTCTGCAAATCCACTCGTTAAGCTATTTCATCCTACTACAACAGATATTACTCCGGACTCAAAAATCAGTTTGCTACAAGTGATTGTTCTGTACGGGCTATTTTCGCAAGTCCTGAATGAGAATGTAGCTGCCTCGCACTCACCTAAAAATATGAAATCGTTATCTGTATCTGGTGCGCCGACATCTCTTGGTTTCGCATTCGTTACTGGCTTACTTGGAACAGTTGCTGTTGGTATTGGTACTATATGCGAGATACCTACTGCAGGTACGAGTACAATATTAGTTGTTGGCGGCGTTGCGTTGCTAACCGAATCAGGAGTAATGATTAGAGTGATTATGGATAGCTCGATGGAAACTGCTATCACAGGAGCAAAATCGCCCGTTAATTTTCAGGCAGAGGGTAGTTGCACCAGCCGCTGTAATTGCATCCGATGGTCAATATACCGACAAGATTGTGATAAGCTGGCAACCAGTTTCAGGCGCAACTTATCAGGTGTATCGGACTACAGCTATAGGTGGTATTTATAGCTCTTTGGGAGACCCAACATCCAATACTTCATATAGTGATTTTACAAGCGCCTCTAATTTATTTTACTACAAGGTGTTGACGATTAAAAACGGAGAATATAGTGGCGACAGCAATATAAACTCCGGCTATATCAAAGTTGTAACGCCAACTTTATTAGCAATACCGTCAAGTCTTTCCTTCACCGCTGTTGTCGGCGGCACAAATCCCACAGCTCAAAATGTATCTTTGAGCGGTGTACAGACACTTTCATGGACGCCAACAAAGACGCAATCAGGGCTTACCGTCACGAAGTTGCCCGCAGGATCGTATGGGGTATCAGCAGCCATAAATATTTCCGGGCTGGCTGCGGGAACTTACACAGACAACATAAAAATCACAGCCAGCGGCGCATCGAACAGCCCAATAACGATTCCGGTTACATTGATCATCTCAGCGGCACCTTCGACAACAGACACCACCCCGCCATCACAACCTGTTGTAACAGCGACAGCTGTATCCAGCAGTCAGATTGACCTGTTGTGGACTGCATCCACGGACGCGAGTGGAATACAGCAATATTCAGTTTTCAGAGGCTCAACATGGATAAACACGACGAACGGTAATGTAACTTCACTTTCCGACACCGGGCTCAGTCCGTCAACGCGGTATTGTTATACAGTACGGGCTGTGGACAAGGCGAATAACGTTTCCGGTGATAGTGCGCTGGTTTGTACTACGACGCAAGCATCGGCTGGAGTTACCACTACAAACGTAGTTTCCGATACGACTTGGCAGTCTTCAAGCACAGCACCCTCAGGATGGACATTGGCATCTTATGATGATACTTCATGGACAGCAGCTATTGAGCAAACAGGAGGATATTGTGGCGCGGCAACAAAGTTTATAGCAAATACTACAGCAAAATACATGTGGCATGTAACCAATCAGTACTCGTCATCTGCCAACGCATATTTCAGAAAATCATTTACGCTATCTCAGACTTCAACAAATGCGACAGTGTATATATTTGCAGATAATGGATATGAGTTATATATCAATGGAACGCTTGTACATACAAATGCTAATTCACTTGTAAATGGATCCAGCACTGCTGATAGCATAAATGTCGATAGCTACTTAACAATAGGTACTAATGTTATCGCTGTTCACGGAATGAATCCTGGTTGTGCGGCAATGATTCTTGTTGATCTGAAATTTAATTAAAGCCGCTATATGAGGCCAACTTTTTATCTGAAATATGTTGATGATCAGTTGCGGAACACGTATTCAAAGCACATGAGAATGGAAAAATGTTAGTCTTAGTTGAAATTTAAAGAAGCGGCTCCTAAAATGGTAAGGTTTGTTTCCCGACAAAACGATACCAAGAAAGGAGCCGTCCATGAATACGATAGTAAAGTTTGGCAAAAAAGGCAAGGTCAAAAGAGCAAAAGCAGTAGAGGTGCAGAAGCTTCAGGAGTACGGCGCATTGGCTATAGACGCCAAGG